>Ga0105044_10000466_pt1 | contig 49830 bp, 40 predicted proteins | sample MAT01_FD_78092 | JGI IMG/M metagenome (GOLD analysis project Ga0105044, IMG submission 78092) | Freshwater microbial communities from Lake Fryxell liftoff mats and glacier meltwater in Antarctica - MAT-01 | ecosystem: Environmental > Aquatic > Freshwater > Ice > Liftoff microbial mat | place...
CTTTCGGCATCCTGCCTCCCGCGCCACTAGCACATCCATGTGCGTCGGACTCGGGCCTCCGGGAAAATGCGCTTGGGTGCTAGGAACGCAAGGCTCTTCTTAAGTTAGTTTGACGACGCAGTTGCTAACTCCGCGAGGTTGTCGCACCCGGACTCGTCATTTCCGCGAAGGCGGGAATCTAGTTTCTTTCCTGACGCTTGATGCTTTCAGAGCGAAGTGTACGAGAAGCGCTGGATTCCCGCTCTCGCGGGGATGACGGTCTGCCGAGGCTGAGCGCACCATCGGCACCACCACGAAAGCCCTTCAGACCCGCACCGCAGCCCCGCTCATGGCTTCACCAGCCCCGCACTTTCTTCAAGCAGCCCCGCTCTTGGCTTCACCAGCCCCGCACTTGAGACAACGCCAAATGACCGCCCTGCAAACCAAATTATTTCGCGATTTGTGGCATGTGCGCAGTCAGGTATTGGCGATTGTGCTGGTGATGGCGAGTGGTATTGCGACCTTTTTGATGGCTATCTCCAATCTGGATTCGCTGTTCGCAACGCGCGAGCGTTTCTATCAGGAGTATCGCTTTGCCGAGGTATTTGCCAGCCTCAAGCGCGCGCCTTTGTCCGTGGGCGATGCGCTCGCACAGATCGACGGCGTAGGCACCGTCGAATTGTCGATTAAGGCGCCGATTCGTATTCGCTTGGAGGATTTCACCGATCCGATTCGTGGTCTGATGATTTCTTTACCCGACGACGGGCCGAAGCCACTGAATCAACTGTACCTTCGCGCCGGACGCTTGCCATTGGCTTATGCGCAGCGTGAGATCGTGATTGGGGAGGCCTTCGCGACGGCACATTCGATTCGGCCGGGCGCTGAGTTTGAGATCACGATTCAGGGGAAGCGTGCGAATTTTGAGGTGGTCGGCGTCGCGATTTCGCCTGAGTACGTCTATCAAATTCAACCCGGTGCGGCCTTCCCTGACTTCGAACGTTTCGCGGTGATCTGGACCGGCCAGCACGCGCTTGAATCGGCATTCGGGATGGATGGCGCCTTCAATAGCCTAGCACTGAGCTTGAGCCCGGGCGCCAATCCTGAGACCGTCATTGAGCGGCTGGACCCGGTGCTGGAAGACTACGGCGGGCTTGGCGCGATCGCCCGCGCCAATCAACTCAGCCATAAGTTCTTGTCGACCGAATTCGAGCAGTTGAAGACGATGGCGACGGTTTTCCCGATCGTCTTCATGAGCGTGGCGGCGTTCTTGCTCAATGTGGTGTTCAGCCGATTGATCGCCACGCAGCGCGACCAGATCGCCATCCTCAAAGCCTTTGGCTACACGCATGGCGCCATTGGCCGGCATTTCGCGGCCATGGTCGGCATCGTAATCGCGCTTGGATCGATGGTCGGCATCGTCGGCGGTTTGTGGCTGGGGAAATTGCTCGCCGGCGTCTACATGAGCTTCTATCGCTTCCCTTACCTCGACTTCGTGATCGAACCGAAAGCAATTGCCTTGGCCATTGTGATCTCGCTGCTGGCTGCGGGGACTGGGGCCACGCGGGCACTACTCGGCGCCATGCGTATGACGCCGGCTGATGCCATGCGCCCCGAGGCGCCGCCACGATTCAAGCGCTCGGTGTTGGAACGCGTGCTGCCACGGCGCTGGTTGGACCAGCCCACGCGCATGATTCTGCGCCAGTTGTCGCGACGCCCGAGCAAAGCCGTGTTCACCATCTTGGGCATCGCGCTGGCCTGCGGCGTGCTGACTATCGGCATGTTTCAGAAGGATGCGCTGATGTTCATGGTCGACCAGCAATTTGGGCTGGCGCAGCGTTTTGATATTTCTGTCGGTTTCGTCGAGCCGCGCGGACCTGATGCGCTGGCCGAATTGCGCGCGCTGGAAGGCGTGCTTGGCGTCGAAGGCATTCGCAACGTCGGCGTGCGTCTGCGTCATGGCCCGCGCTCGGTACTGACCAATCTGGAGGGTATTCCGGCAAATGCCACGCTCAAACGCGTGCTCGACGATCAGGCGCGCCCGCAATCCTTGCCCGATGGCGGATTGATGCTCACCGACTATCTGGCGCGGATGCTGGAACTGAAGCCTGGTGACAGCGTAGAAGTGGAGCAACTCCAGGGAGAAAGGCGGCGCTTCGAATTGCCGATTGCGGGCACGGTGAAAGAATTTATCGGCATCTCCGCCTATCTTGAGCTGGACGCGATGAATCGCATGCTTGGCGAGGGCGAGCGTTATTCCCAGGCCCTGCTGACAGTGCATCCTGATCACGCAGCAGCACTCTATCGCGTGCTCGAAGAGCGGCCCGGCATCGCCGCGGTGGGTTCGCGCAAGGCCGCGATCGAGAACTTCTATCAGACCATGGCCGAGTCGTTGCTGATCTTCACCTTCATCGCGACCCTGCTCGCAGCACTGATTGCCTTTGGCGTGCTCTATAACACCGCCCGTATCGCGCTCGGCGAGCGCGGCCGTGAACTCGCCTCGCTGCGCGTCCTCGGATTTACGCGCGGCGAAGTCGCATACATTCTGGTTGGGGAACTCGGCGTGCTGACCTTCGCGGCGATTCCCGTCGGCTGCCTGCTGGGATACGGCCTCGCGCTAATCGTCGTGTCTGGTCTGCAAAGCGAGCTATTCCGCGTACCCGCCCACATCACCACCGCCACCTTCGCCAGCGCCACGCTGGTGGTTCTGATCTGCGCCATCGCCTCCTCGCTGATCGTCATCCACCGCGTGCGCCATTTAGATTTGGTCGAGGTGTTGAAGACGCGCGAGTGACTCGGGACTCGGGGCACAATGCCCCGAGTCTGAGGCCCCTACTCACGGCACTATCAGTACCTTGCCCACGGTATGTCCTGCTTCAACCTGCGCCAGTGCGGCGGCGGCTTGCTTAAGCGGGAAGCGTTTGTCGATCAATGGCTTTAGTGATCCTGCATCGACCAACTCCACGAGTTTCGCGAGTTGCTCGCCGTCAGCACGCATGAACAGATAGTTGTAGTTCACGCCGCGCTTCTTTGCTGCGGCGCGTTCGCGGCGCGTAAGCCAGGACAGAATCCAGGTGAGTGGCGGACGCGCGCCCCATTCGCGGACCACGTTTGGCGTCGGCATCGCGCCGATGGAAATCACGTGGCCGCCGGGTCGGGTAATCGCGATCGAGCGCATTAGAACGTCGCCGCCTTGCGTGTCCAGCACCACATCGACATCTTGAAGTGCGCGCTCGAAACGTTGGCTGTGATAATCAATCACTTCATGGGCACCGAGCGCCAAGCAGCGCTCGCGATTTGCCGCGCTTGCAGTGGCAATTACGCGGGCGCCGCGCCATCGACCCAACTGCACGGCGAAGTGCCCCACGCCACCTGCGCCCGCGTGCACCAGCAGGCTCTGTCCCGCCTTTAATTCACCGAGTTCGAATAGCGCCTGCCAGGCGGTCAAACCCGCGAGCGGTAACGCGGCGGCGTCGATCAAATCGATTTGCTTCGGCGCGTGCGCGGCCTCGCTTTCGCCCACCAGCGCAAACTGCGCAAAGGCCCCGATGCGCATCTTGTCGAGCCGCGCGACAATGCGGTCGCCGAGTTTGAAGCGCGTGGTCTCGGCACCGACAGCGCGCACAATGCCCGAGAGATCGTTGCCCAAAATGAGCGGAAAGCGCAGCGGCAACAGTGCCTTTAGCTTGCCATCGCGCAGTTTGAAATCAATCGGATTGACGCTGGCGGCCGCCACCTCGACCAATAGATCGCGCGCTCCTGGCGTAGGCATCGGTTGCTCGCCAACGATCAGTCGGTCCGGGTTCCCGTAGCGCTCGATATAGGCGGCGAGCATCAATAGCTCCAACGAGAAGGGTGCATTCTTTATACGCCTACGAAATTTTGGCGAGGCCTCGGCAATTCACTCGTCTGCGGCCTTAAGGTCACGCACCGAATTGACGGCTTGAGGAAGTTTGGGAAAGCATTTTCAACAAACTGTTAGCGCGCGTCGCGCAGCATTGCGCTCACCGCCGCCTCCAACGTGGTCATGCCGGTACGACGTCCGCGGGCCAAGGCTACTTCGGGGCAGCATTGATGCGACCAGGCCTCCGCCAGCGCAAATGCCGCGCCGACGCGGTTTCCGCTGCGGCAATAGACCAGCACGCCACCGCGTGTCCTGGCGTCGGCCAGTGCCTGGCAAAAGCGTGCAATGTTCTCGCGTGTAAGGTCGACACTGCCGGAAATCGGGATCTGCGTGTACTGCATGCCTAACCGCGCGGCGGCGAGTGCATCGTCGTAGCCGTCAAATTCTCCAGGCGGCCGCAGATTGATCAGCGAGCGCACGCCGCACTCGAGCAGCGCTGAGAGTTCTGCCTCAGTCGGTTGGCCGCCGCAGTAGAGATCATCTTCAACGCGCTGAAAATTGGCCGAATCCATGGGTTTTCCTCAAAATAAACGCGGTGCTTCACGCCACAACATATAGGCGCCCATGACCACCAGCATCAGCGCGAAGCCGCGCTTGAGTTGCTGCTGCGGCAAACGCTCACCGAGCTTCTGACCGAGCAAGGCGCCCCCACTGCCGATCGCGATAAATTGTGAAATTACGCTCCCGTCGAGGCTCAACCCGAGTTGCGTCAACGTGCTCGCATGGGTGACGAAGCCGCTGAACGCATTCAACGAGATCAGGACCAAGCTGGTGCCAATGGCTTGTCGCATGAGCAACCCACCCAACAGCACCAGCGCTGGGACGATCAGAAATCCGCCGCCGATGCCGACCACGCCGGTCAACAATCCCACGGCGACGCCATCGCGAAGCATCAGTCGCCGTGCGCGCGGCGACTCGCGTGCGACCACGATCACCGGTGTCGATCGCGCCATGCGCATAGCAGCCACCAGCATTACGCACGCAAATAGACTCAGTTGCAGCGCGCCCGGCAGATAGCTCGCCAGATGCGCACCGACAAAGCTGCCGCCCATACCGGCCAAGCCGAACCACAGCACCTGCCGCCACAGCACTTCTCCGCGGTGTGCAAAGGGCAATGACGCGATCAAGCTGATGCTGCCGACGATGGCCAGAGAACTCGCGATCGCGATTTTCTCGGGCTGGCCGACCAGATACACCAGAATCGGCACGGTCATGATCGAGCCGCCCGAGCCCAGCAAACCGAGCGTCAACCCGATTACCAATGCCCCGGCAAGTACAATCCACATGTCGACTAGGGCCGCTTTTCACAGAAGGCCGCGTGCAAGGCACGCATCACGCCATGCGCCGGACCGTCAACCAGGGAATAGAAAATGCTCTGTGCTCGGCGTCGTGTGCGAACCAGATCGAGCTCCCGCAATACGCTCAAATGCTGTGACAAAGCCGATAAGCTCAGCGCACTTCCGCGGTGCAATTCCCCGACCGAGGCTTCGCCGATGACCAAGCGGCACATAACTAACAAACGTGCGGGATGTGCCATCGCCTTCAGCAGTGCTGCAGCTTGCTCGGCGTGCACTGCCATCTCTGCCGCTTCACTCGCTTCCGCAAAGCGGGCATCTTGGACACAGGGTGCGACACTCGGCGGCACTGGCTTGACACGTGCTTTAGGTGTCGCTAATTTAGATTTGTCTAAAGTAAATTGCAACCGGCCATGAATCCAACAGTCGAATCTTTTCGTGATCCGACAACTGGCACTTTCAGTCATATCGTCTTTGCGCAAGACGGTGGCGAGGCCGCGATCATCGATCCGCTGCTCGATTTCGACCCTGCCAGCGCGACCACTGCAACCGAATCCGCTGATCGCTTGCTGGCGTTTGTGGCAGCGCATGCATTGCGCGTCGTCTGGATTTTGGAGACGCATGCACACGCCGATCATCTGAGTGCCGCAAGCTATCTGCGCGAGCGCACCGGAGCGCGTCTGGGTATTGGCGAGGGCATCGTTGAGGTTCAGAAACACTGGTGCGAAGTCTTCGCCCTGGAACACGACTTCGTCGCCGATGGGCGTCAATTTGATCACCTATTCGTCGACGGAGAGCGCTTTTTCATCGGCGAACTTGAGGTGCGCGTCATGGCCACGCCGGGTCATACCAGCGATGGTCTGACTTATCTGATCGGCGATGCCGCATTCGTCGGCGATACGTTGTTCGCACCGGACTTAGGCTCGGCGCGATGCGATTTTCCAGGCGGCGACGCCGCGCGCCTGTACGGCTCTATCCAGCGCATCCTTGCGCTGCCTGGGCAAACGCGACTATTTCTTTGTCACGACTATCCGCCCGAGGGCCGTGAAGCGCAGCCTTTCGTACGCGTGGCGCAGCAGCGCGAGCGTAACATCCATGTCGGGCAGGACGCAGCGCTCGAAGCTTTCGTGCACATGCGGCGCACGCGTGATGCGGGTCTGCCACAACCACGTCTGATTCTGCCGTCCTTACAGGTGAATATTCGCGGCGGCCGTTTGCCACCGGCAGATGCCGACGGCAAAGTCTTTCTAAAGCTTCCGCTCAATCAAACGGAGTTGCGCTGATGCATCCTTGGCTGGCAGGCTTGATTGGCGGATGCATGATTGGCGCTGCCGCATCCCTTTTACTCTGGTCCAACGGACGCATAGCAGGTGTTAGCGGAATCCTAAATGGCGTGCTCCTGCCGCAACGAGGCGATGTGCGCTGGCGCATTTTGTTTCTTGCCGGGCTGATAGTGGCCGGTGGCAGCTATCTGTGGTTAGTGCCGCAGGCGTTGAGCGTGCGCCAAGAATTTCCCTTGGGACTTTTGCTTCTAGCAGGCGTTCTGGTGGGCTTCGGTGCACGCATGGCGAATGGTTGCACCAGCGGCCACGGCGTGTGCGGATTGGGTCGCTGGTCCAGGCGCTCGCTAGCAGCCGTGATGACCTTCATGGCGACCGCGATGTTCACCGTTTTTCTGGTGCGTCACCTATGAATGCCGGCCACGCATCAATCTATTTTTCTTTGTCGGCCGCAGCCGCCGGAATCTTGTTCGGTCTGGGATTGGCGCTATCCGGCATGGCCGACCCGCAACGTGTTTTGGGCTTTCTGGACGTTTTCGGCAGTTTCGATCCGACCTTGATCTTCGTCCTGGGCGGCGCCGTTGGCGTCACCGCCTTAGCCTTCCCAATAGTCTTGCGAGGCCAACAACCACTGCTTGCGGAGCGCTTCGACTTGCCGATCGAGAGCACAGCGGACAAGCAAATGCTGATCGGTTCCGCAATCTTTGGCATAGGCTGGGGGCTCGCTGGATATTGCCCTGGGCCCGCGTTAGTGGGCCTTGGCGCGTGGACCACCGAGACGCTGTACTTCGTGCCAGCCATGCTGGTGGGCGCGTTGATACACCGAGCCATCATGCGAAGATGATGCTCAATTTGCAGTCTGCGCCTGAACCACTTGGAACAAAATCTGCCGATCAGATGAATTCCGCAACGGCGCGCGGTATTTCTGATGCGCACCATCTACACTAATGCGCCAGCCATTGGTCTTTAGGCTTGGAACTTTTCCGCCGGATCGATTGATGCCAGCTCGAGCAGGAAAACCAGCCTACGCAAATGATCGCGGATCGGCGCGCAGCAAGGATCCCGCATCGGAGGCGGAGATCTACGCGCGCCTGTTGCCGGGTCTGCAAGTGCTATTACGCCAGCGCCTGGGTGGCTCGGCTGCCGTTGACGATCTAGTGCAGGAGGCCTTGATCGTCGTGCTCAATCACTGGCGTAGCGGCGAGATCGCCGACAGCGCGCAACTGGTGTCTTTCACGCGAACCACCGCGGTAAATATGGTCGCTAATCTGCGCCGCTCCGACCGTCGCCGCGAGTTGCTGAGCTGTGCTGCCCGCAGCAACAGCGATTTCGAGAGTAGCCCGGATCCAGAGACGATCGTGGCGCAAGAGGAACTGCGCGTGGCGCTGCGCGAAGCCGTGGGCTCAATGAGAAATTCTCGCGATCGGCAGTTGCTGGCCCTTTATTACTTCGAAGAGCAGAGCAAGGTTGAAATCTGCGCCGTTCTCTCAATGGAATTGCGGCGATTTGACAAAGTTTTGCACCGCGCGCGCGCCCGTCTGCGCGAATCTATCGAGCGAAATGCGCAAATGGGTGGGAGAAATGCCGCCCTGAAGACATTCACCACGATATCAGATGCGGATTAGTACGGAATGGAAGATATGTCAGCAAAGGGTCGGCCGCTGAGATTGGTTCGGCCCACAGCGCGCGAATGGGATCTTGCGCACTTTGATTCTCGCGTCGCCGACTACGTCGCAGGTGAACTCAGCGAAGAGGAGAACGATCACTTCGAGGAGGTCATGCTCGCCAATCCAGAGTGGGCTGAGATCGTTGAGACTGAGCAAATGCTGCGCGAAGGTATCCGTTCGCTGGCAGCGGCAGAGCCGCAATTGTTCAGCGCTTCAGTGCCAGGGGTACGACACGCAGCCGCCGCTGACATGCGAGCGCCGAAGCGACATTGGATCTCGGCTTTGGCCATGGCCGCGACGGTAACTTTCGCCGCGTTGCTGCTCAATGCGCGCATGCAAATTACTGATCTGAAGTCGGCACTTGGTAGCGCACAGGCGCCCAGCGCCAACGTGGAATTCTTACGGCTGGACGAAATGCGCGGCCCGGGCGAGCCACAGAAATTGGTACACGCTTTGCCCGCCAAGCCGTCCATGATCGTGCTGGAAATTCCGGCCGGACCTGCGCCCTTAGCCGCCTATCGCTTGCGCCTGCTGCATGCGGGAAAAATCGTCTGGAACCTCGCGCCAGCCAGTGCGAATGACGAAGGCTTCTTGATGGTTTCCGTGCCCACGGCCGCGCTTGTGCCGGGGGACTACAGTGCCGTGTTAAGTGCTCCCGACGACAGTGCGCTGCCGATCGCCAGTTACGCGTTCACCCTGGCCCGGCATTAATTCTGCGCATGGGGGCGGAACGCTCCCGCGACCTTCCGGGCTGATCAAGCGGGCTGTGTCAGCGCTTCCAACGATGCCAATACCTGCATGGCCTGCGCGCGGTTTTGCCCGCACATGCTAATGCTGGGTTTGAGTGAGCCACACACAGCCGGGCGCTCCGGGTGGTCAAATATCATGCACATTTCCAGATCATCCAACTGAATGCAGCGCACGCCAGCAGGCTTGCCGTTGGGCATTCCCGGAATGGGACTGCTGATAGACGGCGCAGTACAACAGGCACCGCAGAGAGAACGACAAATCACGTGCCGAGTTCCACTAGTGCGCGTAACTCGGCGAGCACAGGTGCCGTGTCCGGACGTACCCGATGCCAGCGCGAAAAGGATTCGGCGGCCTGCTCCACCAGCATGCCCAAGCCGTCGTGCCGCACCTTAACGCCCAGATTCGCCGCCGCGCTCAAAAATCCGTTCGCAGCAATGCCATAGCTCAAGTCATAGACCACAGTATCTGGACGAAAGATGGCTGCTGGTAGCGCGGGCGCCGCATCGCCGCGATAGGCAGCAGTCGCGTGAATCACAAGATCAAATGGCAAGCTCGAATCGAGTGACTCCCAGGTGACCGCTCCAATGCGGCCCAAGGTGCAAAACTCAGCCCGAAGCGCGGCCGCGCGCGGGTAACTGCGATTGGCGATCACCACCGATTGCGGGCTCGCGTCGAGTAGCGGCATCAAGATGCCGCGTACTGAGCCGCCAGCACCCAAGACCAGTACCCGCTGATTCTGCACGGTGATATTCAGGCGTTTTAGGTCCGCCATCAGGCCCAATCCGTCAGTATTGTCGCCACGCCAGCGCCGATCCGGCAATGCAATCAGGGTGTTCACAGCGCCCGCGCGCGCGGCGCATTCGCTGAGTTCAGCGCACGCCGCCGCCGCGAGTTCCTTCAACGGCAAGGTGATATTCGCACCGCGGCCACCGGCTTCTGCGAAATCGAATAGCGCCTCGTGAAATTGCTGCGGCGGCGTGTCAATCGCGAAATAGTGCATCTCGATTCCGCTAGCCTGCGCGAACTGCGCATGAATCCACGGAGAGCGCGAGTGCGCGATGGGATGGCCGAACACGGCAAATTGGTCAGTCATGCTCATTCGATGGGCAGGTAATAAGCCTGACGGCCGCGATATAGCGAGAACAATATCTGCCGCGGCTTGGCGCTGAGCAATTTCGAAACATCAGGCAAACTGCCGATCTCGAAGCGATTCAAGCCAAAAATAATGTCTCCCGCAAGCATTCCATTGCGCTCCGCGACACTGCCCGTCGCGATCGACAGCACCTTAATTCCCTTGAGTCCCGCTTGTTTCTCGCGTTGCGTCAGCTCACCGAAGCGCGCGCCGCCCAATCGCGGATCGAGTTTCTCGCCAGCCACCTGTTGCGCGCTGTTGGCAATCAAGGTGAGCGAGCTATTTCGTGTTTTGCCTTCTCGGATCGATTCAATCGAGAGTGCCTTGCCGATTGGTAGCAAGCCCTCAATATTGCTCAGATCACTGGCGTTGGCGATGATCTTGCCCTCGATGCGCACGATCACATCGCCCGCGAGTATGGCGGCCCGATCCGCCGGCGAATCTGGCACCACCTGCGTGACCACAGCGCCGCGACCTGGCTCCAAATTCAAGGCGCGCGCAAGACGCGCATCCAAATCCTGGCTCTGCACGCCGAGTGACCCGCGTTTGACCTCGCCGAAAGCAATCAACTGATCCATTACGCTGCGCGCCAGATTGGCTGGTACGGCAAAGCCAATGCCAATGCTGCCGCCAGATGAGCTGTAAATTGCCGAATTGATACCGACCAGTTCGCCGCGTAAATTCACCAGCGCACCGCCCGAATTGCCCGGATTGATGGATGCATCGGTCTGGATGAAATTTTGGTAACCCAAGCCACGCAAGCCGCTACGGCCGAGCGCGCTGACAATGCCGCTAGTCACGGACTGGCCCAAGCCAAACGGGTTGCCAATCGCGACCACGAAATCGCCAACACGCAGCGTTTCGGTGTCGGCCAGCGCTAAGGCCACCAATTTGTTGGCCGGAATCTTAAGTACCGCGATATCGGTATCCGGATCGCGCCCGAGAATTTCCGCTTTGACGCTACGACCATCGTGCAAAGTCACGGACACTTCGTCGGCGCGTTCGACCACATGGTTATTGGTGAGTACCAAACCGCGTGCCGCGTCGACGATCACGCCCGAGCCGAGGCTCTGCTGAATGCGCTCATTGCCGCCTTCGGGGCGTTCAAAGAAGCGTTGGAAAAAGGGATCGTTGAAGAAAGGATTGCGCACCGCGACGCGCGTGCTGCTGGAGACATTCACCACTGCAGGCGTGGTGTGTTCAAGCATTGGGGCGAGCGAGGGCAGCGCTTGCCCGTCCACAGCTACTGGCAATGCTGCATGCGCGCACCATGCGGCCATCGATATCAGCAAACTGCACCCGATTCGAGCGATAAAACGCATTCCAATGCCTCAGCAACAGATTGAGTTGCGCTCAGACCATCGAAAGCCGTACGCGGTTCCCGAGTGCTAATGCGCGAGTGGCGCAAGCGTGGACAGCAATGGTCGATGGTCAGAGCCAATATCCGGCCCGATACGAAAGTCGACTACAACGAGTCCGGGGGAAATCAAGGCATGGTCGATCGGCAATGCCAACAGCGTGCCGAGGATGCCGTCCGGTTTCCAGGTCGGCCAAGGCAGGCCATGCGCGCTTGCATCGCGCAGATTGGCGCGGCTGCGCAGGCTTCGGTAAGCATGCGACCAGGGCGTCGCATTCAGATCGCCAGCCAGCGCATGCTCGCCAGCGGTCGCTGTAATGCGTTGCGCCAGATCGCCAAGATATTCGGCGCGCTGCGCGTGCAGCCGCGGCGTCAACGGCGGATAGGGATGTGCAAACCAAAGGTTCACGATCTGGTTCTGAATCCTCGTTTGCAGCCACGCAGTGGGTACTTGTCCGGTTGAGCTGCGAACAATATTCACTGCGCTATTCGGCCAGCGCGACCAAAGGCCGATGCCAAAGGGGGAGCGGCTGGTTGTGCGTATGGAGTGAATAAAAGCGCCTGCCAATATCGAATCGAGCTGTGTGTCCAGCGACGACGAAAGCTCAAGCACCACCACAACGTCGGGCGATTCGCGCGCAATCAAGGCAAGCAGAGGCGCGGTGTCCGCATTACCCACGTAGACATTCACGATGAGCACTTTGAGGCTGGCGTGGTCGGCGCGAAGCGCGGCAGCAGCGCTCGGGCCATTTGCTGTCAACCACGCATATCCATTGGCGAGCCAGGCGCCGAAGATCAGGGCAAGCGCGAGAACGGATGCGAGGGCAGGCGCTTGCGCAGTTCGAGAAATCCAGCGAGCCGCGCTCGCCAGCAGCGACAGCGTCAATATCACCGCGTATTGCCATCGAAAATTCGCGCACAGATCCAGAAACCAGCCTGCTGCGCCAAAAAATCCCAGCAGCGCCGGAATGGCCGTCAGCCATCCAAGGATTTGTAGCCAGGAGAGCACGCGCGGCATGGCAGTTGTCGTGAGTCGCGGGCTAAAACAGACGGCATCATGCACGCCTGCCTTCGCCCGATGGAGTCGTCATGCAGATTCGTCACGGAAATGTCGCCGACATCAATCTGATCTTGCAATTGATCCGCGAGTTGGCCGATTTCGAGCGATTGGCGCACGAGGTCAAAAGCGATGCGGAAAGCTTAGCCGAGCATTTATTCGGTCCGACGCCGCGAGCTGAAGTTCTGATTGTCGAGATCGAGGCACAGACCGCCGGTTTCGCTTTGTACTTCCATAACTTCTCGACCTTTGTCGGCAGACCCGGTTTGTATCTGGAGGATTTGTTCGTGAGGCCGGCATTTCGTGGCGTCGGCGTTGGCCGTGCGCTCATGGTGCGATTGGCGCAAATCGCCGTTGAGCGCGGATGCGGGCGATTTGAGTGGTGGGTGCTCGATTGGAATCAGCGGGCGATCGATTTCTACCGCAGTCTTGGCGCCGAGCCGATGTCTGAATGGACGGTGCAGCGCGTTAGCGGCGATGCCTTGGAGCGACTTGCCGCTTCAGGCACGATAGGGCCATGAAAGCTCATCTGCGCTGGTTGTTGCCGCTCGCCGCGATCCTCGTGCTGGGGCTGGCTTGGCTCGGGCCTGTGGATAAATTGGCCGACGCGCAATCTGAAGCCGGTCTCAAGCGCGCGCTGGCGACCTTTGCCGCAGCGCGGGTATTGAACGGCGTGATTTCGGTGGCCCAGGGAACCGAAGTCGCGGTGGAGCCAGGCGGTGTCGGCGTCACTTTCGCGCCGGGCCAAGTTTTGGATCCAATCAATGATCTGATCGAGCAGTTCTCCACACTGATGCTGACGGCTAGCGTGTCCTTTGGCGTACAAAAGGCGCTGGTGTTGATCGGCGGGCATTGGGCGGTGTCGGCGCTGCTCACGGTACTGGTGTTGTCATGGGTGGGTTGGCGTCTATTTGGCCGCAGTCTGCCGCCCAATTCGCTTGGACGCGCACTCTTGCTGTTGATCTTGGTGCGCTTCGCCGTGCCCATGGTCGCATTGGGTAGTGATGGCGCGTATCGGCTGTTTCTGGCCGAACGCTACGAAAGCAGTCAGGCGGCTTTGACCTTGAGCACGACCGAAGTCGGCGAGCTTGGACGCTCACCATCGACACCACCTGCGGACGAATCAGTGGGTGCCCGCGTGCAACGCTGGTGGACAGAAACCGGCGAGACCTTCGATGTCAGCGATCGCCTCGACGCCTTGAAAGAAGCCGCCGCGCGCGCCACCGAACATATCGTCGAGCTAATCGTGATCTTTCTCCTACAAACCCTGATCGTGCCAACCGCCTTGCTATGGGCACTGTGGCGCGGCGGATTGCGACTGATCGGCTAGGCTAAGTTCATCGCAGAAACGAATCCTGATTTTTTGTCGGGTCCGGCAGCGCAGCGTCGTGCAGTCGCGCATGTTGCTATCGTGGTTCATGCCTCTCGACGCCCACCGCAAAGCGCAGTTTCAGATCCACGTGTGCGTGGTGTTGTGGGGGTTTACGGCCATTTTGGGCAAGCTGATCAGCCTGCCGGCCTTAGGGCTGGTGGTTTGGCGGATGTTGCTGGTGGTGGCGGCATTGGCGCTGGTGCCGCGCGTGTGGCGCGGATTGGCACGTTTGCCTGCGCGGCAAATTGCGATCTATGCGGGGATCGGTGCCGTGGTCGCGCTGCATTGGCTGACTTTCTACGCGGCGATCAAACTCGCCAATGCCTCGGTTGCTGCGACCTGCATCGCGCTGGCGCCGGTGTTTCTTGCGGTGGTAGAGCCGTGGCTCACGAACAAGCGCTTTGAAATGCGCGAGTTGTTGCTGGGCATTGCGGTGGTTCCTGGCGTCGCGCTGGTGGTCGGCGGCGTTGATGCCCATATGCGGCTTGGCATCGCGGTCGGGGCGCTGTCGGCCTTGCTGGTCGCGATCTTTGGCGCGCTGAATAAACGCCATATCGAACGCGCCGATCCGCTCACGGTAACCGCGATCGAGCTCGGCGCGGGCACGCTGTTTTTAATCGTGTTGGCCTTATTGATCCCGGCCTTCGGCGATCCGCTGCCGCTGCCGAACGCGCACGATGCGGGCCTACTGGTGCTGCTCGCGCTGGCCTGCACGCTGCTGCCCTTTGCGCTGTCTTTGGTGGCCCTGCGCCAGCTCAGCGCCTACCAAGCGCAACTCGCGATCAATCTGGAGCCGGTTTACGCAATCCTGCTGGCGATCCCCTTCTTAGGCGAGCAGCGCGAACTCGAACCCATGTTTTACCTGGGCGTGGCAATCGTGCTCGCTGCGGTCTTCGTGCATCCGTGCTTGCATCGCGAGCCGACGACAATCGCGTGAGATCAGGCTGACGTGCAGCGTGGGCGCAGAACCCGTGCATCGCGCCTCAAAGCGACGCGCTAAGCCGCCGAAAATGTGCGAGCGAGGCCCAGTAATAGGGATGCCGATACGCGCGCGAGTTTTTGAGCGCCAATTGAGACAGACGTAGCGCGGAAGCACTCGCGGCGGCATCCCGCCCGCGCATCGCGGCGTAGAAGGCCGGAATCCACACCGCGCTGGCACTATCGCTGATCGGCCAGAAGGCAGCGACCACATGGTCCACACCGGCTGCTGAGACCGCCGCGGCAAAGCTCAGACTGCTCTGGCTGGTGACACTCGGCCCCGCGGCAAGCTGGCAGGCGTTGAGCACGGCGAGTTGCGCGTGCAGCGGCGTATTGGCGATATCCAGCCAGCTCAGAAACTGACTTTTCTTAACATCGGCTGGGTTCGCCAGCCAGGTGCCGGCATAGCCCAGCAGTTGCGGCTCGGCAAAACCGTGTGCCGCCAGATGGACCCACGCGCCGGCATCGCCGAGTGCCTCGGTTAGCGTCGCGCGCGAGGCCTGCGCGCCCGTGTGCCGCAGCAAGACCAGATCGGAATCTGCGCGCGCGATCAGATCGGCTTCCTGCTCGGCATAGCGCAACTTGGCCAAACCCACTTGTGCGGTGGTGGTATTTCCCGGTGCGATGACCGCATGCAAATGCTTGAAAGCGCTGTGGGTTGGTGCGGCTGACGTCAATTCGATGCGTGTGATCCAGCCACTCGTGGTGGTTTCGATTAAGGGCGCGCTGGCACCCGGCCAACGCAATAAGGACAGCGGTATCGTGCCAATCAAATCGTCGCTGAGTACCGACCATTCCGACGGCGCTGCCGTTGGTGCATCGCGCAGCAGCGCATCGGAGACCTGTAAGGCCGCCGCATCAATGGCCGAAGTTGGGGCGGTGGGGGAATTCAGCGAGGTCAGCAAGCGGCTGATGCGTGCTCGCAAATCATCGCGGCCCGGTAGCCGTACGATGTGGCTTTCTTTGGCGCTCACCCACAGGGCAACACTTTCGGGCTCAGCCGGGACCACGATCGTGAGCCAGCCGTCGCCGAGCTGTGCCTGTATCGCGGCGAGCGTGGGAATTTTGCGCCGGTGGGTGGCAATGGCGTCGGGCTTGCCCGCGAGACTGGTGAGCAAAGCACGTTCGCTAGCGCCCACTTGACTCGTGCCAGCACCGAGGAGTTCGCGCGAAACCGCCGCGCTGAAGTCACTGTTATCGGAACTCGCAGTTGCTTGCGGACGCATCGCCTGCATGGGCGATGTGCTCACCAGGGCCTGCCACCATTGTTCCATCGGCAAGGGCGGCACGCTCGCTAGTGCGCGCGTGGCCCAGTCTTCGCGCAACCGGCGGCCCGAGCGCAACACCAAATAGCCGAATGCGCCATTGCGTGTACGCGCCGCGATGGAGGTCAGAGACTCCAGGCCACCAGTCAAAGTCTTAACAGCCGCAGCGCCATTGCTCTGGCTGACACTGAGTTGCGCGCTTAAGCGAACCAGCGACATTGACTCGCCCAACTGCAGTTGTTTCGCATTCATCAAACCCAAGCGTTGACTCGCTCGCTCCAATTGCTCGGCCACGATTAACCAGCGCACTTCCAGCAGATCGCGACGTCCTGCATTGGCGGAGGCCAGTGCGCTCCAGTCGCGCACCTGCGCCAACTCCGCAGTGGCCTCTTCCGGCGTTGCTGGGAGTCGCTGTTCGAGCATTCCAAGCAGCGCCTCCGCGCGCTCTACCGGCATCGCCAGCAGGTCATAGATCCGGTAAGCGCGCTCGAACCATTTGGCGGCCGATGCGGAACGTGTGTTCTCCATTTCCAACCGCGCCAGCGCCATCAATGCCGAGGCCACCCGTGCCGGTGAGGACTCCGGGCGATACAGCAACAAAGAACGTTCGATCAACCGATAAGCCTGATCACTCATGCCAAGTTGGCCATAGATCTTGGCCACCTGAACCAACACATTCGCTTGCCAGCGCACGCGCTCTTCTGTGGCGTGTTCAAAGCTATCGATGGCACGCTCGTAGTTGTGCAGGGCTTGCGGCAGATTGCCGCGTTCGCTCTCCAGATAGGCAACGGTGAAGTAGAAAACGCCACGAACTTTTGGTGAGCTCTTGGCCAGCAGCGGGTCATTCTCCATTTTTTGCGCGAACTTCCAAGTGCGCTCAAGCTGGGCGGTCCTGCGCAAGCTATTGAGCACATTGACTGCGGTGTTGAGTGCACCTTCGGGATCACCCGCGGAACGATATTCCTCGATCAGCGGTTGCCCGCAATTGGCCGATTCGATGGCTTTACCGATCTTGTCGAGGTAGGCGCAATGAACGGATCGCGCGCGTGCACGAAAATACCCGTCATCACTGCCCGTCAGCCAGGAAAGTGCCTCGACGGCGGCGCGATCTGCTTGCTGATGGCGTTCCTGTTTCATCTCCAGATCGGCAACGCCCAGTTGCGCTGCGCCCGCGCGGCTACTTTCGCCGATTTTCAGCCAAGCCTCCCGGGCTTGCGCATAGGTAGCTGCAGAATCGGCATAGCGATCGACCAAATACAGCGCCCCAGCCTGCATATGCAGCGCACTCGCCCGGTCAAGTGGTGTTTTCGCTTCAGCGAGCAGTTGGGCAAAAGCGTCGAGCTGCGGGCGCGACTGCACGGATTGGTCGATGCTCTCGGCTAAGCTCTGCGCGCGCTGCAGCCATTGTGCCCGCGCTGCGGAAACCGGATCGCAGTCGACCCGCACGCCGATGCGGCCATGGCTCGATCGCCACAGGCTCACACGCACGGAAAAGGCCGATGGCGGCGGGGTTATCCGGCGCGAGCCGAAACGGGTCATGGGATAGCTCACCAGTTGCAGCGGGCCGTTGTCGATCTGCACGCGTGCGTCTGCGCCGCGCTCAGAGACGATCAGTCGCGCCCCGATTGGCAGCGCGGGGACCGCCAAATCCACCGGTCGATCCTCGTGCAGATCGAGCACACGCGAATCCCCGCAAGCCCATGTCGCTGCCGCCGTCGGCTGCCCGACAGCGAGCACACCGAAGAATACGGCCAGCAGGCAATGACAGTGGCGTGCGCTGGTCATGTGCCTAGGGCTGCGGCTGCGGCGGCTCCAACATGCCGCCTTCTCCCGGCTGCTGCGCGGCACTGGGGCACAGCCCGCTAGTCCAGTTGGCGCCGTTCGCATCGGGCCTATCATCTTGCAAGAAATTCACTGGGAACGCCTCGAACTGGAAAAAACGACATTGCGACTGCGCCGGATAATCCATGCCGGTATCACTACAATGCCCGCTGCCGGTGAAATAGAGAAAGACCTGTTGCGGCTGCCCGTTGATCCCTTGCGAGATTCCGCGCAAGAAACGGCCATCTGCGCTTGGCAGCAGTTTGGCGTAGTCACGCATGATTGGCGTCGAACCTGGGCGCAATCGGTGCACCATCAACTGGCCTTCGTCGCTGGCGCTGACGGTCAGGACATCGCCATTGGCTACATTGCAGGCGGCGCTCGCCGAGGCGCACTCCGGCATATTCTTTGCGTTGTACACGATCAAAGCGCCTTGGCTGATCCATTGATTGACGTCGGCGATGCTCTCGATGCTTAAAAAATGTTCGGTGGCACCGGTGCCGCGCGTGAGGCAGGATTTTTGTCCGGCGCTGGCCGGCAAGGCGGTCGCCATGGTCAGAGCGGCGACGAAGGCGATGTTGAAGGAGCGCAGGCTGTTGTACTTGGACATGACGAATTCCTTTGTCGAGTGTGTGGCGAGTGTTTCGCCGGGGGTTTGGACTGCGCCGCTGTCTACGGCGATCTGCTTGCATGAATCGATGCTTTTCGTTTGCGGCTCGGCGTCCGGCCGTAGGCGCAGCGAGTGACCGCTTTCACCCAGCGATGGCAGTTCCAGCAGCGCTGGGCTTTGGCGCCCAGCGAGGTCGCGCGGCTGCTCGAACGACGCCGCCAGTGGCGCGAGGATGTGGTCGGCTACCGGCTCGGAAGTGGCGACGCCGATCCGCTGTTTGTGCCGACACTGCGCGCCGTTTTTGTGCGCAGCGAGTCGCGCCACGCGCTGGACAGTTTGAACATTGAGCGCTTGCGAATTGACCTTCCCGAGGCCATGGGCGCGTCGCAACAAGCGCAGATTTGCGCCAGCGGTGCACTCGGCCCGCGGGTCTTTGCCCCGCAGGCCTTGGGCATGGACTTGTCCGTAGCCGCCGGTGAGGGCGTGATCGTGGGCGTGCTCGATAGCGGGCTCGATTCCGCCCATCCCGATATGCGTGGGCGCATTGCCGCGCGCGCGGCCTTCGTCGGCGATGGCAGCACCGAGGATGGCAGCGCTGACAGTCACGGCACCGCAACTGCCAGCATCATCGCCGGCGCGCGCGTGCCGGCCGATGGGCATTGCCGCTACGGAGTCGCCTGCGACGCTCGACTGGTGATCGCCAAGGTCATGCACAACAGCGGTCGCAGCGATAGTTTCGCGCTCGAGATCGGTGCCGCATGGGCGATTGCGGCGGGCGCCCAAATCCTTTCTATTAGTGTTGGCTTCGAGCGTGCCCGCGGCGCGCCGTTGAGCATCTTGTCGCGATCGCTGAGCCGCTTGTCGCAGGCCAAACGGGTTTTGATCGTGGTTGCGGCGGGCAATGGCGATCCGCAGCGCGACGGGATCAAACAGCCAGCGGCGGGCCGTCAGGTGCTCGCCATCGGCGCGACCGATTTGCACGGCATGCTGAGACAGGATTCCGTCCGCGGCGATGCTCGAGCCAACATCTTTTGCGTGGCTCCGGGGGCAAATCTCGCTTGTGCGCGGCGGGAAGACAACCCCGAAGATGCGCGTGGAGCGCGTGGATTTTTCAACGGTACATCCGCTGCTGCGCCCGTGGTTGCAGGTTTCGCCGCAGTACTGAAGGCCGGTTGTCCGGGCGCTTGTGAGCAATTCCTGCGCATTGAGCTCGAGCGCCGCTGCCGGCCGCTGCAGGTCGGCGATCACCTGGATTTCGGTGCCGGTGCTTTGCACGCTTAAGATGCGCAATGCTGCGACCAATGGCGGGCGCGCAACGTGGATATCGACGCGCGTTAATGCCCCCGACTGCATCGTGCAGGCGGCGCGATCTCGCTGACCGTTGGCAGATTCCAGTGCCGCGATCAGCGGTTCGCGCGTAAGCAAATAGCCTTCAAACCACGCACAATCGCCATGGCCCAGATCGCCGTTCAGATAGCGCTGCAACCAGTTGGCTTCATCAGTTGGGCTGAAACGAGCAGCGTGGGGCTTGCCGCGCATAGGTCGGCTCTCGGATAAACGCGTTGGATGCGCAGGAGGCACGGTGGCATCACTTGTCTCAGCGCAAATTGTGAACAATTTGCGCTGAGGCGGGCTTCACGAATCCTTTCTTTGCGTCCAGACTGCCGCGCATGAGCACACCACCGAATAGCCTCTCGGCTGTCATCGCGCGCGGTGCGATGCGTTTGTCGAAAGCACGAATTGCCATAGGCCACAGCGAGGACAACGCGCTCGACGAGGCGCGTTCGCTGGCCCTACATGCCCTGCACCTGCCGCCAGAAGCGCCAGCAATTTTCGCGCAAGCGCGATTGATGGATGAAGAGGTCGTGGCTGTTGAGCAGTTGTTTGAGCGGCGTATCAGCGAGCGCGTTCCGGCCGCTTATCTCATCGGCAGCGCGCCGTTTGCGGGCTTGCGCTTGCGTACCGACGCGCGTGCGCTGGTGCCGCGTTCACCCATAGCGGAACTGATCGAGAAGCGCTTCGCGCCGTGGCTTGCTAGGCGCACGGTTACGCGGGTTTTGGATCTATGCACGGGTGGCGGATCGCTTGCCGTGGCGATGGCGGTTTACCACCCGGATTGGCAGATCGACGCGGTGGATCTCTCGCCCGAAGCCTTGTCGCTGGCGGCCGAGAATCGCGATTTGCTGCAAGTGGGTGCGCGTCTACGGCTTATCCACTCGGATCTATTCGCCGCGCTAGACGAGCAGCGATATGACCTGATCGTATCCAATCCGCCCTATGTGACGGCGGCCGAATACCGCGCCATGCCACGCGAGTACGCGCACGAGCCAGTGCTAGGACTGGTCTCAGGCGAGGACGGGCTGGACCTCACCTTGCGCATGCTGCGCGACGCACCGGCGCATTTAACGCAGAACGCATTGATGATTGTCGAAGTCGGCGAGGCCGATCGCGCGCTGCGTCGACTGCTACCGCAAATCCCATTCGAATGGATCGAATTTTGCGTGGGCCAAATGGGCGTCTTTGCACTCGAGGCCAGCGCCCTGCGCGCGGGTCATGCGCAGGTCGTCGACCTATGTGCCGCTCGCAGCCTGTAACAGCGGGACTCGAATGACGACGAATGGAACGCAGAATGGACGCGATGGGAGCTTAAGGAGGCTTATGAACGCGTCGGTCCGCGAACGACGCCAAGCTCGCGCCAGATCGCGGCACATGCTTTGCTCCCCTCTCCCATGCTTTTTTGGGAGAGGGGTTGGGGGTGAGGGCGCTCTCGTTTTTGGCGGATGGCACACAGCACCAATCCACGAATGGTGTCCCACAACTAAAGTGAACTATTTCCACGTCTCTCGCCGCCATGCTGCGTTACTCATCGGCGCCATAATCGAACTATGTCTTCTCCTCGCGCCTTGCCTGTCGACGAAAGCCGTCGCAAATATTGCTCGCGTTAATTACGGGACAGCACACGAGCGTTGACTGTTCCTTGGCTTTCCTTCACGTTCCGCGGTGCGGCTCGTTACCGCGCACGGTCTACATCTCCATACGCCGCCAAGCGCTTGCGGCGAGTGCCAGGAAGACCAGTGCGAAGGCACCTAGAGCCAGCAATGAGATCCAGGGGAAGATGCTTTCGATACCGACTGCCCACAAGTTCAGTTGTCCAAAGTGGTACGAGGGTAGAAACACCGCAATCGTCTGCAACACGTTCGGTAGCATGAAGATCGGGAACCACAATCCTCCCAAAAATCCCAGGGGCAGATAGATCATTTGCACGATTGCGGTGGCGGCCTGCGCCCGCATCAGGCAACCGATCAGCAAGCCCAGCGCAGCGAAGGGCAGTGCGCCAAAGGTCAGCACGGCGAAATAGCAAATGATGCTCGCCAGTGGCAAACGTACACCGCCAACGGCCATTGCCAGTAGCAGCAATAGCGCACCGATGAACAGTGCAAATGCCATCGCCATGAGTGTTTTAGCCACCAAATAGGCCATCGGTGGTAATGGCAGCACGCGCTTGAGATCGAGCAATCCATTGCCGCGTTCCTCGGCCAGACCGACGCCAAAGCCGAACAATGCTGGCCCCATGGCACCGAATACCGCATATGTGGCGAGCATGTAACGCGCCACATCGCCGGTGTTTGGGCCGCGTGCCATGACCACGCCGAAGAGTAAATAGAACAGGGCAGGAAAGGCCAGCGTGGGATACAGAAAGGCTGGCTGGCGCCATAGTTTCAATACCTCCGCCTGTGCCTCGCGCGCGTAGGCGACTAGCCATCTTGGTTGTGCGGATTGCACTGTATTCGTGGCCATGGCGGGGTGGGCAGAGCCGTTCATGCGGCCTCCTTAAGCCAGCGATCCACCGCATCCTCTAGGCGCGGTCGGGTCACTTCGAGATCGCTGAGTTCGGGATCTAGCGCGAGAGCCGCGCGTAAGAGTTGCTCAGGTTCGCGGGTCAAAAAGCTCGCTCGACCCTGGTCCATCTGCAAGTGATCGGCGCCGCGCAAGCGCGTCAATTGGTCAGCCTCGATGCGCGTGCGAAAGCGCACCACGCTGCCATCGATTCGAGCGCGCACCTCCGCTGGCGTGCCGCCGCCCAAGGCGCGACCCTTAGCCATGACCAACACGCGATGCGCGACCGATTCGGCCTCGCCCAGATCATGGGTCGTCAGCAACACGGCCGTACCCGTGGTGACGCGCGCGCGAATAGCGGCCCAGAAACACTGCCGTGCGGCAGTATCCAGCGCCGCAGTCGGCTCGTCTAAGACCAGCAGGCGCGGCTTTCCGATCAGCGCTAGCGCGAATTGAGCACGGCGTTTCTGGCCGCCTGAAAGTTCGCCGTAGCGACGGTCCATCAAGCCGTCCAACTGACAATCAACAACTAGATGGTCGATCAATTCGGGTGTGCGGTAATAGCTCGCGCCGAGGCGCAGCAGCTCACGCACCCGAAGCTGATCGGGCAGCGCACCCACTTGCAGCATCACGCCCAACGAGAGGCGTGCGGCATAGGATCCGGGCGCGTGTCCAAAGACCGCAATACTGCCCGCATCGATTGCGGTCAGCCCTAGCAAGGCACGTACCGCTGTGGTCTTGCCGGCGCCGTTGGGGCCGAGCAAGGCCAGCACTTCACCGGCGTTCAGGCCTAGGTTCAGGCCACACAGCGCCTCGGTCTTGCCGTAGCGCTTCACGATGCCGCTTAGCGACAGCAACGGTGCCGATCCGGAAACTTCCATTGATGGGAACATGATCGATTCCTGCGAATGTGCTTGCAGGATCGCGAAGCCGGGCCACGGCGCCCAGATACACTCAGCACCTCGCCAAGGTGACAGTCGTCAGCCGCGACGCAAGCGCCGATCAATGCACAGCATGAACCCGCGTACGGGCGTTCTCAGCAGCATCAGGCCAAACACGATGCCACAGAGATTGGCCCCCAGATCGGCCCATTCGGCGCTGCGGGGTGGCATCTGCCATTGCAACAACTCGATCATGACGCCGTAGGCCAGCAATCCCGCGACCAATTGAATCCGCGCTTGCACCGCGTTGCCGAGCAGTTGTCCGAAATAGGTCGACAACACAATGTAGGCAAAGGCGTGCAGCAATTTGTCGCCATTGGGCAAGTCGATGCCAGTGCCACGCAACGGCATTATCGACAACACGGTGATCAACACCAGCATGACAATGCCCAGCGTCCACCACAGCCCGCGCAGGTGCGGGCGTTCGCATTGTGCGGCGATTAGGTTGTGGGTCATGCCTAGCCACACCTCAGTGCGCGGCTGCGCAGTCTGCATGATCACTCCGGGCAAAAAGGGCTATGCATATGGCGTGATCAAGGCTTTATCGACTGGCGCACGCGCGCGGCGTGGGCTCGCGTCGGTGTCAAACTCACCGACTTCGGCACTGCGTACAAATCAAAGCAATCTCGTGACTCTGCGTGGTGCTGCTGTTGCTTCCAGCGCACTGAACGACGGCGCACACACTGCAGCCGAGGTTCAAAGCTTGTGCCGCTGTCCGCGTCCGGCGAAAGCGATGGGAATCTGCGCGGCGCTCAGCCCGCGACTTGCGGCAAGAACTTTGAAGCGTTCACCCATTTCCGATGGCAGCATCAGGCGGCGAATTTGCTGCGCGAGTGTGACGGAATCGAGTGTCGATTCTGTGGACTGACGGGCGAACACCTGATCGATGCCTGCGGCTGCCAGAAAGCCCGATTGATGGTCGAAACCCGCAAGTTCAAATCCCGCCTCGGCAATCGCCTCGGCCACGGCGGTGAAGTCCACTGAGGCGGTGAGATCGTTCAAGCCCGGCAGCCAGTACGGATCGCCATGCACGCGATGGCGGTAATGGCATTGCAGGGTACCGCTGCTGCGTTCGGGCGCGTAATAGTCAGGGCGACCGTAGCCATAGTCGATGAAGAGCAATAGACCGCGACGTAGGCTGGCGCCGATAGCATTCACCCATGGCCCAAGTTCCGGCACACATTCGCTCGCGTAACCGGGCAACATGGGCGATGTCAGGGTCTGCTGTAAACGCTCAACACACGTCCGCACATGCACGCGCGGCGCGACCTCGATTTCTGCCAATTGATCGCCACGACGGACCACATGGACTTCGGCGACGCCAGTGTCGGTGATACGAAAGCGCGCGCAGGCGAGCGCATCGAGCACTTCGTTGGCCAAAATGACGCCATCGCATTCAGTCTTTGGGGGTTCTTCCAGCCAACGCACGCGATCAAGCAAGTCGGGGACTTGGGAAGCGAGCTTCTGTCGTTGGCGGTCACGCAAATCGGCGCTGCGTTCTAAGATCCAGTAGGATTTCGGCAGCGCATCTTCCGCGGCTAAGAACTGCAACAAATCCGCCGCCAGTGCGCCGCTGCCCGCGCCCAGTTCCAAGATGACGGGTGATTCCGAGGTCAGCAGCAAGGGCGCAATGCATTGACCAATGCATTGCGCAAAGACGGATCCGAGTTCGGGCGCTGTGATGAAGTCTCCGGCTGCACCGAATTTACGTGCGCCGGCGGCGTAATAGCCCAGCCCAGGGGCGTACAGAGCCAATTCCATATAGCGCTGAAAGCTGATTGGACCTTGATCGGCGATTTCCGTGGCAATCAATGCTTGCAGGCGTATCGATAGCGCGAGTGCATCGGCTTCAGGCGTGGGCAGATCCAGTGCGCGCATATCGCGTAAAGGCTCAAGTGGCGGCAGCGAGACGCGCCATTTCAGCGCAGCAGCGTTTGCAATTCGTCAGGCCCGATGGTCTTTCCGAGCGAGGATTCGGCGGCCAATCGCCACGCCAGCGCCGCGCGTGCAATCTCTCCGCGCGCTTCCGCCAAGCGTGCGGCCTCGGCCAGTGATTCGGGCATCGGCGCGAGGCTAATCGACAAACGTAGGTACTCCTGCGCCTTTCCGTAGATCTGTTCAATCCGGCACCAGCGCGAAAGGGCGAGTAGCAATCCCGGACTCTGCGGATGCCGCAGCAAGAAATTCTCAGCGCGTTTGATGCGCAACGACGCGGTTTCGACTGGCGCGTTGGCGTACAAGAAGGCCAGCGGCTCCGACCAATCGCGCGTTAGCGCGGCCTCGAGTGCCTCGGCCGCCAGATTGCGGCTGCCCACGCGTTTTTCCGCGTGCACCAAGGCGCCAAGCACGCACACATCGCGGCGTTCGAGTTTGCCGAAGCGCTTCCATAGATCGTCCAAGGTTTCACGATCTGGCGCTTGTTCCAGCGCCTGCGCGAGAACGCGCAATTCGAGCGCGGCCAATTCTCGATCACCAATTTGTCGCCATTGCGACACGCGTTCTAAGGGCGCCAGCGCCTCGCTTGCGCGTGTGCGCGAAAGCAGGCCTTCGATCAGCGTGCGTAGCACGGTCGGTGGCGCATCAGCGGCTTCGGCGCGTCGTGCGATTGCCTCGAAGGCCGCTTCATCGCCACGCTCCGCGCGCCAAGCGTCCGCGAGCATCGGTGCCAAAGTTTGCCCGCGGTCGAGTTCTGCGGCGTTTTGCAGAATCTGCTCGGCCAAGCCGCTCTCGCCGCGTCGATGCGCCACTTCAGCGGCGCAGAGCAAGGCGCTCAATCGTTGCAGTGGTTCGGGACTCGCGTCCAATAAAGCGCGCTGGGCGTTATGCAATTTACCCTCGAAGGCCTGCACCAACCCATCGTCCAGACGTGCAGTCGCGCGGCGACGACGCTGCAAACCCATGCGGCGTGGCCAACGAATCACCAGCACATAAACACCCCAGCAGAGCGCCAGCAATAGCGCTGTTGCCGCGGTCACAAACACCACCGAGGACTCGATTTCCCAGCCGTGAAAGCGCACATAGACCATGCCCGGATCGCTGCGCAGCCAGAAACCGATCACGGCTGCAAGGATAGCGAGCAGCAAAAACAAGCCCAGATGAAGGATCCAGCTCATCTCAAGCGTCCGTGGCGGGGCTGGCGGTCTCGACCGAGGCCGCGTCTTCTGGCGTCTGCGATGATGGCGGCAGGATCGGCTCGGCCGCAGGTGCGAGGCTATCGGGCGCGGATTCTGCTGGCAGTTCTGGCGCGGACGTGGCCGGAATCGCGGGCGATGGCGCGATCGTATCCGGCGTCGCTTCCGCCGGCAGTTCCGGCTCCGGCACCATCGGAATCGCGGTTTCGTCGATTAACGATGGCGCGTCTGCGGATTCCCGTCGCGCAGCGCCGTTAGCTCCCTCGCGCAAGCGCCCGAGTTCGCGACGGCTCTCGCCCAAGGTCGGCAGTGTCGGGGCCAATGGAGCCGCCCGCAAATCATCCAGCAACGCCAGCGCTTCAGCCACCGGCGGATCGTTCAGGTCAAAGTTCTCTGCCACGACGCGACGTGACTTCTCAATTGCGCTTAGCGCGGCCGCGCCTTCCGAGCGCAATAACAGCATGCGTGCGCGTGCCAGTTCCAACGATAGTCGCTCGCGCAGTAAGGGACCGCCGTGCGCACCTTCATTCGGGTCGACGCGACGCACGCGGAAATAGCCGTCCAGACTCTTTCTAAGGCGCGTCATCCAACCGGGGCTTTCGGGCGACTGCGGGTCAGCCGCCACATTACCAGCGTGCAATTTCCAGCGTGGTATCGCCTCCGCCAATGCATCCAGTCGTGCCAATATCGGCGGCAGATCGACGCTGGCCACGGACGCCAGTGCATCACGCTCCAGAGTCAGCGTTTGCCGCACGGCGGTGACACCGGGCTCCGCCACTTGCGACAGTTGCGCGTCGGCTAGATCGAAGGCGGTACGTGCGGCTTGCACATCGCCAAAAAGTTGTAAGCGTTGTTCACCAAGGCGCAGCAAATAATCGGCTTCTTCCAGACGCAAACTGTCCAGACCCGGTGCAGCGCCGCGCTCCAGAGCACTCAAGCCGTCTTCGACCAGCCCCACGCGCTGCGTAAGCCCAAGCACTTGCTCTCGCAACGCCCGATTGACCTTGGCGGCATCTTCCAGGCGTGACTGCAAAGCCCCGATTTCTGCGCTCACACGATCGGTCGGCTCGTCGCTGACAGACGCCGGTTCGGCGATGGGCTCAGCGACAGTGCCGTCTGCGCCGCGTTGCCACCATAATCCAGCGGCTGCGGCGATCAGCACCAAGCCGATCACAGCCAGTGGCCAGAGACCGATGCGGCGGGCTGACGCAGGTTTGGGTTCGAGAATCTGGTCGGACATAGTTAAAAAATCGTTTTTCGAATGGTAGCGGATTGTCAACCTGGAAGCACAGCGATGCCGCGTTCAGACGCTCATCGAGCGGTTTTGCCACAACCAACCCCGACACCGCAAGTTTCACGCACCGGCTTCGTGCCCGGCGTGAAGAGTCGATCTCGAACAGTCGTTCCATCGCAGCATCACCGCGGTGCATGCTGAATCAAGAGAATCACGCCCCGCGCCAGCCCTGCCCATCAACAAAATGGGCTTAAGAAAACTTGACTAATTTGACGCGCCAGCGAGTTGCTCCACTGCGCCGACCAGCGCCTCGGGGTTGGCGCCACGCGCCACGTAAACGCTTTCAAATCCCAAGCGCTCCGCCGCAAGGGCGATTCGCGCGCTGGCAACGATCAACGGCCGTTGCAGCAAATGGCCTAGATCGTGAGCGCGCAATGTATGGGCGAGCTGTGCAGCCAGCGTGGCGCTGGTTGCCGTCAGCCATACGCTGCGGTCAGATCGAAGTTTGCTGAGCAAATCGGCGGACGGTTTCAGTTTTACCCGCTGGTAGACTGCAATGGCGCGCACTTCGGCGCCGCGCTCTCGCAATCGCTCCACAATCAGTTGACGTCCACCGGGTGCCACCCAAATCGCGATATGGCGGCCCGCGACGGCGTGCAGTGCAGGTGAAGCGAGTAAACCCTCGCTGTCTTCGGCGTCGATCGGCGCCAGGGTGCACTTATAGCCATGCTGAGCGAGCGCTTCGGCACTGGCGCGACCCACGGCAAAGCGCAAGACCGCCGCGGCCACGGCGCCCGGCGCCAAGCTACAAGCCGCGGTCACCGATGCGCGACTGACGAAAATCTGCAGCTCAGCGCCCTCGGCCCAGCGCAATTGCTCTTCCAGTGCCGCGGACTTGCGCGCAGTGCGCGTGTATTGCAGCGGCATCGACAAGCTCGCGTAGCCGCGGGCGGCCAGTGCGCGCGCGCTCGCACGTGACTCACGTGGCGGGCGTGTAAGCAACAAAAGGGGTCCGATGTGCAAGGTTTCGGTCACGGCGAAACTCCGCGCGATGAATGCTGATAGTGCATCAACGCGCTTTAAAAAACTCAGCCCGGCTGAGGCTCGCGCGAGGAGTGCTGCAGTGTGGTCTTCAGAAGCGCTCAGGCCGCCGCGCTTTCCTGGTGACGCGGGAAGATTAATGCGCACGATTGCACACCCGGAATGCGCAAGAGTAGGTCGACCAGCGCGGGATCCGGGCTCAAGCGCCAGCCGTCGCCGAGCACCAATTCGACGCTGGCATCGCCCCGCTGGTAGCGCATACGCACAATCGCGTCACCGCCACGATAGGGCGCCAGCACGTGTTTTAGATCCGCGGCGAAGTCGGTGGCTGAATCACGCACGCGCAAATTCACGGAGCGCACGTGGTGCGCGCAGGCGCGCGCCAGTGGCCAGGCTTTGCGTACGCGCAACTGCACACCGCCAGAGAACTCGTCCCAAGCGGCCACGCCTTCAACAACGATGATGTCGCCAGCGACGAGCATGCCGCCAAACTCGGCATAGGCCTCGGTGAAGAAAGCCGATTCCATGCGGCCGCTGGCGTCCTGCAACTGCACAAAGGCGATGTTCTCACCGCGTTTGCGCATGAGGCCGACCTGACCCGCAAGCGTCAGATTGATCTCGCTGCCACGACTACGCCGTTCCTTCGGTACGCGCGCGGCCACCTCGCCCAGTCGACAACTCACGATATCGGCCAACCATGGCGCTAGCGCATCGACTGGATGCCCACAGACATACCAGCCGAGCGTGTCTTTTTCACCTTTGAGCTTGTCGATCAGCGCGAATTCTGGCAGACGTGCGGGTGTTGGTGGTGGCGCGGCGGCCACACTGCCCGAGCCGAAGATGTCAGCTTGACCGGCCGCGCCGTCTCGCGTGCGTTGCTCGGCCGCTTTCAGACACTCGGGCAAGGCCGCGATCAAGCTCGCGCGGTTGAATCCGAGCGCATCCATCGCGCCCGAATGGATCAGCGCCTCGAGCACGCGCTTATTCATTCGGGCCAGATCAACGCGCTGGCAAAAATCATAGAGATCGCGATAGGCGCCACCGCGCGTGCGCTCGCTCACGATCGCCTCATTGGCAGGCCAGCCAACGCCCTTGATGGCGCCGAGTCCGTAGCGAATGGTTTGGGTGTCGATCGCGCAGAATTGATGTACCGAATGATTGACGCACGGCGGCAGCACCGTGACGTTGCGCGCGCGCGCATCGGCCAGAAAGTCGACTACCGATTCGGTCTTGTCCATATCGGCCGACAAGGTCGCGGCCATGAACTCGGCCGGATAGTGCGCTTTGAGATAGGCTGTTTGGTACGCGATCAGCGCATAGGCAGCCGCGTGAGACTTATTGAAGCCGTAACCCGCGAACTTCTCCATCAGATCGAAAATCGCGTCGGCCTTCGCCTCGTCGATGCCATCGGTCGCGGCACCCTCGCGGAAAATGCTGCGGTGCTTGACCATTTCCTCGGGCTTTTTCTTGCCCATCGCGCGGCGCAAAAGATCGGCGCCGCCGAGCGAATAGCGCCCAACGATCTGCGCCATCTGCATCACCTGCTCCTGATAGACCATGATGCCGTAGGTCTCTTTCAGGATCGGTTCGACGCGCGGGTCCGGATAGGCGATCTGCTCGTGCCCATGTTTGCGCGCGCAGAAGCTCGGAATCAGCTCCATCGGGCCAGGCCGATAGAGCGACACGAGTGCGATCAAGTCCTCGAAGCGATCGGGCCGCGCATCTTTGAGCAGCCGCTGCATACCAGCCGATTCAAACTGGAACACCGCCACCGTGTCACCGCGGGCGAACAATTGATAGCTCGGCACATCGCCGAGCGGGAGCAGATCGATATCCAGCGCCGGGACATTTTCCTGTAGCCGCCGCTCGTTGATGGCCGCGACCGCCCACTGAATGATGGTCAGCGTGCGCAGGCCGAGGAAGTCGAACTTCACCAAGCCGATAGCTTCGACGTCGTCCTTGTCAAACTGCGTTACCGGTAGATCCACCGCCGAGTCAGCCTTGGATTCCACGTACAGCGCAGTGAAATCGGTCAACGCCGTGGGTGCGATGACCACGCCGCCCGCATGTTTGCCGGCATTGCGCGCCAGACCTTCGAGTTTCAAGGCGAGTTCCAGCACGGGTCGCGCTTCGTCGTCTTCGTTTAGATAGCGCGCGCGAAGCTCAGCCGACACGCGCTCCGGTTCCTTGGCCGCCTTGGAGGACAAGCCGAGCGCGTCGCCTAGCGTCAAATCCAGCGGGCGCATCGGAATCAGCTTGGCGATGGAATCCACCGCGGGGTAGGGCAAACCAAGCACTCGGCCGCAATCGCGAACGCAGCCTTTGGCCGCCATCGTGCCGTAGGTGATGATCTGCGCCACCTTGTCCGCGCCATAGGTTTGGCGCACATAACGAATGACCTCGTCGCGCCGTTCCATGCAGAAATCGACGTCGAAGTCGGGCATGGACACGCGTTCGGGATTCAAAAATCGCTCAAACAGCAAGCCGTAGCGCAGGGGATCGAGATCGGTGATGCCGAGTGCATAGGCCACCAGCGAGCCCGCGCCCGATCCGCGGCCGGGACCGACCGGGATGCCATGCCGCTTGGCCCAGCCGATAAAGTCGGCAACGATCAGGAAGTAGCTCGGGAAGCCCATTTGCGCGATGACCCGCGCTTCTAAGTCCAAGCGTTCGTAGTAGGCCTCGAGTGGGGCCGATAAGGCATTCGCAGCCGTCAGACGCGCGAGGCGCGCGTCCAGCCCCAGACGTGCCTCGCGTGCCAGGCGCTCACCGGCATTCTCGCCCGCTTGGGTCGGCACCTCAGGCAGAAAATAGGTGCCGGTCTTGAGACTTAAATTCAGGCGCATCGCCAGATCGACCGTGTTCTCCAGCGCCTCTGGCATATCCTGAAACAGCGCCGCCATTTCCTCTGGCGATTTCAAATATTGTTCCGGCGTGTAGCGTTTGGGACGTCGCGCATCGTCGAGCGTGTAGCCCTGCGCAATCGCAACACGCGCCTCATGTGCCTCGAAATCCTCGCGGTCCACAAAGCGAACATCATTGGTCGCGATTGCCGGACACCCGGTTTCCACGGCCAATTGCGCCGCGGCCAGGGTCACGCGCTCTTCATTGGCGCGGCCGCAACGTGAGAGCTCAACGTAGAAGGCGTCCGGAAACAATCGCATCCAGCGCCGCAATTGCAAGGTCGCCGTCTCTTTACGGCCCGCTGCGAGCAATACGCCAATCTCCCCGTCCATTCCACCGGAGAGCGCAACCAAGCCGTCGGTAAAGCCTTCGATCCAGTCTCGCTGCAGCACCGGGCCCTGCAACTGGCGTCCTTGCGCATAGGCGCGGCTGAGCAATCGACAGAGATTCTTGTATCCGGCGTCATTGGCGCAAAGCAGACTCAACCGATACGGCTGATCGCCGTCCTGCACCCACAAGTCAGCGCCCGCAATCGGCTTGATCCCAGCCTTCTCAGCCGCGCTGAAGAACTTTAGCAGCGCGAATACATTGCTCTCGTCGTTAAGCGCCAGCGCTGGCATACCGCGCGCAGCGCAAGCCGTTGCCAGCTCATCGATGCGGACAACCGAGTCACTCAGCGAGAATTCGCTGTGCAAGCGCAGGTGGACAAAACGCGGAGTCAAGGGTGTCGGCAGGCTCATCGAGGCCGTCGCATTCTACGCAAGCTTGGGCGGGGCTTTCGGCCACGGCGCGAGGTCATCCCATTGGTGCGGTGCGGTTTGCGCAATCTTCCGGCAAATTCGGCTTTGCGCCTCCGCCGAGCGCTATAGCCCTTTCTCTGTTCTAGAGACGGCCATTTGTGCATGCTCTGTCTATAACAGGCACAGAGGCTCTCACGTGGCGAATGCAAAAAAAGTTGACGTGCAATGGCCCTGAAAGTCCGTTTTCTGCGTCTAATACGTTTGCTACCAAGCACGCGGGCTGCTACGCCCGATGCTGGCGGGATTCGAGTCTGACATGGGTATTGAATGCGTGACTTCCCCGTTGGCAATGAACGAGTCCGGCCCGGACTGCTACTACTTCGATTCAACGTATCGCCTATAGGAGTTTTGAAGAATGAAAAGTCGTCGTTTGATTTCCCTGAGCCGCGCACCGCTCGTAGTGGCCCTGTTGCTCGGCCTTGGCATGGGTTCGGCGTATGCTGGTGATGATTGTGATGGTCCCTTCGGCTTGCCGGGCGCCACCGCGTCAGGCACCGACGCGTTCGCCTGTGGCAACCAGTCTTCGGCCAGCGGCCTTCGGGCTTCCGCTTTTGGTACCAATTCGTCGGCAGCCGGTGAAGAAGCCGCGGCTTTTGGCTTCCGTTCGAATTCCTCCGGTTTCCATTCCTCCGCGATCGGCGCGCTCGCGCTGGCATCGGGTCGCGGTGCTTCGGCTTTCGGCTGGCAGGCACAGGCGACGGGCGACTTGTCGACAGCCACCGGCAATAACTCGATCGCCAGTGGCACCAACAGCACCGCCAACGGCCGTTCGGCCCTGGCATCGGGTGCCAATAGTTCGGCCGTCGGTCAGGGTTCGTCAGCGACTGGTCTGAACTCCACGGCCGTCGGTCAGGGCGCGCAAGCGACTGGTCTGAACTCCACGGCATTCGGTCAGGGCGCGCAAGCGACTGGCGAAGACGCGACCGCGATTGGCCAAACGGCTATCGCCAGCGGCTTCCGCTCCAGCGCCTTCGGTGCACAGGCCACCGCTTCCGGACGCGGCGCCACTGCCACGGGTTGGCAGGCGCGTGCGACCGGTGATCTGTCGACCGCCACCGGCAATACGGCCTTAGCCAGCGGTGCCAACAGCACCGCGACGGGTCGTGCGGCACAGGCCACGGCGATCAATTCGACCGCCACCGGACAGGGCGCGATTGCCTCCGGTGAAGATGCGACGGCCACCGGCCAGGGCGCGGTCTCCAGCGGCTTCCACTCCACCGCCAACGGGGCACTCTCGGTCGCATCCGGACGTGGCGCCAGCGCCAGTGGCTGGCAGGCCATCGCCAGCGGCGATCTGTCCACCGCCACCGGCAATAGCGCGCTCGCCAGCGGCGCCAACAGCACCGCGACGGGTCGTGCCGCGCGAGCCACGTCGATCAACACCACGGCAACCGGCCAAGGCGCCATCGCCTCGGACGAAGATGCGTTGGCCAATGGCCAAGGCGCCGTCGCTAGTGGCTTCCGCTCCACCGCGCTGGGCACACAGTCAATTGCTTCCGGTCGCGGCGCAACCGCTTCGGGCTGGCAAGCTCGGGCCACTGGCGCTTTTTCGACCGCCAACGGCAACTCGGCTATCGCTGGTGGCGAAAACAGCACGGCCATCGGTCGCGCTGCCACAGCTTCCGCCACCAACTCGGTCGCTTTGGGTGCCAGCTCCAGCGCCACTGGCAACAACTCGGTCGCTTTGGGTGCCAATTCCAGCGCCAGCGCCAACAACAGCGTGGCGCTCGGCAACAACTCCACCACCAATCGCGCCAACACGGTCTCGGTCGGTTCGTTGGGTAACGAGCGCATCGTCAGCAATGTCGCCAATGGCGTATTCGGTTCTGACGCGGTGAACTTGAATCAGCTCGCCGGTGGCTTGTTTGAACTGCGTAGCTACACTGATGGCCGTTTGAACCGTACCAACGAGCGGATCGATCAACAGGGCGCGATGTCTGCCGCCATGAGCATGATGATCGGTAGCGCCGCTGGCCAAGACGAAGACAATCGCATCGCGGTTGGCGCCGGCTACTCCGAGAGCGAGTCCGCACTCGCCATCGGCTACCAGCGCGCCCTGAATGACAACATGACCTTGACCGTCGGCGGCGCCTTCAGCGACGACGAAAGCTCGGCAGGTGTTGGCTTCGGTTACGGCTGGTAAGTTTCAAACTTGACAAGAAAGCGCGGGCTTCGGCTCGCGCTTTTTTTGTGCCTGAGATCGCCGGAGATTGTGATTTGCCGACAACATAAGGCCGATCAAGCCGACGATCAGCCAATGATCGCGATCTTGCCGACGTGTTGGAGCCCTCATCGCGCTTCAGCCGCCCGCGTCATCCCCAGTGCCCCACGCCGGCACTAACTCGTTCACCCAATCGCGTACTTGCGCCCAGGCGCGCGGGTCATTCATCAATCCCAGATGACCAACGCGCGGCAGCACGGCGCTGCGCGGCGGCGTGTGCAGCCCGAGCGTCGTTGCACTGCTGATTGGCACCAAGCCATCGCCGAATATTCGTGCCAGCGGATGTGTAGCGCTATCCCCCAAATGAGCGCCCAATAATCGGGTTTCAATCTGTGGCCAAGTCGGTTGCGGCGCTACTGCGCTCTCACCACGCAAATTCTTGATACCGACACTGCGCGCCGCGCCGATGCGCCCAATCGGTGCGCTCATCGCGAAAAAATCTAGCGCCCGCTGTAATCCGTCTCCGTGACGCGCCAACGGCGAACCACCATGCGGCGAACCCAGCGTAACCAGCATGCGCGTCATCTGCGGCCAGCGCGCGTCGGACGGCGCATTTGCAATGGCACGGTGTGCCAATAAGCCACCCATGCTGTGACCAAGCAAGATGATTTCCGGCAATGGCGTCGGCCACGCATGGACTAAAGATTCGAGCAAAGCCGCTAGCCGGCGCGCGTTCTCACCGACCGCGAGCCCGCTGTTGTAGCGCAGATACAGCGAAACCGCCCCAAACTCGCGCGTCAACTCCGCGCCCAGATCGACGCCAGATGCCGTCGCTTCGAAAGACTGATCGCTACACCCGAGGCCATGCATCAGCACGCAAATTCGCGCGCTCGGCTGCGCTATGCGTGCACGCAGCGCGTTCGCATCCGTCGGAAGTTCCGCGCCGTCGAAATACAACTGCATTGGGATAGCCAGCATATTGTCGCTGGCCGTCAAATGGTCGCCAAAGACCGCGTTCAACGGGCTGCGCCAGGCGATGGGCATGCGCGCCGCCGCATCGGCGAACCACTGCTGCTCTAGCTCTTCGGCCACCGACAGCACACCCGAGCCAATCGACTCCACCGCGGCGTACACGCCACCAGTAATCGACGAATGCAGTTTCTCAACAGCCCGCGCCGGACCCGCCACCACCGGCGCCAGCGCCAGTGTCGCAAAGGTGCGATCAGCCACCGCTCGATGCGTATCTCGCACCACGCGCGTAATTCCTGAGAATCCCTCGCGTAATAACCGGCTGTAACCGCCGCGCCGGCCAGACTCCTTGACCGAACTCATGATCAGCTCCCGATAGCCTCCACGCAGCGTAGTCCTGTGAGTGCTTAAAATGTGCTCGAAACCCACAATCTCGCGCGGGCCGTCGCCGAGGACGGCTGCAACCGCTCCCACGCTGCTTTGAGAGAGCGGTCGGGGTTAGGGCTGCACTTTGCACGAACCAGTCTGATCGGTCGCAACGCACACCCTCCCCGCAAAACTGAGCCGATCATGCAACCAAGCTCCTCAGACCGGCCGTATCTGCTCTACCAAGCTACGGGTCTTGGACGTCACCTCAGAACCCGTATGCAGCGTCGACTTGCGCTCGATCAGCATGATGTGGCACTCGTCCTCGGCGACGGGATTGTGGCGCACGCCCTTGGGAACCACGAACACCTGTCCTTCATCAAGTTCCACCACACCATCCAACATCTCAATGCGTAAATGCCCCTTGAGCACGAAAAACATCTCGTCCTCGTCGTCATGGCTGTGCCAAGCAAATGAGCCATGAACCTTCGCCACCTTGATATACGCATCGTCGATCTCACCAATTACACGCGGCGACCAAAGCTCGCTCAACGATGCTGCAATCTCAGCCGGAGATACGCTCTTCGCCACGTGTTCGATCTCCTCAGTTATCAGTTGCCATGCTTCCCCGGCGCCGCCATTTCAGCGCACTCAGACGAGCGCAAGAAACTGTCGCGTTCATACGGAACTCAGGCCGCGATCTCGCGTACCCATTGCACAACCCATTCCCCATCCGAATCAACGAGCGAATGTCCTCTCGTAAATCCAAGCTTCGCCACAACGCTGGATGACGCCAAATTATCAGGAACGATAAGGGCAACGACCTGCTGTACGATCCCAGTCGTCAGCGCCAGCTTCAGCAATTCGCCGACCGCCGCAGTCGCGATTCCGCGCGATCGCTCTGAGCTTGCCACGCCGTAGCCAATCTCGACGCTTCCATTAATCGGCAAACCCTTGAAGCCGCAGCCGCCGAGGATTTTCCCGGACGCAGGTTCAATGATCAGCAAGGGCACACACCAAAACGCGGGAATTCCATTCTCGAGCTGTTTCAAAACGCGCGAAGCAACATCGGCAGGAGGGAGCGCGCCGTCTGCTAAAAGCACAGGAAAATCCAAAGGCTCCACGGCAGCAAGATGCCGCAAGTTCGGTAAATCCAAGGGCACCAACTGGATCTCTTGTGCTGTTGTGTGCGACATGCAAACCTACTATTTAAATCAATGCCCAGCGAATCGGACTGTCCAAAGAACTGGATAGGTAGTTTTGGTCAGAAAACCTGACGCACGCAGCGCGTGAGGTAGTTGACGACACCGACCGCACCGGGCGGAGCTAGACGTCAGCGAGGGTAGATCACGTCGACCAGTCTTATCGTGCGACCAAGCCCCGTCAACAGGGAAAAGTACTCACGGGCGCGCAAGAGACGTCCGGAAAAGTGGGTATTTGGTAGAACGGCGCGTCCGGTTCAATCTCACGCAGATCGCCCGGACCATCCTTGGCCCGGCTTGCACACACGCGCGCGCAACAACCGCCAACGCAAGTGCCTAGCAAAATCGGCTCTCTTCTCGCGTTGCGCACCGCGACTTCCATAAATGCACCAGCGACCGATGCCCCGAGTTGCGGCCAGCCTTAAAACTCAGCCTGGGACACTGCCAGCACACCGAAGCCGTGAATGCCGGCAACTGGCGCCAATGCTTGGCTTGTGAAGCGCTGAATCCGGACAATTCGCGTGGGAATGACGACTTACGTCACAGGTCGAGGTCTAGATCGATTGGATCGCCGCGTTCACTGCGGTGGTTCGAATGCGTTCCGTACTTTTGAGTCTTTTTGTCGTCATGCAGTCTTATCCACGTAAACCATGCCGCGAGGATTGTGGCTCCGCCAATCCAGGCCATTTTCGATAGAACGGATTCGTCCGACGGGCGCTGGTATATGGCGGTGACCACCAGTAGCCACACGAGCCAGAGGACGACAAGTTTTATCAGGGCGGGGAAAGATGGCATGTGTGACCTGACGAAATGGCAATGGGATGGAGGTCGCGGCGATGGAATCAGTCAAACCAAGCGAGTGATTTTCTGGACAAGTTGGGGCGCGTCAATCGGGGACTGAGGAAATTTAGGTGGCTCAACAGGTTAGGCCAGCGCTGGATCCAAGCGTTCGTGAGGACAACGGCTTGTTCTACGCTGGATCCCTGCGTTCGTGAGGACGACGGCTTTTTCGCGGATCCGTAGTGCACCTACCAAGCCACCAAATAGACCTGTTGAGCCTGAAGCCAACATGCCCGAACGGCTAGCAGGAAACAACTTAGCGGCGCGGTTGGCGGGCCGTCAGTGGATAAGGGGCTCGGAAATCTCGTGGTGATGTTGCGCCTTGGGGGACGCCGGTGTTGCCAAATTGATAAGCAGCCCTCACCCCCGATCCTCTTCCAAACCAGCGTGGGAGAGGGGAGCGAAAGCGTAGACGGTGCAGGCTCTTACCAAGCGCACTGGCGCTATAAGGTAAGTGACTGCGGCTCGGCCTCAACCCAAGAGCGCGCGCCGTGTTTGGGATTTGCCTGAGTCTGGATTGAAAAGACGTGAGCTTGTGCTTGCGGCCCAAACGAGCACGAGCCGTGATTGGGTTAGGCCTGAGTCTCGATTGAAGCGCCCTAAGGTGGCACCTGCGGCGGAACCTCACCTGCAAGCGCACGAAAACTGATCGTTGCGTTTGGGCGCGAATTGAGGTCTGCGAGGCAGCATTTGCGGCTAAGCCGCGCCGACATGAGCGCGAGTGTGCTCACAACGCCCACTCGCCCATGTACGAATGGACAAGTGTTAAGACTGCGTTGACTGACTAGGCTGCGGGTTCGCTGTGTGCAATGTGTGAACTCGAAGGGAGCCCTATATGAAATTCAAGCCAAACCAACTGGCGTTTGCATTGGCCGCGGTGTTGACCGCTGTTCCGGCCGCCCACGTGTTCGCACAGACTGCGGCGCCGACTGAGGACGACGCGGACAAGAGCGAGGCCGCGCAACTGGCCACGATTACAGTGACGGCGCGCAAGCGCGAGGAGAGTTTGCAGGAAGTGCCAATCGCGGTGACAGCTTTCAGCGAGCAGAAGCTGGAAGACTTCAACGTTGAAGACATTTCTGATCTGGACGCGCAGGTCCCGAACTTGACCATCTATGCGGCTCGCGGATCATCGAGCACGGTGACCGCCTATATCCGCGGCGTTGGTCAGTCCGATCCATTATGGGGCGTTGATCCGGGCGTCGGCATCTATCTGGATGACGTCTACATCGCGCGTCCGCAGGGTGCCTTGCTGGATGTGTTCGACGTCGATCGCATCGAAGTTTTGCGCGGCCCGCAGGGTTCGCTGTATGGCAAAAACACCATCGGTGGCGCGATCAAATATATGTCGCGTCCCTTGGAGACCGATTTTAGCGGTCGTGCCAGCCTCACGGCGGGCAGCTACAACCAGGGCGATGCCAAGGTCAGCGTCAATGTGCCCTTCGGTGAATCCGGCTGGGTGGCGCGCTTCGCGGGTGCATCGTTAAGTCGCGATGGTTTCGGTGAGAACACGCGCACCGGCCAAGACGTGAGCGACAAGGAGATCGTTGCCTCGCGCTTTACCTTGGGCTACCTCGGCGACGGCTTCACCTTCCGTCTGACCGCGGACAAGCTCGACGATGCGTCGGGCGTGCGTGGCGCGAAATTGCTGGCACCGAACCGCTTCGCGCCGACGCTGCTGCCGCTCGATGATCGCTACGATGTGCGCAACGGCATGCCGAACATCAATGACACGACCATGGACGGCCAGTCCATGACCGTGGACATCAATCTAAACGACAACTGGAGCATGAAGTCGGTCACGGCGCATCGCCAGTCGAACACGGAAACCAATATCGATTTCGACACGCTGCCGAACATCATCGCTGACATCAAAGCCTTCTATAGCGATGATCAGTTAAGCCAAGAATTCCAGTTCAACTATGACGGTGGCGGCGCGCTGACTGGCGTTATGGGCCTGTACTGGTTCAAGGGCGAGGCAGGTGGCAAGGTGCTCAACAACTTCTTTAATCTGTCTTTCGGTAACACCAATGGCAACGTGGATACCGATTCGATCGCGGTCTACGGCGAAGGCACTTGGCGTTTCACCGATCAATGGTCATTCACCTTTGGCGGCCGCTGGACCGATGAAGAAAAGAACGTGGATATCTTCAATCAGGGTTTCACCAACGCCAACTTTAATGTGCCGACGGTGACGGTATCGGATCTGGAAGACAGTGTCAGCTTCACCAACTTCTCGCCAAAATTCTCGCTCGACTATCAAGCGACTGACGACGTGCTGCTGTACGGTCTGGCCTCGCGCGGTTTCAAGAGCGGCGGCTTCAATATCCGCGCGAATATCTCGGCGGTGCCGGCCTCAGGTCTGCCCTTTGACGATGAGACCGTCACCACCTACGAGTTGGGTGCGAAGATGGCATTTCTCGATCAGAGTTGGTTCGTCAACGCAGCTTTCTTCCGCAGCGACTATGACGATATTCAGTTGTCGATCTTCACCTCGATCCCGAATAGCAATCCGCCCGTCTTCTTCGGCGACTTCACTAACGCGGGCTCCGGCACGGCGCAGGGTTTCGAGCTGGAAGTCTTCGGTCAGCTCAGCGAGCGTTGGCTGCTTCAGGGCAATGCGGCGTGGCTTGATACCGGGTACGACACTTTCGTCAATCGAGGCGTGGACATCGCCGATTCGCAGGAATTCACCAATGCGCCGGAGTTCTCGGGTGCACTGTCGATCTCGTACATCCAGCCAATGGGCGATGTTGGCGAACTGCGCACGCGCTTAGGCTATAGCTACCAGAGCTCGGTGATTCCGACGACCGATTTGTCGCCGCTAATCGCGCAGGACGGCTATGGATTGATTGGGGCGAGCGTGATCTGGCAGATCGACGAGCAGTGGAAGCTCGCGCTACAAGGCGAGAATCTGGCCGACAAGGAATATCGCACCACCGGTTACAACATCCCGGCACTGGGTGTGATCAGCGGGTTCTATGGTGCACCGCGCACGGTATCACTGACGGCCAGCTATCGGTGGTAGACGCTTGAACTGGACCGCGCTTGACCTTCGGGTTGGGCGCGGGCCGTCTTTTTAGCGTCAGCGGCAAGCTTGCTGGGAATAGAATTTTGTGCTCGTCAGCGCTGGGCTGACCGCACAACAACCCAATGACTACCGAGCGTTATGCGTTCCAAGTGATCAAAACGCAGGCGCTTAAATGTTTCGAGCGTTGCGCCAGGCAGGAGGCCGCTTCCAAGCCGCAGTCCTGGTAACCTTCCGAAGTGGACGCCACATCCAACATGACGCGAATTCTGATCGCTGACGATCACCCGATGTTTCGGGCGGCGTTGATTCAAGCTTTGCGCGAATTGGTGCCAGAGGCGAGTCTGATCGAAGCCGGCTCGCTGGAGGCTGTGCACACTTGGCTCGAAGCGAGCCCGGATACGGATTTGTTGCTGCTCGATCTGCACATGCCGGGCAGTCATGGCTTAGCGGGTTTGGCCTCTATTCGGTGCCGCCATCCAGCGGTTGCGGTGGCCATGATTTCCGCTAACGATGATCCTGAGGTAATCGCGCGTGCCATCGAATATGGCGCGCAGGCCTTTATCCCGAAGAGCGCGACGCCGGCCGAAATGGCTGCGGCACTGCGCGCCGTTTTCGCCTGCGAAGTGTGGTTGCCGTCCTCGATGCAGCTTCGCGCGCCCTCCGTTGCGGTGGTTGATCGCGATCTGAGCCGGCGCTTGGGTTCGTTGACGCCGCAGCAGTTTCGCGTACTGGAATTCGTGGCCCTAGGCCGTCTCAATAAACAGATTGCCGATTCGCTCGGGATTCAGGAGCGCACGGTCAAGGCGCATCTGCAAGCAATTTTCGAAAAGCTCGGCGCGCGTAATCGAACCCAGGCCGGCGTGATCTTGCGGCAACTCGAACTCACCGATCCCTCGCGTCAGGTTGAGACTGCTTGAGCGGCGCGGCTGCGTGTGGTTGACACCCAGCATTTGATGCAAATCGACATAGGGATCAATCACCCTTGAGTGCCGGCGCGCTGCTGACTATCGGCGCCCTACTATGGGTGGGATTGCTATTCGCGGCCGCAATCTACGGCGAACGCCGCTCAGACGGTGGCAGTTTGCGCCGTTCCAGTGTGGTCTATTCCCTCTCACTAGCGGTCTATTGCACCTCCTGGACCTTCTACGGCACGGTTACGCAGGCCACACGGCACGGTTGGTGGGTGCCGCCGACCTTTGTGGGCACCATCCTTTTGTATCTGTTCGCGTGGCCGTTGATGGTGCGGCTGGTCGAAGAGGCGCGCGCTCGCAATAGCACCTCCATTGCTGATTTATTGGCCTCTCGCTTCGACAAAAGCCCGGCGATCGCCGCACTTGCGACAGGCATAGCGCTGATTGGTTTGGTGCCTTATATCGCGCTGCAGTTGAAGGCGGTGGCACAGAGTTTCGACCTGCTCGCGGTGGGTTTGTTTGGCGGCACACCCACGGGTTGGCGCGATTCAGCGGCGCCTGCCGCGATCGTCATGGCTTTGTTTGCGATGCTGTTCGGCACGCGTCGCGCGAGTGCCACTTCGCACGGCATTGTTTTGGCGATGGCCTTTGAGTCGCTCTTTAAGTTGCTGATTTTGCTGTGCGTGGGTGGCTATGTAGTGTTCGTTTTGTACGATGGGCCCTTCGCCCTTGTGAGCGCGGCGCAAGCATTGCCTGCGCCCGTACCGCCCGGCATGTCCTTTTTGACATTGGTACTGCTCGGCGCCTTGGCGATGTTTTCGCTGCCGCATCAGTTCCATATGGCCGTGGTCGAGTGCCCGGATCCGGCGATGGTGCGCTCGGCGCGTTGGACCTTTCCGCTGTACTTGCTGGCGATGAGCATTTTCATCCTGCCGATGGCGTGGGCAGGACAGCTCTTACTCGCGGGTACGGATATACCGAGTGATTTGCGGGTGCTCGGGTTGCCCGTGCATACCGGCGCGCAGCCGCTGGCGATCCTGGCTTTTCTGGGCGGGATGAGCGCGGCGACCGGCATGGTGGTGGTGGCCACGCTGACTTTGGGGATTATGGTCGGCAATCACTGGTTGACGCCGCTGTTATTGCCGCGTTCTGGCGGTAACTTGCGTCTGCACGTCTTGTGGCAGCGGCGCGCGGTGATCGTGCTGGTGCTCACTGCGGCCTATATCTATAGCCGCATCATCAGCGTCAACGATGCGTTGGCCGATGTCGGATCGATCGCCTTTGCCGCGGTCGCGCAACTCGCACCCGCCGTCATCGCTGCCCTTTATTGGCCGCGAGCAAGCCGCCTCGCCGTGCTGGCGGGGATGAGTGCTGGCCTCGCCCTATGGTCGTACACGCTGCTATTGCCCACCGTGGCGCATGGCATGGGCGCCGATTCCTGGGTAGGACCCGGGCCCTTTGGACTCGGCTTCTTGTCCCCGCACCGATTGTTTGGCGTCGGCGGCTTGGATTCGCTCACGCATGGCGTGCTCTGGAGTTTGGCGGTTAACACCTTGATGCTGATCTTGGTCTCGCGCCGTGAAGCCTCGCGCGCCGCCAGTGATGGGCCAGCGCGTGCGCTCACGCGTGCGGAATTGCGCGATATCGCGAGTCGATTGTTGGAGCACGATCGCGTCACCGCACTGCTCGGCGGTATTCGCGCGGACGACGCCACGCTGGGTGTGGACGACGAAGAACTGACCGCAGTCGAGCTTGAGTTGTCGGCGATGGTCGGCGCGGCTTCGACGCGCTTGTTGTTGGATGCGGCACGCCGCGGAGCGCGTGGTGAGCTTCAAGCCATGACCGAAGTGGTCGGTCAAGCGCGCGAAGCTGTGTCTTTCAGCCACGCTTTGCTCGATACCGCCCTGGCCAATTTGAGCCAGGGTATCAGCGTGGTCGATGGACAACTGCGGCTGGTCGCCTGGAATCATGGCTATGAAGCCTTGGTCGAATATCCGCCGGACTATCTGCATGTTGGCCGGCCGGTCGCTGATCTGTTCCGTCTCAATGCCGAGCGCGGCTTGCTGGGATCTGGTGACATCGAAGAACTGGTCGATCGGCGCTTAGGTTATCTGCGCAGCGGCTCGCGCTATGTGTTCGAGCGCGCATGGCCGAATGGCACCGCCATCGAGATCCGCGGCAACCCCATTGCCGGTGGCGGCTTCGTCACCACCTACACCGATATCAGCGCCTTTCGGCGCGCCGAGGCGGACCTAAAAACCGCCAACGAAACCCTAGAGGCGCGGGTGGAATCGCGCACGCATGAATTGCGCTTGGCAACCGATGAGGCGCAGCGCGCCAACGAGGCGAAAACCCGCTTTCTCGCGGCGATCAGTCATGACTTGCTGCAACCCTTGAATGCGGCGCATCTGTTCACGCACGCTCTGGGCCAGCAACTCACGCATGCTGAGCACCGGGCTGCGGTGCAAAATATTTCCAGTGCGCTGGCGTCGACCGAGGCGCTGCTCTCTGGATTGCTGGATTTGTCACGGCTTGATGCGGGTGGGCTGACGCCACGCGTGCGCGGCTTTGCGGCCAGTGAATTGATGGATACGCTGATCACCGAGTTCGGCGTGATGGCGCGCGAACGTGGATTGTTGTTGGAATCGGTGTCGTCGAGCTTGTGGATGACGTCCGACCCACAGTTGCTGCGTCGCGTGCTGCAAAACTTCGTCGCCAATGCGCTGCGCTACACCCGTAGTGGCAGTGTGCTCATCGGGATTCGTCGGCGCGCGAACGCGGTAGAAATTCAGGTGGGCGACAGTGGCCCCGGCATTGCTGAGGCCGATCGTAGCCGCATCTTCGAGGAGTTCCAGCGTTTGCCCGCAGCACGCGCGGCGGCGCCTGAGGGATTGGGGTTGGGTTTGGCGATCGCCGCACGCATCAGCAAATTGCTCGGGCATTCGATTACGCTGCGCAGCATTCCGGGACGCGGCACGTTGATGGGTGTGATTGTTCCGCGCGCGCCGATCGGCGATCGCACCATGATTTCTGCCTCGCCGGTGATGCGTAAAATTGCCGCGCGCCGGCGCGTGCTGGTGGTCGACAATGATCGCGACGGCCTACGCGCGCTGGCCACTTTGCTCAGCGGCTGGGGCCTGGATGTGGCTACAGCGAACGGCGGCGCGGCAGCGGAAAGCGTGCTTGCGCAAGCCCGCGCTGAGGTCTGGATCCTTGACTACCATCTCGACGATAGCGACACCGGTTTGGCATTGCATACGCGTTTGATCGAGCGCTTCGGCGCGCACCCAAGCATCCTGATCAGCGCCGATCACGGTCCCGAATTGCGCGCACTTGCCGCCGAGCACGAGATCCATCTCTTGCATAAACCGATCAAACCGCTCGCTCTACGCTCGGTGATGAATCGCCTGTTGGGTTGAGGTCGGCTCGACTGGGTCAAGAAGAGCGAGATCAAAAGTTCAACGCAAAGACGCAAAGACGCAAAGGCGCAAAGGGAAAAAAGAAAGAAAAGCGGAATGATCAGGCGCGTAGTCGCAAACTTGTGGCCGACAACACCAACCGCGATCAGGAACGGGACGCGAAGAAGACCGGCAGGAAAGCACAGAGGAATGCCGAGCGTGTTTGCGTATTGTTGCTTTCGTCAATAGCCGCGGAAATTGCTGACGAAGTGTTTTTGCAGGGAGCGGCGCGAGTGGGCGCGGGCGAGGGCTTGCCGGATTTGTGGGCGTGCTTGGACGGCGGTAATTGCGCGTGCGGCGTGCAGGCGGATGTCGGGCATGGCAGTGGATTCCCACAGACTGCCTTGGGCGAGCGCACCGAGTACCCAAAGATCGTCAGCGGTCCGTCCGCATTGATCGACGGCGGCGTTCTCGGCGTCTACTTCTAGACCGAGGCCTAAGGGGTCGGCGCGGACGTGTCCGCAGTACAGCAAATCGCCGATCAGACCGGGCGTTTCTGCGCTGGCCCGGTTTTCCAGACCGCAGGCCTGAAGCACCAGTTCGGCGCGCTGCAAGCGCGTGATATCGAAGCCGCGCGGTTGATAGGCAAGGACAACACCGTTGGCGTCCGCCGAGCGCACACTAAGCATGCGTCCGGCATGTATTTGTAGGCGGCCCGTGCTCATCAATGCGCGTAACTGATCGTTGATCGCGGGTGCCATGCGATGCCGCGCGCTATCCCAGGCCCAGCGCAGATGTCGAATGAAGCGCGCTCGTTCTACCCGGCCGAGGCCGCGCCACAACGACAGCGTGACCGGACGCAGACACTCCATCACCGAGCGCCAGTCCTCGAACTTGCGCATCGCTCGGCGCACTTCGCGCACCCAGCGCGAGAGCCGCGATTCGTTTTCCAACCGTGCTATCAGTGCTGCACTCTCTGTGGCAGTCATCGCTACGGGATGCGTCTGCACGGCGGGCAACAGGCCATGCCGAGACAATAGATGGATGCGCGAATCGGGGTATAGGCGCGAAGTCGTCAGCGCCATATCGACCGCAGTCAGACCCGTGCCCACAATCCAGATATCTGGATGTCGTGCGAGGCTCGGCGGCGCTGCTGCGAAACTCCACGGATCTATTTGGTAGCGACCGTCCTCGCGAAGCTTGGACCCTACACCGTGCAGACAACGCGTCGCCAAGCTGCCTGCCGCCAGGATCACCGTTTGCGCATGGCGTACGCGTCCGTCAGCGCCGGCAATCTGCCAGCCACCATCGACGCGGTGCGCCGCGACGGCGACAGTAGGCCAATGTTCGCAATCGGCCTCCATCAATACTGACTGCAAGCGCGTCTTTAGATAGCCGGCATAGTCAGATCGCGGGTAAAAGGCGTCGGCATCGGCTTCGCCGTCGCGCGCACGTAGAAAATCGACGAAATCATTGGGTAGATCCTCGATCGCGCTCATGCGCCGCGCGCGTACGTTCAAGCAATGCTGCGGGTCGTTGCTGCTATAGGCCACGCCGCGTCCGTCTGCATCACCGGGTGCGATCCATAGCATGCGCGGTCGCATCGCCGAATCGCCGCGCTGCCAAGCCAGTAGGCTCGCGACCGCTGCCGCACCAGCGCCGATCACGGCCACTTCGGCAATTGCCTCAGCCTCATCGTGAGCCGGTGCAAGTGACCACTGCGCGACATCCGGGGCATCGAAATCGCGCCACTCACTATCAACTTCGCGGCGCCTCGGATCTCGCATCGAGTCGGCACTGGGTTGCGCAGATTGGGTCATTTCGATCCTCACGTGCTGGTCCATCACAGTCAATCACGTAGACCGTTAAAGCGCCGCTAAGCCCCGGTGACATTCAGGATACGAAGACTCGAATCCACACGCGATCTGTTCAGTTTGCGCAAACGTGTCGCGCGGCCAGTGTTCCGTTCAATAATTCGGCGCATCGACTTTTCTGGAGACTTCCATGTTTGCCGAGCGCTGGCGCTTATCGCAGCAGACTGCTTTGGTGACCGGTGCCAGCCGCGGCATTGGGCTTGCGTGTGTGCGTGAATTATTGGGATTTGGCGCCGATGTGCTGATGGTCGCGCGCGACGAGAGCTATTTGGAAGCGTGTCGTAGCGAGTTGGAGGAGGAGTTTCCGCACGCCAGTATTCGGGCCTTTGCAGCCGATGTTGCCGACACCGAGCAGCGGCTGGAATTGATCGACTGGATCGCCGATCTTGGCTGTCCCGTGCATCTATTGATCAACAATGCGGGCGGCAATCAACGCAAGGCCGCGCTCGACTACAGCGATGATGAGGTTCGCGCGCTGTTCGAGACCAATGTGTATTCGGTTTTTGCCTTGAGCCGTCTGCTGCATCCGTGGCTGATCAAGCATCCGGCAACCGCGATTGTGAACATCGCCTCGGTTTCAGGTTTGACCCATGTGCGCACGGGCGCGCCCTATGGCATGAGCAAGGCGGCAGTGGCGCAGCTCACACGCAATCTTGCGTGTGAATGGGCTCGGGATGGCATCCGCGTCAACGCCGTCGCACCTTGGTATATCCGCACGCAGCGCTCGGAAGTGGCTCTCGCCAACGATGCTTATCTGGAGGAAGTGCTTGAGCGCACGCCGATGGCGCGGGTCGGCGAGCCGGAAGAAGTGGCATCCGCCGTTGCCTTCTTGTGTCTGCCGGCGTCGAGCTACATCACGGGCGAGTGCATCGCCGTCGACGGCGGATTTCTGCGTTATGGTTTTTGATCGATGCCGCGTCAGCGAAATAATCTCGGCGGCAGTCCCAGACGCTCACTTGCCTCACGCATGTGCGCGTGCGTGATGGCCACGGCGAGCGCGTCGGCGGCATCGGCCTGTAACTGGCCTTGTAACGTTAGCAAGATACCGACCATATACTGAACTTGGGTCTTGTCCGCGCCGCCAGATCCGACCACGGCGTTCTTGATATGCCTGGGCGCGTACTCGCTGACCGGCAGCCCCGCGTTGACGCACGCGCAGATCGCCGCGCCGCGTGCCTGGCCAAGTTTTAGCGCCGACTGCGGATTCTTCGACAGGAATACCGTTTCGATGCCCACTTCATCCGGCTTGAACTCGGCAATCGCCACAGTCACACCGTCGAAAATATCCTTGAGGCGCAACGGGAAATTCTCATCGAAAGTCTGCACGATGCCGTGATGCACATGACGCACCGTGCCTTGATGCGCGGTAATAAAGCCGAGCCCCGTGCGCCGCGAGCCGGGATCAATACCCAAAATTCTGATCACAAAGCCTCATGCGTGTGGACGGAGTCGCGGGTCTTGCAGCAAAACAGCGCGACAGGAAGAAAATCGGGGCACGAAGAAGCGCGGGACACGAAGAAGCGCGGGAGGAAAAGTAGAGAGAACGGCGAAGGGACAGCATAGCGATTAGCAAATGGATACCGAATTCCCAAAAAATCCTCCGCGTCCTCATGGCTTTTCCTTCGCTGTCTTCGCGTCGCGCTTGTGCTCGCCGCGCCGCAGTCGACGAAAAACTATTCCTGCAGCAACTGCCGCAGCAACTCGGCCTGGCGCGGGCTTTGATTGCGGATAGCCAGGCGCACGCTGCGGACGATGGCGGCCAAGTCCTCGCGCGCGACCTCGAATACGTCGTTAACGACCAGATAGTCGAATTCATGCGCGTGGGCGATCTCGCCGCGCGCGTTGGCGATGCGCCGTGCGATGACTTCGGCTGAATCTTGCCCGCGCGCTTTCAGCCGCTGCAGCAAGGCTTCGCGCGAAGGCGGCAAGATGAAAACCAATAAACAAGCGGGAAAACGTTCGCGAATCTGGCGCGCGCCTTGCCAGTCGATTTCCAGAATGACATCGCGGCCAGCGGACAATGCAGCATCCACTTGGTCGCGTGAGGTGCCATAGCAATTGCCATGAACCTCCGCGTGCTCCAGCAAACGCTCGCTAGCGATCAGTTGGTGAAAGTGCGCGAGCGTGGTGAAGTGATAGTGCTCGCCATTGATCTCGCCCGGACGTGGATCGCGCGTGGTGTGCGAGACCGAGACGGTCAGACGCGAATCGGCCGCCATCAGCGCGCGCACCAGACTGGTCTTGCCAGCCCCCGAGGGCGCGGCAATCACAAACAAATTGCCATTGCCGGACGCAGGCTGCTCCATGCCCGAACAGGCGCTGATGGTCTCTGGAAGTCCTGCTGGTTGCTGGATGTCCGCCATTCGGGTCCGCACGGCTTTTCGCGGGGGCTCTCAAGTCTAGCCGCAAATCACCATGCGACCGCTCCAAACGCCGATCCGGGCCATGACGTCCGCAGCCGTTTGGCGCGCATACGTGCCCAGCGCGCCAGTACCTGCGCATTGCGTGTGCCGCGGGCCGGATCGCGCAGCATCGCCTCGATGCCATTTAGCACCTCGTCGGCATTCAGCGCGCCCGGTGCGGCTTCGCCAGACTCAGTCTGGCCGCGTCTGCCGGCGGACCACAAATCGATCCAATCTTCACTGCGCCGGCCCAAACGCAGCACCGCATAGAACAGCGACGGCGGCTCCGATTCAGCGCGCAGCACATCAATCAACGCTGCCAGC
>Ga0105044_10000468_pt1 | contig 49812 bp, 32 predicted proteins | sample MAT01_FD_78092 | JGI IMG/M metagenome (GOLD analysis project Ga0105044, IMG submission 78092) | Freshwater microbial communities from Lake Fryxell liftoff mats and glacier meltwater in Antarctica - MAT-01 | ecosystem: Environmental > Aquatic > Freshwater > Ice > Liftoff microbial mat | place...
AGATCGTCTGCACAAGACGGAAGCCGAGGGCTCGCCTGCCTCTGCCGCGGAAGCGGTCGTCGATGCGGAAGTCGCACCGGTTCCGGACGAGAAACCGGTGAAGAAGGCCAAGAGTCGATCGAAGAAGAAGGCCGCTTCCGAGACGCCGGATTCGCTCGAAGAGCCCGGGGCCGAACAGCCTCCGGCCGAAGCTTCCATGGCTGAAGAGTCCGCAGTCGAGGCTCCCGCGTCTGACGCCGCTCCGGTCGCGCCGGCGGTGGTTGAGAGTAAGAAGCACTGGTACATCATCAAGGTGACGAGCAATCGCGAAGACTCGATCAAGAGCGCGGTTGAACGCCGGGTGAAGATCGAAGGCCTCGAGGAATTCTTCGGCCAGATTGTGATCCCGGTCGAGCGTGTGACGCAGGTCAAGAAGGTTGTTGAAAAGAAGAAGGATACCGGCGAGAAGGTGACGAAGGAAAAGCGCGTCACCAAGGAAACCAAGAAGTACCCGGGGTATCTCTTCGCCGAGGTGGAGTTCAACGACCGCATCCTGTACCTTTTCCGCGAGACCAGCGGCGTCGGCGATTTCGTGGGGGCCTCCCTGAACCGTGCTCCGACACCGATGCCGGACCGCGAAGTGCAGGCCATGCTTCACAACATTGTCGACCCCAAGGACAAAAAGGGCGGCAAGACAGTCGTCAAACTCGACTTCGAGAAGGGCGACAAGGTCCGCATTCGTGAGGGCGCGTTCGCGAACTCCGAGGGCGATGTGAAACTGATCACCGAGCCCAAGGACGCGAACGACACGCCCAAGGTCACCGTGGTGGTGACAATCTGGGGCCGCCCCGTTGACGTGGAACTCGATTACTGGCAGGTGGATAAAGTCTGAGAAACGCTTAAACGTGGACTGTGGAATGCGGAATTCGGAAAGATTCGCCACCGAGGTCTTTCCTTCCGAATCTTCCATTCCGAATTCCGAATTTCTTCGAGGGTGAGATGGCCAAGCAAGTGACGGCGTATGTGAAGCTCCAGTGCCCGGGTGGGTCGGCAACGCCGGCGCCGCCGGTCGGCCCCGCTCTGGGAGCGCATGGCGTGAACATCGCCATGTTCGTCAAGCAGTTTAACGACAAGACCGGCAACCCCGAAATGAAGGGTTTGATGCTGCCGGTGGTCATCACGGTCTATTCGGACCGCAGCTTCGAGTTCAAGATCAAGAGCCCGCCGGCCGCGATCCTGATCAAGCTGGCGGCCAAGATCCCCCACGGCAAGAAGCAGGGTAAGGAAGTGATCCCTGCCGACAGCAAGAAGGGGGGCAAATACAAGGGCTTCTCGCTGACGAAGACGCAAGTCAAGGACATCGCCAAGAAGAAGTTCGCCGACCTCAACGCTCGCGATGTCGACCACGCCTCACGCATTATCGAGGGCACGGCCCGGAGTATGGGCATTGTGGTTGTGGAAGGTTAAATCGAGCTGTTGCCAAACCCACCTTATGCGTTGAGGTGGGTTTTTTGTCGGGTTTTCTCTTGCCGTTAAGAAAAGAAGTCTCTAACTCATTCTGTCTCACCAACACCACTCAGGTTTTGAAATGAGTGGGAGGAGCCTTGCACCCGCCGTTGCGGAGTGCGGCCCCGCCAGGGAGAACGTGACGATGGCAAAAGATTTGAAGGCCCCGGCCGAGGGCGAAGCTACCGAACCCGCCAAGCCGATGGCAGCTCCTGTCGAAAAGCCTGCTTCGGAAGCCCCGGCGGCGGTCAAGCCGGCCTCCGCGGGCGAGCCCGAAGCTCGCAAGAAAAAGAAGAAGCCTGGTGTGGCGCCCCGCCGCGGCAAGAAGCTTCGCAATCACCTCGCAAACATCACTCGCCGGGTTCGCGATCAGGGCCCCGTCTCCTTGAAGGCGGCGGTTAGCCAACTCAAGGGCTTCAAGCGAGCCAAGTTCGACGAAACGATCGAGGTTCACATGAACCTCGGCATCGACGTGACCCAATCCGACCAGATGGTTCGCGGCGCGATCGGCCTGCCCCACGGCATTGGCAAGTCGGTTCGCGTGGTGGTGTTCTGCCAGGGCGACAATGTGGCCAAGGCCAAGGCGGCCGGTGCAGAGTTCGCCGGCGGTGCGGATCTCGTGGAGAAAGTGCAGAAGGAAGGCTGGCTCGACTTTGACGTGGCCATCGCCACTCAAGACATGATGGGCCAGGTCTCTCGTCTGGGTAAGGTGCTCGGGCCCCGCGGCTTGATGCCCACCCCGAAGGCAGGCACCGTGATCCCCGCCAGTGGCGACATTGCTCAGGCCGTCACCGAGTTCAAGGCGGGCAAGGTCGAGTATCGCTCGGACAAAACCGGTCAGATCCACGCGGGTGTCGGCAAGATGAGCTTCGATGAGCAGAAGTTGCTCGAGAACATTCAGGTGTTCCTCGAACAAGTTCGCAGCGCCAAGCCCTCGGGCGTGAAGGGGAACTTCATCAATGGCGTGGTGCTCTCCGCGACGATGTCGCCGGGGATTCCCGTGACGTTTTAGTGGATGAGTTCTCAGTGGTCCGATGTCAGTTGTCAGTTGGAACTGGCGATTGGCGGAGATCCCTGACCAAGGTTGTCCCCGCGGCTCTTACTGAAAACTGACAACTGAAAATTGACGACTACTCCCATGAGCAAGAAAATCAAGGAAATGGAACTCAACGCCCTTCGCGCCACCTTCAAAGGTGTGAAGGATTACGTGGTCCTCGAGCCGCTGAAGGTGGACTCGGCCACGGATTACGAGTTCCGCAAACGGCTTCGCGAGAAGCAGTGCCGGGCCAAGCTTGTCAAGAATACGCTGTTGCAGAAAGTCTTCAACGAGAACGGCATCTCGGTGTCCGGTCTTTCGGGGCCAACGCTGATCGTGTGGGGCTCCGATAGCATCAAGGGCCTGAGCAACAGTGTGGAATCGACGCTGAAGGATCTGAAGAAGGATCCAAAGGCTCCCGACAAGTTCAAGGTCAAGACGGCCGTCGCGGATGGCCAGTCGGTGACCTTTGATCTGGCCAAAACGCTGCCGACCCGCCAGGAGGCGATTGGGCAGGTGCTGGGTGCGATCCTGGGGCCGGCGAGCCAGATTGCAGCCGCGTTGATCGGTCCTGGCGGGCAGGTGGCAGGCTGCGTTCAGGCGGTCGAGGAGAAAAAGCCTGTCGACGCCGCCGTGGCGGACGCGACACCCGCAGCGAGTGCGTGAACGGCGCTGGTTCGCGGGATCGTCAGGATCGTGGCAGTTTTGAGTCTCTCGTGACGATGAGACTCACTGAAATCGAAACATCGCCCGAGGTCGTGAATCCTCGGGCATTCCGAGTTGGCTATTACGCTTTTTGCCGGGCTGCTTCACCCGGCAGTTATTGAAAGGAACGAGACCATGCCTTCCGTGACTGAACTGGGTGACGCCATCGCCGGCCTGACGATTGCTCAAGCTGTCGAACTCAAGAACTACCTTAAAGAGAAGTACTCCATCGAGCCCGCCGGCGGCGGTATGATGATGGCTCCGGCGGCAGCAGCGGCAGCGGCCCCGGCTGCGGCGGCGGCCGAGCCGACCGAGTTCAACGTGATCCTTGAAGGCGCCGATGCCGCCAAGAAGATCAACGTCATCAAGGTTGTCCGCGAACTGACCGGCCAGGGCCTGGCGGAAGCCAAGGCCACGGTCGAAGGCGCGCCGAAGTCCATCAAGGAAGGCGTGGACAAGAAGGTTGCAGAAGATCTCAAGAAGAAGCTGGAAGACGCCGGCGCCAAGGTGTCGGTCAAGCCAGCGTAAGGTGGTTTTCGCTGGCAGATTCCTGAAAAGGGAGCTGCCAAGCAAAAAAAATGCCTTGACGGGTCGACAATGTCGATCCGTCTCTCTATTATTGATGATAGCGGCTAAAATCGATCCGATTTTCCGTCCCTGGGCTCGTTCTTCGTCGTCCGGAAGAACTGGCTGGGGCTGGCCTCCGAAACAGTGGTGAAAATGCACACGGCCCACTGCTTCCGATGCGTCGCTCTTGTCCTCCGAACTATCACCATGATCGATACCGTTCCACTTCACCCTGTAGGGTGTCGCGATGTACTTTTGCCTCGGGCTCTCAGCCGAGGCTGCCTTCGATGTGATCTTCAATAGCCTAAAAACCCAGCCGACGCAAGGCTCGTTGCCATTGGGGCTTCAGAGCCGGAGTGTCGTGCCCTCATTTCCGGCCAAGGAGCGTCCCCCATGCCCATTCCGGCAGAGCGGGTGATCATCCCGACCACCGTTCGCAACTTCGGTCGCTTCGGCGATGCCGTCGAAGTACCGTCGCTCACTGACGTGCAGACGCGATCTTACGATCGTTTCCTGCAACTCGAAGTGCCCCACGACAAGAGAACCCAGGCGGGGCTTGAGGGGGTGCTTCAGGAAATCTTCCCGATCGAGAGCTACGACAAAAAGATCAGCCTCGATTACGTTCGCTATGAACTGGGCAAGCCTCGCTACGACCCGGACGAATGCCGTCAGCTCCGCCTGACCTACGGCCGACCGTTCCGCGTCTGGCTGCGCCTTCGCAAGAGCGATGGCACGGCCGTCGAGGAGGAAGTGTATCTCGGCGACATGCCCATCATGATCGGCGGCGGCGAGTTCATCATTAACGGGGCCGAGAGAGTCGTCGTCTCGCAGCTTCACCGCTCGCCGGGCGTGGACTTTGTCGTTACTCGCGAGGCGGATAAGGACCTTCACTCCTGCCGCGTGATCCCCGAACGTGGTAGCTGGATCGAAATCAACTGCACCAAGAAGGACACTCTTGGCGTTCGCATCGACCAGTCCGGCAAGTTCTCCGCCTTCACGCTGTTGCGGGCCATGGATCCGAAGTACTCGGCAAGCTCGGCCATGCTGCGCGAGTTCTTCGAGGTCGAGACGGTCAAGCTCAAGGGCGACTTCCGCGCCAAGCTCATCGGCAACGTGGAGTTGAACGTCCTCGGCATGATCGCCGTCGATGACGTCATCGATCCGGAGACGGGTGAAGTTTACCTCGATGCCGGCAAGCCATTCAGCACGATGGTGCTGGACAAGATGGCCACCTCGCACGTTCACGAGGTTGTCGTCATTCCGGTGCCGAAGGATCCGATCGTCACCAACTCGCTCTCGGAGGACGGCACCGACTCGCACGAGGCGGCGTTGCTGAAGATCTATCAGCGCTTGCGGCCAGGCAACCCGGCTCAACTTGAGAAGGCGAAGGATCTCTTCAAGGAGAAGTTCGCGGACCCCAATCGCTACCGTCTTGGCCGGGTGGGGCGCTTCCGCATCAACCGGAAGTTCAACCAGGAAGTGCCGGAAACGGAGATGACGCTCCGGGCCGTGGACTTTGTGAACTCCATCAAGTATCTGCTGGACCTACGCGCCAGCAAGGGCCATGTGGACGACATCGACCACCTGGGGAACCGCCGACTGCGAACCATTGACGAGCTCGCCGCGGATGAACTCCGCAAGGGTTTCCTCAAGCTTCGCCGCACCGTTCAGGAGCGAATGGCGATTCGCGACCAGCAGGAAATGAGCCCGCGGACGCTGATCAATCCCAAGAGCGTCAGCGCGGCGATCGAATATTTCTTCGGTCGTTCCGAGCTCAGCCAGGTGGTGGACCAGACGAACCCGTTGGCCCAGTTGACGCACGAGCGTCGTCTTTCGGCCCTCGGGCCTGGCGGTTTGAATCGTAAGCGAGCCGGCTTCGAAGTGCGCGACGTTCACATCTCGCACTATGGGCGCATTTGCCCGATCGAGACGCCAGAAGGAACGAACATCGGGCTCATCTCCTCGCTCTCGATTTATGCCGAGATCGATCCTTACGGCTTCTTGATTACCCCTTACAAGAAGGTGAGCCATCGCAAGCTGTCGGACGAAGTCGTGAAGCTGCGAGCGGACGATGAAGCCCGTGCCACGCTGGCCCCGGCGGATACGCCGACCGATGGCAACAAGATCACCGAGGACCGCGTCAACGGCCGATTTGACGGCGAACTGATGAGCATCCCCTCGGAGAACGTGCAGTACATCGACGTCTCCCCCAAGCAGATGGTCGGCGTCTCGGCGGGGCTCATCCCGTTCCTCGAACACGACGACGCCAATCGCGCGCTCATGGGCTCGAACATGCAGCGCCAGGCGGTGCCTCTGCTCGTGCCAGAGCCGCCGCTTGTCAGCACTGGGCTGGAAATCGAAGTGGCTCGCCACTCCGGCATGCTCCAGCGCGTGCTCGAAGACGGTATAGTGGTGTACGTCGACGCCGAGCGCATCAAGATCGAGGAGAAGGACAAGATCGTCCGCGAGTACGTGCTGCGGAAGTACCACGGCCTGAACGAGCGGACCTGTCTCAACCAACGGCCCATCGTCAAGATCGGCCAGAAGGTGAAGAAGAACGACACCATCGCCGACGGCGCGGCGACACGCAACGGCGAACTCGCCCTGGGTCGCAATGTGCTCGTCGCGTTCATGTCCTGGGAAGGTTACAACTTCGAGGACGCGATCATCATCAGCGAGCGCCTCGTGAAGAACGATACCTACACCTCGATTCACATCGAGGAGTTCGAGATCGAGATTCGCGAGACGAAGCTTGGCAAGGAAGAGTTCACGCGGGACATTCCGAACGTGTCGCCCAAGGCGCTGTCGAACCTCGATGACAATGGCGTTGTCCAGATCGGTACGTTCGTCCGCCCCGGCGATATCCTCGTTGGCAAGGTGTCGCCCAAGAGCCGCAGCGAGCTCACGCCCGAAGAGAAGCTGCTGCACGCGATCTTCGGCCGCGCGGGTGAGGACGTGAAGAACGATTCGCTCGAAGTGCCCTCGGGCGTCGAGGGGATCGTGATCGCAGCGCTCCGATTCAGCCGCCGGGCGAGCATGAGCGAAGACGAGAAGAAGGAGCTGGCCAAGCAGGAAAAGGAAATCGATACGACCTACTCCAAGAAGATCGCCGAGCAGTTCCGCGAGTTCGTCACGGCTCTCGAAGCAGTGCTGGACAAGAAGGAACTGAAGGATCCGAACACGGGCAAGACGCTCGGTTCGGACAAGGATGACAAGCTCGTGGCGGAGCAGGCCCGGCTCTTCAAGCTGGAAAACCTGGACATCCGCAGCCCGGAGAATCTGAAGAAGGCCAACAAGATTCACCACCGCCACTGGGAACGCATCCAGTTCTTCATCGACGAGCAGGATCGCCGGCTCAACTCGCTGAAGCGCGGCGACGAACTGCCCAGCGGCGTGCAGCAGATGGTGAAGGTGTACGTCGCGACGAAGCGTGTCATCTCCGTCGGCGACAAGATGGCCGGCCGTCACGGCAACAAGGGTGTGATCTCGAAGGTCCTCCCCGAGGAGGACATGCCGTTCCTGGCGGACGGCACGCCGGTGGACATCCTGCTCAACCCGCTGGGTGTGCCGAGCCGTATGAACGTGGGCCAGATTCTCGAGACCCACCTCGGGTACGCCGCTGCGAAGCTCGGCTTCAAGGCGATCACGCCGGTGTTCGACGGAGCGACGGAAGAGGAAATCCGCGCCTCGTTGAAGGAAGCCGGCATCCCCGAGACGGGCAAGAGCGTGCTGTTCGACGGCCGCACGGGCGAAGCCTTCGACCAACCGGTGACCGTGGGCTACATCTACATGCTCAAGCTGCACCACCTCGTCGACGACAAGGTGCACGCCCGGGCGACTGGCCCTTACAGCCTGATCACTCAGCAGCCGCTGGGTGGCAAGGCTCGTTTTGGTGGTCAGCGTTTCGGCGAGATGGAAGTGTGGGCTCTGGAAGCGTACGGTGCTGCTTACATCCTGCAGGAGTTGCTCACGGTGAAGTCCGACGACGTCGAAGGACGCACCAAGATCTACGAGAGCATGGTGAAGGGCGAGAACACGCTGGAAGCCGGCACACCCGCCAGCTTCGACGTGCTCACACACGAGATCCGCGGCCTCGGTTTGAACATGCAGCTCGAGAAGAAGCGAGTGTGACTTGGCTGCCTCACACAATTCGGCTTACCTGATTGTGGAGGGCGTGCGGCGATCAGTGGCAGCCCGTGAAGTGGGTCTTGCGACAATCGCCGCATTGATGCAAACGCCAGACGGGACGATGGTTCCCGTGTTTAATGTCCAACTCGACGTGCTGTTTTCTACAAAGGTGAGCGTTTCGAGATTGGAGACGAATCATCGCTATTTGCAGAAAGAACTGGCCATGGCGAATCCGGTTGACAGATCGAATCTCCCGGCCATCGTGATTCGTGCCGTGTCGACCCGGTTAGCCCGACTGTTGACGCCCTTGAAAGACGTGGTTCTTGAAATCTAGGAGGGTGAGCCATGACAGAAACGGCAACCTTGCCGACACCGGCGCACCTGGGGCGAATACTTCACTTGATCCTCACTGACATCCGAAACTGGGGCGATATCCACGACCGATGCCCCGAGCAATCGGAGGAAATCACCGGGTTAACTCCGAAAATCGTCGCGGAGTTAGCAGATCTTGCGGAGATCATTCCGCTTCAGTTCATCAACCACGATGATCGCTATCTGGAAGGGATTGTCTCCACGATTCAGAAGTTCGCCGCGAAATATCCCTTCGCACAGTGGTATTCAGCTGCAATGAACATGACATCGGAAGAGATTCTGCACACAGTGATTCCCGACGCCGCACACGATTGGCTCACGAGTGAACCTACTCGTTCCATCTGAACTCGTACACCGTTCGTACCAGGGGGGTTTTCAATATGAGCACAACTGCCGCCGCTGCCGCCGCCGCGGGTGAGACTGCGACCTATGACCGCATCAATGACTACGGCGCCGTCCGCATCAGCCTGGCCAGCCCGCACGATATTCGCAGCTGGTCCTTCGGCGAAGTGAAGAAGCCGGAGACGATCAACTATCGTACCTACCGCCCCGAAAAGGACGGTCTGTTCTGCGAGCGCATCTTCGGGCCCGAAAAGGACTGGGAGTGCACCTGCGGCAAGTACCGCGGCATGAAGTACAAGGGCATGATCTGCGACCGCTGCGGCGTGAAGGTCACGCACTCGCGCGTCCGCCGCAAGCGCATGGGCCACATCGAACTGGCAGCCCCTGTCGTTCACATCTGGTTCTTCAAGGCCATGCCCTCGCGCCTTGGCACGCTCCTGGACATGAAGACCACGAGCCTTGAGAAGATCATCTACTTCCAGGACTACGTCATCATCGATCCGGGACCCAGCGTCGGCACCAAGATCGAAGGTTCCGCCAAGACGCTCAAGGAGCGCGAGCTTCTCACGGAAGACGAATTCAAAGCGGCCCGCATGCAGTTCGGCGACTCCTTCGAAGTCGACATGGGCGCCGAAGCGATCAAGAAACTCCTTGAACGCCTCAACCTCGTCGACGTCTCTCGCGACCTTCGCGATCGGCTCGAAAAGGAAGGCCTCCGCGGCGAGAAGGCCTCCAAGCAGCGCACCAAGGAACTCGTCAAGCGGCTCAAGACCGTCGAGGCGCTTCGCGACTCTTCCAACAAGTGCGAGTGGATGGTCCTCGATTGCATCCCCGTGATCCCGCCGGACCTGCGCCCGCTCGTGCTCCTCGAGAGCGGCAACTTCGCGACGAGCGACCTCAATGACCTGTATCGCCGCATCATCAACCGCAACAATCGGCTCAAGAAGCTCGTCGACCTGAACGCCCCGGAAGTCATCATCCGCAACGAGAAGCGGATGCTTCAGCAGTCCGTCGATGCACTCTTTGACAACAACCGCTGCAAGCGGCCGGTCCTCGGCTCCAGCAATCGGCCGCTGAAGTCGCTGACCGACATGATCAAGGGCAAGCAGGGCCGGTTCCGCGAGAACCTTCTCGGCAAGCGCGTCGACTACTCGGCCCGATCCGTCATCGTTGTCGGCCCGGAACTGAAGCTGCACCAGTGCGGTCTGCCCAAGAAGATCGCACTCGAACTCTTCCAGCCGTTCATCATCCGTCGGCTCAAGGAGCTGGGCCACGCGGACACGATCAAGTCCGCGAAGAAGATGCTGGAGCGCAAGGATGACCAGGTGTGGGACATCCTGGAAGAAGTGACCAAGAGCCATCCGGTGCTCCTCAACCGTGCCCCGACACTGCACCGCATGGGTATCCAGGCGTTCGAGCCGGTGCTTATCGAAGGCAACGCCATCCGGCTGCACCCGCTCGTTTGCAAGGGCTTCAACGCCGACTTCGACGGCGACCAGATGGCCGTCCACCTGCCGCTCTCCATCGAGGCCCAGGTGGAAGCGACCGTGCTGATGATGTCCACCAACAACATCTTCAGCCCGGCCAACGGCAACCCGATCATCACGCCGTCGCAGGACATCGTGATGGGTTGCTACTACCTTACCGCGGCTCGTGGCGAAGAAGGCGAGAAGGTCGAGGCCGGCGACGGCATGATCTTCTACAGCCCGATGGAAGTGCATCGCGCCCATGCCGAGCACAAGCTCGGACTGCACGCCAAGATCAAGGTTCGCTTCCCGGTCGAGAAGCGAGTTGTTAGCGAAGTGAAGGACGAAAAGGGCTCCGCTCGCGCGGAAGAACTCCCTCGCGACCCCAGCCGCCGAGGGCTTGTGCGCACCACCGTGGGTCGGGTGATCTTCAACGACATCCTCCACCCGAAGATGGCGTTTTACGACCTCGCGCTGGGCAGCAAGTATCTGTCACGCATCATCGCCGACTGCTACCAGATTCTCGGCCGTCGCGAGACGATCGCGCTTCTGGACCGCATGAAGGAGATCGGCTTCCGTGAGTCGACTCGCTCGGGTCTGTCGTTCGCGGCGAGCGACCTGCGCACGCCGGACAACAAGGAAGCGGTGCTCAAGGAGAAGGACAAGGAAGTCGAGAAGGTCCGCAAGCAGTTCGAGCGCGGCATCATCACGGAGCAGGAGCGCTACAACAAGGTCATCGACTTCTGGATGGAAGCTCGCGACTTGATCACGAAGAAGCTCATGAGCGAGTTGGCCAACGATCGCCGACTTGACGCGACGGGCAAGGTGCAGCCGTACCTCAACCCGATTTACCTGATGGCCCACTCTGGTGCCCGTGGTGGTATCGAGCAGATCCGCCAGCTGGCCGGTATGCGTGGTCTGATGGCGAAGCCGAGCGGGGCGATCATCGAGACGCCGATCAAGTCCAACTTCCGTGAAGGCCTCACGGTGCTGGAATACTTCTCCAGCACGCACGGTGCCCGAAAGGGCCTCGCGGATACGGCTTTGAAGACGGCGGACTCGGGCTACCTCACCCGTAAGCTCGCGGACGTGGCCCAGAACGTCGTCATCACCATGTACGACTGCGGTACGCGGATGGGCGTGACCAAGGGGATCATGTACAAGGGCGACGAAATTGATCGTCCTCTTTCCGATGCGATCCGCGGCCGCGTGAACCGCAGTTCCCTGGAGCACCCCACGACGGGCGAGGTGCTCGTCGACGAAAACGAGATGATCACGCCGGCCAAGGCGAAGGATCTTGAGAAGCTCGGCCTCGACAAGATCACGGTTCGCAGCCCCATGACCTGCCAGGCGTCGCTTGGCGTCTGCCGCATGTGCTACGGCATGGACCTTGCCACAGGCAATCTCGTGGAAGACGGCATGGCGGTCGGCATCATCGCTGCCCAGTCCATCGGCGAGCCGGGCACGCAGCTCACGATGCGTACGTTCCACATCGGCGGCGTCGCCGGGCGTGGGGCCACGGTTGAGAGCGAGCACAAGTCGAAGAAGGGCGGTTACGTCGCCTTCGAGCGTATCACCACCGTCACCAACGAGCAGAACCAGCGGATCGCCCTCTGCCGTACGGGCGAACTCACGATCCATCGCGACAAGGGCGGTGCTGTCCTCGAACGCTTCCCGATCCCCAACGGCTCGGAACTGTTCGTGATGGAAGGCCATAAGGTCGAGGTTGGTGCCTCTCTTGCCAAGTGGGACCCGCACGCGATCCCCATTCTTTGCGAAGAGGGCGGCAAGGTTCGCTACGAGGACATCAAGGAAGGCGAAACGCTTCGTAAGGACCGCGACCAGGCCACCGGCATCGAACGCTACACCATCATGGAGCACAAGGGCGACCTGCACCCGCAGGTGCTGGTGACGGACGACAAGGGGAACGTGCTCCGGGCGTACTTCATCCCCGAACGGGCGAACATCATGGTCGCCGACAAGCAGAAGGTGACCGCGGGAACGCTGCTCGCCAAGACGCCTCGTGAAATCGCCCAGACGCAGGACATCACGGGTGGTCTGCCCCGCGTGACCGAGTTGTTCGAAGCTCGCCGACCCCGCAACCCCGCCGTCATGGCAGAGGTTTCCGGCAAGGTCAAGCTGGGCGAGAAGAAGCGTGGCAAGCGCATCATCGAGGTTCTCCCCGAGGACCCCGAGACCGGGAAGTCGACCGGCGAATCGCGCGAACACCAGGTGCCCGCCAGCGCCCACCTTCGCGTGCACACCGGCGAATACGTGAAGGTCGGCGAAGCGCTCGTCTTCGGTCCGCTGGTGCCTCACGATATCCTTCGCGTCTCGGGCATCGAGGCGGTGCAGGACTATCTCGTTCGCGAAGTCCAGTCGGTGTACCGCAGCCAGCGTGTGGACATCGATGACAAGCACATCGAGATCATCGTGGCCCAGATGCTCCGCAAGGTGAAGGTGACCAAGACCGGCGACACCGGCTTGCTGCCGGGCTCGGTGATGGACAAGTTCTCCTTCCGCGAGATCAACCGCCGATTGGTGGAAGAGTGCGTGAAGATCGTCGACCCACTCGAAACACCGCTCATCGCGGGACGAGTGGTGAGCAAGGATGCCTACGAAGAAGTGAAGGCCGAGCTTCAGGCGGTCGGCAAGCGGAAGATGCCGTCGTATGAGATCCCGGGCGAGGCGGACTCCGAAGTTCAGCTCCTTGGCATCACCAAGGCGGCGGTGCAGTCGGATAGCTTCATCAGTGCGGCGTCCTTCCAGGAAACGACGAAGGTGCTGACGGAAGCGGCCCTCGCGAGCAAGGTGGACTACCTTGTGGGTCTGAAGGAAAACGTGATCCTTGGGCACTTGATCCCGGCGGGCACCGGCTTCCTGACGCACCTGAACTCCGAAGTGAAGATCAACGCCCCGGCTGGTTATTACGGCGACGCCCCAGCCGCGATGGACCAAACGGCGGAGGCCCCGCAGGGCTGATCTGCGGATCGCGAATGGATCGCAACGGGCCTGGTGGCTTTACCAGGCCCGTTTTCATGCGGCGATGGCTGGAGATCGACCAGAGCTCTCAGGCCCGCCGAGTCGAGGAGCTCGGCTGTCGAGAGGTGGCTCTTTTTCGATTCCCTCTTTCCGCTGCTGGCGCGGCGCATAGACTACACTTTCCCTATTCCGGGAATGTTCGAGGCGAGGTTTGGAATGCCGACGATCAATCAGTTGATTCGCAGCCCGCGGGTGCCTCAGAAATCCAAGGCGAAGCATCCGGCCATGCAGGGCTGCCCTCAGAAGCGAGGCGTCTGCACCGTCGTGAAGACGATGACGCCCAAGAAGCCGAACTCCGCGCTGCGTAAGGTGGCCCGCGTTCGTCTGTCGAACAACATCGAAGTGACCGCGTACATTGGCGGTGAAGGACACAACCTTCAGGAGCACTCGATCGTGCTCGTTCGCGGCGGCCGCGTTCGCGACCTTCCGGGTGTTCGCTATCACATCGTCCGCGGCGTGCTTGACTGCCAGGGCGTCACGGACCGCAAGCAGGCCCGCTCCAAGTACGGGGCGAAGAAGGAAGGGAAGTAGTTGACAGTTCTCAGTTGTCCGTTCTCAGTCCGAAGTGTGGCTGGTTCGACATCTGAGGCTTTCGATTCCCTCTGACTGACAACTGAACACTGATAACTGAGAACTTCCCCCATGGGCGCCAAGAATCGCACTGCCAGCTACGACAAGCTTGTTCCGGACGTGATTTACGGATCGCTTCTGGCGAGTAAGTTCATCAACTGCCTCATGCACGATGGCAAGAAGTCGACGGCCACGCGCGTCTTCTACGATGCGATGGACCAGATCAAGAAGCGCATGCCGGACGTGAAACCGCTCGAGGTATTCGAGGGAGCCGTCGAGAATGTGAAGCCGCCGGTCGAGGTCCGCTCCCGCCGCGTGGGTGGTGCGAACTACCAGGTTCCCATGCAGGTGAAGCGTGAGCGGCAGCAGAGTCTGTCGATCCGCTGGATCCTGGCTGCTTCCCGTGCCAAGGCCGGCCGCCCGATGTATCTCCGCCTGGCGGAAGAATTCATGGCCGCCTTCCGTCGCGAAGGCGAAGCCATGAGCAAGCGTGACCAGACCATCAAGATGGCCGAAGCCAACAAGGCGTTCAGCCACTTCGCGTGGTAAGGAAAGCTTGAAGCTCACAGCCTACAGCTAGCAGCCAGAACTGGAGAAATCCGTTCTGCCTGCTAGCTGTAAGCGTTTATAGATGTCTTCACCCTTGCTGGATTGGCTGTAAGCTGCAAGCTGTCAGCTGTGAGTTACCGACGAGTGAGCGATCCCCATGTCCAAAGACTCCAAACACTCTGACCTGGCCAAAGTCCGGAACCTTGGCGTCATCGCGCACATCGATGCCGGCAAGACCACGACCACGGAGCACCTGCTTTATTACGCGGGTGAGAAGCACAAGCTTGGCGGCGTCGACGAGGGCACCACCGAAACCGACTACGACGAAGAAGAGCAACAGCGCGGCATCACCATTTACTCGGCGTGCGTCCCGTTTCACTGGCGCGGCTTCACCATCAACCTCATCGACACCCCGGGGCACGTCGACTTCACGGCCGAGGTCGAACGCAGCCTTCGCGTGCTCGACGGGGCCATCGTCGTATTCGACGGTCAAAAAGGCGTCGAGGCCCAGTCCGAAACCGTCTGGCGGCAGGCGAACCGGTATAACGTTCCGCGGCTCGTCTTCGTCAACAAGATGGACGTCGTCGGTGCCAACTTCGTCCGCACCATCGAGAGCATTCACTCACGCCTCACGCCGGACTTTTCCACCATGGGCCGGCCGGTCCCTATCTTTGTCCCCATCGGCTCCGGGGGCCCTTCGGACAGCAAAACACCGTTCGTGGGGGTCATCGATCTCGTCGACATGGAACTCTGCGAGTTTCTGCCAAGCTCTCCCGCCACGCCCGATGGCAAGGTGGTAAAGCGGATCTCCATCAAGGACCCCGAGAACCTGATCGAGTGGCTCAAGGAACGCGATCTCACCACTTTTGATTCGTTCGAGATCCACGAAGGCGCGCTCATCGCACGAGCCGCACTCTTTGACGTGTTGACCGAGAAGGACGACAAGGACCTGATCACCACGACGGTTCTCGAAGGGCAAGATCCCGAGCCCGAGAAGGTTCGCCAACTCATTCGTGAGCAGACTCTTTCGAGGGAGATCTATCCGGTCTTGTGCGGTTCGGGCCGTGCTCATATCGGGATTCAGCCGCTGCTGGACGCAGTGACGTACTACCTGCCTTGCCCGCTCGATCGGCCGCCGGTCACGGGGACGAATCCGAAGGCGAAAGGGAAGGAAGAGAAGCGAAAACCGGACCCGAAAGAACCGCTCTCGGCCCTGGTTTTCAAGGCCGCCTGGCACCCCAGCGGGCATCGATTCTTTATCCGGATTTACTCGGGAACGATGCGGCCGAACATGCGGGCCTTGAATGTCGGCAAGGACGTGAAGGAGAACATCGCCAAGCTCTTCCACGTTCACGCGGACCCCAACCGCGGCCTGGAGGAAGTGGAGAGCGCCCCCGCGGGGGACATTATCGCTGTCGTCGGTCTCAAGGATTCGACGACCGGCGACACGCTCTGCGACACCCAGCACCCGATCCTGCTGGAGCCGATCTCGTTCGCGGAATCGGTCGTCAGCCAGTCGATCGAGCCCGAGTCCGGCGGCGACAAGGACAAACTTGGCGCGGCCCTCGACATGCTCATGCTCGAAGATCCTACCTTCAAAGTGAAGGCCGACAAAGACACCGGCCAGACGCTGATGAGCGGGATGGGAACGCTTCACCTGGAAGTGAAACGGCACCGCCTCGAACGCGACTTCCGCTTGAAGGTTCGTGTGGGCAAGCCGCGAGTCAGTTATCGCGAGATGCTTCGTTCGCCGAGGCACGTCACTGGCGAATGTGATCGCCTAGGCGACAAGCCCGCCTTCGCCCGTGTGACGATCGACTTCAACAACAAGGAATCCGATCGCCCGCTCATGGTGTGGGGCGGCGTGGACAACCCGGAAGCGAGTCCGGTGCCCACGGAGTTCATCGACGCGGCGAAGCTAGCGATCGGTGATGCGATGGCCACGGGCGAGCTTGGTTACCCGATGCTGCACGTCCAGGCGAAGATCGTGGATGCGAAGTTCGATCCGCAACTCTCGACGGAAGAATCGTTCGTCGCCGCGGCGGTCGACGCCTGCCGACAGGCGACAAGGGACAACATCCAGCTTCTCGAGCCGATCATGAAGGTGACGGTGACGACGCCGAACGAGTTCTTTGGCAACGTTCAGGGCGACCTCGCCGCCCGCCGCGGGAAGATCGAGGGCTCCGAGTCCGTCACCGGGGACATGTGGGATATCGTGGCTTTGGTCCCGCTGGCGAAGCTCTTTACCTACGCAAACGAGGTCCGTAGCTTGAGCCAGGGCCGCGCCGCGGCGAGCATCGAGCCGCACAGCTATGAAGCCGCGCCAGACGAGGTGCTTCGGCAGATGCTGGGGGATTAAACCCACGAACGAGGGCTTCAGATCTCACTCGAAGTGCCAGAAGCCCTTTCGCGAAAAGAAGAGGTCGCATGCTCCACCTTCGCCGGCTGCGAAGTCGCTGACTGATGACGTGGAGTGCAACCCGCTTCGTCTAGGACTTCTGCATCTCCATCAAGTAGCCATACACGTTCGATCGGCTGGGCTTTCCTTCGGTGGTGAACCCCACGGTTCGTTTCACCTGGAAGCCGGTCTTCTCAAGCAGCTTTCGGGCTTCTCGAAGGGTAAAGTGGTGCAGCGTTAGCGGGGCTCCGCCATAAGCCTGGGGCATCGTGATGTCTCCCGCATCCTTTTTCCCTATCAGGCTGCGAAGGAATTCCCTCGCCACGCGGGCCCGCCCCAGGCCAGAGAACCAGCGGTTGTGGATGTGCAGCACGAGGAGGCCGCCCGGCTTCAGAAGGCGAGCGACGTTCGCGAGGACGGCGCGGCGGTTGCCGTCGCCTCGGACCATGCCGAGCGTGCTGAAAAGGCAGGCGGCATAGTCGAATGACTCGGTGGGCAGCTCGGCGAGATCGACGAGATTCGCCTTGGTCCATTCGACATTCACTCCGGCGGTCGTGGCGTTCGCTTTCGCCCTCGAGAGCATTTCCTCGGAGAGATCGACGCCGACGCAATCGAAGCCTCGCTTCGCGAAGGGGATCGCCAGCCGACCCGTGCCGCAGCCGAGATCGACGAGTCGACCGGGCCTGGTGAACGCCGACTCACAGAACGCCACGTCAGCCTGAGCGAGAGGCGACTCCGCCATCTGCGAATCATAGCCATTCACCATCTCGCCACTGTGGAGATAGTCCCACAGGCCACGGTCGACGCCAGGGGGAAGTTGCCAGTCGGGGATCATGTAAGTGGAGTTTTCAGTGGATGCCGGTCAGTTGTTCGTTGACCGTCGTCGCTCATCAGTTTCTATAACCTGTCTATCGATGGGTGCGTGGATCGGCATGCGTCGTACGGAAGCGAATCGTGTCGATTGAATTCGTCGAGCGCGACCGGGATCGCCGTGCTCCGCGTCGCGGCTACGCGATCGAAACCGATGACCGACAACGGACGACTCACCACCAAGGGCTTTTCCCCATGCGTTCCACTGACATCACCATCCGCGACTGCTCCTTCGTTTACGAGGACTTCCAGTATCGAACGCCGATCAAGTTCGGCGGGGTCGCCCTGGACAAGGCCACGGTGTTGAATGTCGATCTCGTGGTGGAGACTCGCGATGGGAAGGTCGCGAAGGGCCATGGGTCGATGCCTCTGAGCAACGTCTGGGCGTTTCCGTCGAGGACGCTCGAGTATTCCGCCACGCTGGGTGCGATGAAGGAACTCGCGAGCCGGTTCCACGCGATCAGCGCCAGCGCGAAGGAGAGCGGCCATGCGGTCGATCTCGGGCATGCCCTGGAATCGCGTTACCTCGCCTGTCTCGCGCCGGCGGCTTCCCACCTGAAGCTTGCGGAACCGATCCCCACGTTGGCGGCGCTCGTGGTGGCGAGTGCCTTCGACGCGGCGATTCACGATGCTTACGGCAAGGCCCAGGGTCTCAATGTCTACAAGTGCTATGGGCCGGATTTCCTCGAGCACGATCTCGGACACTATCTCGGCCAGGAATTCGCAGGCGATCGGCTCGATCGTTACCTCGCGACGGAGCCGAAGCCCCGGATGCCGCTGTATCACCTGGTGGGGGCACTCGACCCCCTGACGGCAGCGGATGTCGCGAAGCCGGTCGGCGATGGGCTGCCCGAAACGCTGGCGGAGTGGATCGTGGCCGACGGCCTCACGCACATGAAGATCAAGCTGAATGGCGATGACCTCGAGTGGGACGTGAACCGCGTCCTCGGTGTCGATGCCGTGGCGGTGGAGATGCAGGCGAAACGTGGCGTCACCTCGTGGTGGTACTCGACGGACTTCAACGAGAAATGCCAGAACGTGGACTATCTGCTCGAGTTCCTGCGCCGTGTGAAGGCAGCGATCCCCGCGGGGTTCGATCGCATTCAGTACATCGAACAGCCGACATCGCGGAATATGAAGGCGAACCCGACCAACGTGATGCACGAGGCGGCGAAGCTCCGCCCCGTGGTGCTCGACGAAGGGCTCGTGGATCTGGAAAGCCTGCAGATGGCCCGTTCGATGGGGTACACGGGCATCGCGTTCAAGGCTTGCAAGGGGCAGACACAGACGGTGCTTCTCGCGGCTGCGGCCCAGAAGTACAGCATGTTCCGCTGCGTGCAGGATCTCACCTGCCCGGGTGCGTCGCTGATCCACTCGGCGGGGATCGCGGCTCACGTCCCCGGCGTGGCGGCCATCGAAGCGAACAGCCGGCAATATTGCCCGATCGCCAACGCGGGCTGGACCGACCGCTTCCCCGGCGTCTTCAGCGTACGCGACGGGCAGATGAACACCTCCTTGCTCACAGGCCCCGGCCTGGGAGCGATCTAGCGGCAGAGGACCAGAGCCCGGGGGGCCAGAGGACAGGGAAACAGAGGACAGGGAATCCGAAATCAAAAAGCGGAGGACTGAAATCAGAGACCTGCCCCTCTGTCCTCTGGCCTCTGGCCTCTGCTGGAATTGGCCTTCCGCCTGGCGGCGTCCTCGTCTACCATCCGCTTGCTTCACGGAAGGAGACGGCATGGACGCCTGGCGGGAATCGCGACTGCTACATTACGTACTGCTGATTGCCGTCACCTCGGCCTTGCTGCTGCCGAACCTGGGCGGGCCAAGCCTGTGGGACGACGATGAAGCCGTGAACGCCGAGGCCGCCCGCGAGATGGCCGAGGCTCGAACATGGATTATTCCCACCTTCAATTTTGAACTCCGCACTGCCAAGCCCGTGATGCTCTACTGGCTCCAGCGCACCAGCTATGCCGTCTTCGGCGTCAGCGAGTGGTCTGCCCGGCTGCCCTCGGTGCTGGCGGCTTTGGGAACGGTGCTGCTGACGTATGAACTGGCGCGACGAATGTTCGGCCGCTCCGCGGGGTTGCTCGCGGGGGTGGTGCTGGCGAGTGCGATCGAGTTCTCCATTCTCGCGCACGCCGCCACTCCGGACGCGGTGCTGCTGTTCTTCACGATGCTGACCTACACGGTCTTCTGGTTCGGCCAGGAGAACGGCCGTCGCCGCTGGTGGCTGCCGACGGCCGCGGCGTGCGGGCTGGCGTTCCTCACGAAGGGGCCTGTCGGCGTCGTGATTCCGGGGCTCGTCATCTTCGCCTACTTCGCCTGGAACCGGGAACTCGGCCGTCTCTGGGATCGCCGGATCTTCAAGGCGTTTCTGGTGGCGTTTGCGGTCGCGGCTCCTTGGTACGCATGGGTATCGATCGAGACCCGCGGGCAGTGGGCCAAGGCATTCTTTCTCACTGAGAACGTGAGCCGGGCCCTGGAAGCGAAAGAGAATCACAGCGGCTCGATGTTCTTCCATGCGGGGATGCTGTTGGTGCTGTTCGCCCCCTGGAGCATCTTCCTGTTCGGCTCGCTCTGGTATGGAATCAAGGGGGCCCGGCGTGAAAGTTCGGATGTGGAAGCGACCGGCCTCGCACCCGAGGTTCGTGCTCACCGGTTCCTGCTTTGCTGGTTCGCGTCGTATCTGCTCGTCTTCTCCCTGGCGGCTACCAAGCTGCCGAACTACGTGCTGCCGCTTTACCCGGCCCTCGCGATTCTGACCTCGCGACTCCTCACCCGGTGGAGCGAAGGCTTGCTGACGCTGCCTCGCGTGCTGATGCCGCTGTCAGTGGCGGGAATGGTGCTCGTGGGTGTGGGGCTCGGCGTCGGGCTCCTCTTGGCCGGCGGGGCCGTGACGATGCCGAAGATGCGAGTCTTCCCCGGCCTGGAACAATGGGCTGTCCTGGCGATCGTACCGATCCTTGGCGCGATCTTCATGGCAATCGCTCTACGCAAGGGGGACCGACCGGCCTTCCTTCGCGCCACGGCGATCAGCTCCGTGCTCTTCGTGGCCCTTGCGATCCTGCCGGCCGCGGAGATGGACCGTTACAAGGCACCGCGAAACCTGGTCGCGGAGTCCGGCGCGAAGGATGCGTCTCGCGATCTACGGCTTGCGAGTTACCAGTGGTTCAAGCCGAGCCTGGTCTTCTATGCGCAGCGGGAAGTGAAGCGGTATTCCAAGGCGGAATCGGTGGTTGAATTCCTGGCGGTGCCCTCGCCGGGGTTCCTGTTTGTGGGCGAGAAGGACTGGGCCTTGCTGCAACCTCTGGTGCCGGGGCCCTGCCGTATCGCTGCGAAGCACTTCGATTTCTACTCGAATCAGATGATCCTCGCCGTGACGAACGATCCGCTGCCCACTTTCACGGAGGCCTCGCCTGTAAAATCCCGGTGATCGCATCTTTCTCTGGCACCCGGCGTGGCGGAAGGTATACTGAAAGTGGCCCTCCTGGAAACTTCCGCCGTTTGTTCCCGCCTGCATGAATCCTTCCGATATGAGCCGCACCACTCTCTCCCTTGTTCTTCTCTACTGTTTCGCCGCGCCTTCGTGGGCGGGGGAACTCCGCATTGATCCCCCCGCGGTGACCCTGCACGGGCGAGATTCGCGGCAGCAGGTCGTGCTCACCGAGCAAGACGGCGACCGCCCCCGCGACGTCACGCGCGAGGCGTCGTTTCTCATCTCGGATCCGAGCATCGCCACGGTGACTCCCGCGGGTGTGATCACCTCACGAAGCAGCGGTGAAGCAATCGTGACCGCGACCTGGAAGGGCCGCACGGCAACGGTCAAGGTGAAGGCGATCGACGGTGCGGAGCTACAGCCCGTCACGTTTGAACATGATGTGGTCCCCATCCTCACTCGTTTCGGTTGCAATCAGGGGGCCTGCCATGGGAAGGCTCGCGGGCAGAACGGCTTCCAGCTTTCTCTTCTGGGCTTCGATCGCACGGCGGATTACCAGGCCCTGATCGAGGAGAGTCGCGGTCGGCGTGTTTTCCAGGCGAGCCCGGCCAACAGCCTTCTCCTTCGCAAGGCCACGGGAAGCGTGCCCCATGGCGGCGGCAAGGCCATGGCTGCCAACGACCCCGCTTTCGATCGACTTTGCCGCTGGATCGCGGAGGGGGCGCTGCGGACGCCGAAAACCGACCCGACGCTGACGAAAGTCACCGTGTTCCCCACCGAGCGGATAATGAGCTTCGGGGCGAATCAGCAACTCGTCGTGACGGCGCACTACTCCGACGGACACCAGGAGGACGTCACGCACCTGGCCACGTATCTCTCCAGCGAGAGTGTCTACGCCGCGGTCGATGTGAACGGCGTGGTGAAGGCCGGGCCCATTCCGGGCGAGGCGGCGGTGATGGCTCGATTCCAGGAGCAGTTCGCAATTGCGAGCGTGTTGGTTCCGAATCCGAACGCGGCCGTGGTGGGCTATGAGGCGTTGCCCCGGAAGAACTTCATCGATGGCCTGGTGTGGGCGAAGCTGAAACGCATGGGGCTGGCTCCGTCGTCGGTCGCTTCCGAGGCGACGTTCCATCGCCGAGCGTTCCTCGACATCATCGGTCGCCAGCCAACACCGGACGAAACACGGGCATACCTGGCGGATTCGAGTCCGGGGAAGCGTGAGAAGCTCATCGATCATCTTCTCGAACGGCCGGAATACGCGGACTTCTGGGCCAACAAGTGGGCGGACCTGCTGCGCCCCAATCCGTACCGGGCCGGGCAGAAGGCAACGTACAACATCGACTCCTGGCTGCGTGATCGCTTTCGGAGGAACGTGCCCTACGACCAGTTCGTGCGTGAACTCCTCACTGCGTCCGGCAGCACCTTCCGCAACGGCGCCGCGGTGATGTACCGCGATCGCCGGGAACCGGAAGAGCTTACCACCTCGGTGAGTCAGCTTTTCCTGGGCACTCGACTCGATTGCGCCAAATGCCATCATCATCCGTTCGAGATCTGGGGTCAGGACGACTTCTACTCCTTCGCGGCGTTCTTCAGCCGGGTCGGCCGAAAAGGCCAGGGCATCTCCGCCCCAATCTCTGGCGGCGAGGAGTTCGTGTTCGCCACCGACAAGAGCCGGGATGTGCTGCATCCGGTGACGGGGGCGACGATGACGCCGACGCCGCTCCTGGGCAAGCCCGCGGCGATCTCGGTGGACCAGGATCCACGGATCGTGTTGGCGGCCTGGATGACAAATAAGGACAATCCTTACTTCGCCAGGGTGATGGCGAACCGCGTGTGGGCCGATCTGATGGGCCGGGGCATTGTCGATCCGGTGGATGACATGCGAGCAACGAACCCTGCGACGAACCCGGAACTTCTCGACGCGCTCGCCGCCCACTTCCGCGATGCGGATTTCGACATCAAGAAGCTCATTCGCGCAATCGCGACGAGTCATGTCTATGGGCTGGGCACAGCCCCTGTCGGGAACAACCTCGGCGACACGCGGAACTATTCGCGGCATTACCGCCAGCGTCTGCGGGCCGAGGTGCTTTTGGACGCGGTGACGGACATCACGGGGCTGGAAGAGAAGTTCACTGCGATGCCGCCGGGCACGCGAGCCATGCAGATGTGGACGGTGCGTTCCGGCTCGGAGTTCCTCGACAGCTTCGGCCGGCCGGACCCGAACCAGGATCCTCCCTGCGAACGCACCCCCGATACGACCGTGGTGCAAGCCCTGCATCTGATGAACTCGCCGGGCATCAACAAGAAGGTGAGCGACGACGCCGGCCGGGCCGCCAAGCTCGCCGCGACGAAGAAGTCGAGTGCGGAGATTGTGGAAGAGCTATATCTGCTCATTTACTGCCGCCTGCCCAGCGACTCGGAGAAAGCCGCGGCCGTGGTGCGCTTCGATAAGGCCGATGCGAATCGCCGACAAGCGACCGAGGATCTGATGTGGGCCCTGATGAATACGCCGGAGTTTGTGTTTAACGACTGAGTCGGGTAGCATGTTGAAGATCAGGACGCACGAAGTTCACGGGTGATCTCATGTGGCCTCAATTACCTTCCGACCTTCTCGAAACGCTTCCGAAAGAAGGATTGGACTCCGTTTCCGCTCCTTCACGGGAGAGTGTCGCGGGGTGGAAGAATTGCATCGACCGTCTAATGGTTTATCGGCAGCACGAAGAAGACTGGGATGGGCTCGGTGCCCCCGCCATCAGCCCCGAGATTGTCGATAGCGCGGTGATCCTCGCTGTGCAGCTCCGCCAATTTCGCGTAGCTCGTCCGGTTTTCACCGTGCCGACCTTCCAGGGTTCGGTTTCTTTCCAGTGTCAATGGCCCGACACGACCACGCTGGACATCGAACTTACGGAACCGTACTCGGCTGAGATCTTTCTGCTTTCACCCACCCTACCGACCTGAACCCCGTCGCGTACAGAGTAGCTCGCGGTCAATGGAAGAGCGTGTTAAAACCCTCGCAGTGCTTGCCAGCCAACGAATTCAACGCCAACCCCAAGGTGCCTGATGTCCTTCGCTCCTTCTCGTCGAGATTGTTTGCAACTCGGCCTTGGCACGTTCTTCGGAGGCGGCCTCGTGGCCTCGCTTCGGGCTCGCGGCCTCGCAGCCGAGGCCGTAAACACGCCCTCCAAGGCGAAGGGCTGCATCCTCGTTTGGCAGGATGGCGGGCCGTCGCACTACGAATCGTTCGATCCCAAGCCGAACGCGCCGGCGGAGATTCGCGGCTCCTTCACTCCCATCGCCACCAGGCTCCCGGGCGTGCAGTTCTCCGAGCACATGACGAAGCTCGCGGGAGTCCTGGACAAATTCTCCGTGGTGCGATCGATCCGCCACAATCAGGGGAACCACGGGGCCGGCAACCACTACATGATGACCGGTGCTCCGCCCCGCGTGCCCGTGGGCTGCGGTGCCTTCGTCAGCTTCCATCCGAGCATCGGCTCGGTCGTGTCGCACGAACGGGGAGCCCCCGCCGGGCTGCCGGCTTACTTCAGCACGCCCAGCATGTCTCGCTCCGGTGGCGCGAACTTCCTCGGCGCTCGCCATGCTCCATTCGTGGTCGGCGGCGATCCCAACTCGGTCGGCTTCCGCGTTCGCGATGTGGCTCTTCCGGAAACGCTCACCGGGGATCGCTTCCTGCATCGCTGCGAGATTCGGGCCGAGGTTGATACCTTCCGCAAGGAACTCGACAAGACCGCAGCGGACCCAGCGGTGTCGCTCGATGAACATTATCAGCAGGCCTACGACCTGATGAACTCGAAGGAGGCCCAGGCCGCGTTCGACATTGCAAAGGAACCGGACGCAACCCGCGACAAATTCGGTCGGAACCCGTTCGGCCAGCGCTGCTTGCTGGCACGTCGACTCGTCGAGGCAGGGGTCCCATTCATCACCGTTTACGATGGCGGCTGGGACGATCACGTCGGGCTCTTCGAAAGCTACAAGAAGAAGATGCCGACCTGGGATTCCTCGATGGCGGCCCTGATCTCGGACCTTCACGACCGCGGCATGCTCGAGAGCACCCTGGTGATCGCGCTCGGTGAGTTCGGTCGCACCCCGCAGGTGAACAAGAACTCCGGCCGCGACCACTGGTCGAACGCGATGAGCGTCCTCTTCGCCGGCGGCGGAACTCCGGGCGGCCAAATCATCGGCGCCACGGACAAGAAGGGCTACGCCGCGGTCCAGCGAGTCCTCTCTCCGGAGAACTTCGTCTCGACCATTTACACCAAGCTGGGCATCGACCCTGGCAAGATCCTCTACACTCCGCAGGGCCGGCCGACGCACATTGTCAGCGACCACACACCGATCCGGGAACTCATGGGTTAAGCGGTGGTTTCAAAACCCCTAGGACTATGGAATCAGCGTCGCGACGGTGTGCAATATCCCACACCGGCGAGACGCCGGTATCACAGTCCCGAGAGTCCATCGATGAAGCGTTCGGCACTCTCCACCGTGTTCTCGCTTGGCCTTCTCCTCGTCCATGTTGCTCCGATCATGTCGGCGCCGCCGATAGCAAGCTATCTCCTCCCGGCGGGTGGCCAGCGCGGCACGAGCGTGGATGTCAGCGTGGGCGGCACCTTCGATCCTTGGCCGACGAAAGTCTGGACGAACGACGCGGGCCTTCTCATCGTGCCGGGGAAGACAAAAGGCGTCCTGCAAATCACCATCGCGAAGGATGCCGAGCCCGGCGTTCATTACCTTCGCCTCTTCAACGATCACGGCGCCAGTGCTCTGAGGCCGTTCGTCGTTGGCACGTTGCCCGAGATCGCGGAGGTGGAGCCGAACGATCATCCGGCGAAGCCGCAGGTGCTGACGTCGTCCACCGTCGTTGTCAACGGCCGGTTGGAGAAGGACGCGGATGTCGATGTCTTCGCGGTGCCACTGAAGCAAGGGCAGACGCTCGTTGCGAGCCTCGATGCGAATCGCACGCTCAAGTCGCCGATGGACGCGGTGTTGCAAGTGCTGTCGCCCGATGGCTACGTCGCGATGGAGAACCACGACCACGCGGGGCTCGATCCGCAGGCGGTGTTCACGGCTCCCAAGGACGGTGCCTATCGCATTCGCATCTTCGCATTCCCTGCCGTGCCTAACACCGTGATCCGTCTCGCGTCGGCGGAAACGTACATCTATCGCCTCACGCTGACGACCTCGGGGTTCGCGGATTTCCCCCTGCCCCTGGCCGTGCCGCGAGCGATGCCGGGGTCGGTGAAGGTGGAAGGTTGGAACATGCCGAAGCAGGCCAAGTCGCTTCTGGTGCTCGCGAAGCCTGAGAATGATAGAGCTTTCGTGAGCCATCCCGATCTTGCGAACGCGGTACCTGTCCGTCTCGAAACGCACCCGACATTCGACGCGGTGGGCAATCCCGCGTTGGCGGGGTCGCCCTTGGAGCCTCCGTTTGTGCTGACGGGGCGGGTCGAGAAACCGGGAGGTTCGCTCGCGATTCGCGTACCCGTGAAGAAAGGGCAACCTCTCACGATGCAAGTGGAAAGCCCGTCACTGGGTCTGCCGCTGGTGCCCTTGCTGCGAGTCCGGGATGAGTCCGGCGTGGTGCTGAACCGTGTGGAGCCCACCAAGCCCGGTGACGATACGAAACTGGCCTTTCGCCCCCTGACAGATGGCACGATCACGGCGGAGGTGAGCGATCTCTTCGGCGAGGGCGGGCCAAGGTTCGCCTTCCTGCTTCGCGTGTTCCCGGCGATTCCGGACTTCACGCTGACGAGTCCGAACGATCGGTTCTTTATCGTCCCCGGGATGCCCCTGGACGTGAAGCTGGCGATCGCGCGCGTCGGTGGTCAGAAGTCAGAAGTGGTGGTGAAAGCCATGGACCTCCCCGCAGGGATCACCATGGAGATGTTGCCACCCGTGGCGAAGCCGGACCTGACCTCGATCATGGTGCGATTCAGCGCCGAGAAAGCCACGAGTGGAGGCAGCTTCCGGCTCGTTGGAACGTCGAAAGACGATCCGTCGCTGGTCCGCTTCGCCCGTGCGAACGATCCCGAACTCGGCGAGACGACGACAGACCTCTGGGTGGCCGTCACGGAAAATCCGAAGCCAGCGCCAGTGCCGAAAAAGAAGAAGTGATCGCGGTAGTCTCCTCGGGAGCTTACCGCATTGCCGCGACTCACCAACGAAAACGCACCCTCGCCTTCGAGCCGAGGGTGCGTCAAGACAAAGTCAGCGTTACTTCAGCGGAGGCGCCGCGGCACCGCCCTGCGGCGGAGCTTGCTGGATCGTCCAGTCTTTCGGCGGTGCCTCGTAGTCGAAGTGCTTCGCGGTCACGCCTGTCAGGTTCGTTTGCGGACCCTGGAACTTCCACACTTCGGTATCCCCATTCGGCTTCTTCACGAATACCTGGGCGGGCAGATACGAGAGGTGCTTGTGCGTCGCGGGAAGGTTCGGGCCGTAGATCGCGAAACGAACCTCGTCGAACTCCTGGCGATCACGGGCCATCTTCGGCTTGATCAGCAGGTAGACGTAATGATTGTCCGGATCCTTGGGCAGCGTGATGTCGAAACGGGCCAGGGCGTCGTTGGCTCGCATTCCGGAGAGGAAGTCCAGCATGAGGTTATCGCCGCCAGTGGCGAGGTTGGGCGCGATGAGATGCTGGGTCATCGTCTTGCGGGCGCCATCATAGTGGTAGACGGCTTTACCACTGCAAATGAAGGCTTCGTAGTTCGCAGGCTTGTTCTTCTCGACGAGCCTTAGACGCGCGAGGTTCGGCTTCATGCAGAGCACGCTGCCGCTGTATTCGGTCGTCTTTCCGAAGGTAGGCTCGGTGCGGATGGTCTCGAAATCCGAGCGGAAGTTGCTGGTGCCGCGCATGGCGTCTTCCCAGCCCTTGAGATGCTGCATCAGTCGCGGGTCCGCCGGCTGGGCTCCGATCCCGGGCACGGGCGTGCTGCTGACGGGCACGGCCGGAACTCCGGCCCCCGACGGAAAGCCTGGACCCACGGGGACGCCACTGCCGGGCGTGGCGATCGGGGCCGTGGTGCCCGGAGGGGCCACTGGCGAGAGAGGCACAGGGGCTTGCGCGAGCACCGCCGGGGCGGCGGCAAGCAATGCGGCCAGGGTGAAGCCGACGGGACGCATGGAACTCTCCTTGATGGCGGGGCAGCCAATACCCGAACGGAACGCCCCCCGCGAGTTGCGTCCTTATAACCATCTTGCTCCGCCAGGAAAAGCCCGTCTGGACAATCCAAACCCCCGTGAGGTCTTGATCCTACTTGATCTCGAGCGGCGAGGTCTTTTCCGCGGTGGGGAAGTTCTTCGCCACGGGGATCGTCACCTTGCCCGTGGCGGCCCACTCGCTGCCGCGAAGCAGCACATTCGCGAAGCCGACGCACATGATCGACGTGGTGTCGTGGCCCATCGGCGTGTGGAAGACGCGGCCCTTGCCGTAAGGAAGCGTCCAGATCATCGGTTCGTTCTCGCCGGTGCCGCCCTTGGCCTTGTCCGAGTGTGCGATGGCGAGGACGTTCATGTGCTCCGCAGGGCCGCGAAGGCTGTCGTAAAGTTCGTCCGAGGTGTGCAGCCATTTCGCTGGCATCCCCTGCGTGATGGGGTGATCCTTCACGATGTTCTCGACGGTGAATTCATGCTTGGGGCCGTGATGACCGCCACGGCCGGCGGTCTCGTCGCGGACAATCTTGCCGTCGCGATAGCGGATGTACGGCCCGGACTTCTCATTGCGGCCGCCCCAGCCGCCGAGGCCGATCATGAGGTTGTACTCCGGCCAGTTGCCGAAGGAGTTATTGGCCGCATGCACGACGACGAAACCGCCTCCGTCCTTCACGTACCTCACGAAGTCCGCGTTGAAATCCTCGGACCAGGGCTCCCCGTTATAATTGCTCACGATGGCGGCATACTTCGACAGATCCGGCCGGAACTTCGCCATCTCCTCTTTTTTCGCCCCCTTGGGCGGCGAGGTCGCCATGTCCACGCGGAATCGTCCCGAGCCTTCGAGAATCTGCTTCAGGATCGGCGACGTTTCCTGCCACTTGTGGTTGTTCTGCCCGTCGATGAGCAGCAGTTTCATCGTCGGAGTCGCATCCGCACTCTGAGCTTGGCCGATCAAGGCAAAGGTCACGAGCCCAAGTAAGAGGAACCGCATCGTGAAGTCTCCGTGGGGGATACTGAGAAATGAGAGAGGTCGCAATTGAACCTCGACACACCTGGCCGCTATCCGCTATCCTATTCATGACGTCTCACTCAACCGCCGAACCTCGGATTTCCACGAACCCGGTGACGGTGTATTTACCGTCGATCACCGAGCGTGCGCTTCGTGAGAAGGCCTGTTTGAGCCAAGATCCGAGACAAAGGCTCTGCGTCGCGGTCACAGGACATTCGCGTAGATTGATGGTAGAATAGCAAGCAGAGCGGCCCTGGGGCTTTTGTTGGAGCGAGCCATGGAACTTACCCTCCCCCCGCACCTGGTCTCCATCCTGGACGCGCACGCTCGTCGCCGTGGAATATCCCCCGAGATGCTCGCCGTGGAAGTGCTTGGCCGACAGTTGTCGCCGGTGGCCCCGTTGGTGCCCTCGGATGAGTGGGAGCGGCGACTGTTCGCGGCGGCCGTCGATTGCGGAGTCTCCATTCCGGATGCGGCTCTCAGCAGCGACGGGCTTTACGAATAATGGCTGTTCTCATCGATACCAGCGTCCTGGGCCGGTTGGCCAACCAAGCGGACGCGGCCCACGGTGTTGCTCAGGCGGCCGTCGCCGAACTGCACCGGCGTGCCGAGTCGCTGTGCGTCACAGCTCAGAACTTGATCGAGTTCCGCAACCCGTCCCAAGCCCTCGAACGGCTTGGGACTGAAGGAGGCGGGAGCCACGGCGCTGGTAGCGGCCTTCGAGTTGGCGTTCCCGCTCCCGGAAGAAACGCCGGACGTGTACCCGGAGTGGCGAGCCATCGCCGACGGGCTCGGGGTTATTGGCAAGCAGGTCCACGACGCTCGCTTGGTGGCGGTCTGCCATGTTCACCGGGTCACACACCTGCTGACCTTCGGCACCGGCCATTTCACACGTCTGGCGACCGCCCCGCCGGGAGTCATCATCCTCGACCCGGCTACCGTATGAGTTATACTTCGGCCGCGTCAGGAATCACCAATAAGGAGTTCACACCATGAGCAATTCGCATGAAGACGTGGTTCGCATCGCCAGCGGCGGGCTCGTGCAAATCGAGATGTATCAGCAAGCCCTCGGCGACGCCGGGATCGAAAGCCGAGTCGTCGGCGACGACCTCGAAGGCTCTCTCGGCTCGGCCCTGCAGAACTCCATCGAGCTCTATGTGAAGCAGGCCGATTTCGTTCGGGCCGAGAAACTGCTCGAAGGGGTGGAAGCCGAGAAGCAGAGCCGCGAGAAACGCTAGGACCGGAACGATCGGCATGACTCCGAGACTTTCGCATCTCTCCGGGCGGTGTTGGCATTCACTCCGATGACGCCGCCTGCCAATCTGGGCAATATTTTCCGCCCCTGGGGGTGAATTTCCTGCCCCCCGTTCGTCAATCCCTTGTGGAACTACGTTTCCAGGAGAGGCCCATGATGAACCGTCGCACACTCTTGTTGTCACCGTTCGCCCTTGCGGGGCTTTCGGCCGTGCCTTCGTTCGGCGAGGAGCCACGCAAGAAGATCGACGTCGATACGACCGTGGACAAAGGCCTCGAATGGCTCAAACGCAACCAGGCCGCGGATGGCCACTGGGACGCCAACGGCGGGCAGTATCCCACCACCATGACCGCGCTCGCAGGCATGGCCTTCCTCATGGAAGGCAGCACCCTCAAGGAAGGGAAGTACAGCGATCAACTCGTGAAGGCGGTTAACTGGTTCCTCCTTCGGCAGCAGGGCAACGGGCTGCTCGGCAATCCCAACAACAACACCGAAGCCCAGCGATACATGTACGGCCACGGCTTCGGCATGCTCTTCCTGTCATGCTCCATCGGCGAAGAAGAAGACAAGGATCGCCGCAAGAAGCTCGAGAAGGTGCTCGCCAAGGCGGCCCAGTTCAGCACGGATGCCCAGACCGACAAGGGCGGCTGGGGCTACGTTTCCGCGAAGGATGGCAGCAACTTCGACGAAGGCTCCACCACGATCACTCAGGTCCAGGGACTTCGCGCCGCTCGCAACGCCGGCGTCCCCGTGAAGAAGCAGACGATTGATAAGTCCGTGGATTACCTGACCAAGTGCACCACGCCGAAGGGCGGCATCATTTACAGCCTCGCCAACGGAGCCGCCGTCGCCGGGCAGGAGCGTCCGCCGCTCACCGCAGCCGCCATCGCCTGTGCCATCGGCAGCGGCGAACTCACGCGGGCCATCGAGATCATGAACCCCGCCCAGGGTGAAGCCCCAAAGGGCGCCGCCCGCCCGCCGGTGGTTCGCTGGATCGAGTACTGCAAGGAGAACATCCCCTTCGCCAAGGGCCGCGTGGCACACGACGAGTATCAGAGCTACTACTACTCGCAAGCCATGTACATGCTGGGCGACGACCGCTACTCGATGCTCTTCCCGGGCACCAACAAGGCGAACGCCATCACCTGGAGCGCGTATCGCGAGGCGATGTACGACTATCTGAAAACCCAGCAGAACCCTGACGGCAGCTGGACAAGCGGTTACATCGGCACCGTCTTCTCCAGCGCGGTGAACCTCTGCATCCTGCAACTGGAGAAGGGCATTCTGCCCATCTATCACCGGTGATCCCCTCGCCGCTCGCGGCGGAGCGAGGCACCTGAGATAGGCCACTGGAGTTGTTGCAGAACCTCGGCCCGCGTCCGGCAGATGCCGCGCCCCGCCGCAAGCGGCGAAACCCGAACATCACGAGACTAACATCCTTACCCACGAGAGCAGCATGAGCGAGCACGCGACCGGCACCATGGGCGATTCCGATCTCGAGTCGATGCGGAAGCTCAAGACCGCCTTCGACAACATCAAACAGCAACTCACCCGCGTCATCGTCGGTCAGGACCAGGTGATCGAAGAGTTGCTAATTGCGATGTTCAGCAAGGGCCACGTGATCCTCGAAGGCGTGCCCGGCCTCGCCAAGACGCTCATGATTAGCACGCTGGCTCGCTGTTTGTCGCTGGACTTCAGCCGTATCCAGTTCACCCCGGACTTGATGCCCTCGGACATCACCGGCACCCGCATCATCGAGGAGGACACGGAGACGCGCCGCCGCGACTTCAAGTTCCTCCAGGGGCCGCTGTTCGCGAACGTGATCCTCGCGGACGAAGTGAACCGAACCCCGCCGAAGACGCAGGCCGCATTGCTCGAGGCGATGCAGGAACGGCAGATCACCGTCGGCGGCCAACGGCACAAGCTGGCCGCGCCCTTCTTCGTGCTCGCCACGCAGAACCCGATCGAACAGGAAGGCACCTACCCGCTGCCCGAGGCGCAGCAGGACCGCTTCATGTTCAAGGTGTTCGTTCGCTATCCAAGCTTCCAGGAAGAATTCGAGATTGCCCGCCGCACCACCGGCATCGCCTCGGACGATATCACGCCCGTGCTCTCCGGCGAGCAGATCATGGAGATTCAGAACCTCGTGCGCAAGGTGCCCGTCACGGATCACGTGATCCAGTACTGTTTGGCTCTGGTTCGCCAGACGCGCATCGGCGAAGCGGGCGTGCCGAAGTTTATCCGCGAATGGCTCTCCTGGGGTGCCGGCCCTCGTGCGGTGCAGAACCTGATCCTCGGCGCCAAGGCCCGTGCCCTGCTTTACGGACGCTCGCACGTCACCACCGAGGACATCAAGGCCCTCGCCGCCCCGGTGCTGCGTCACCGCATTCTGACGAACTTCACCGCTGCCTCCGAGGGCGTGACCACGGATGTGGTTATCAAGAAGCTCATCGAAGAAACGCCCGAAAAAGAAGGTGACCTGACGCGAGACGAGCGGTTCAAGAAGATCTTCGCGTCCTGACGCTAGCCGCTTGCAACTTAGCGCTGAGGCGCTCCATCACGAGTGACCGATCGCCGCAGCGCTGAGCCGCAAGCGGCTGCGACCTTGGAACATCATTCATGCCGACCCGCACCGAAGACGATCCCAAGCGTTTCCTCGATCCGCGAATCATCGCCCGCATCTCCGCGCTCGATGTGCGCGCCAAGCAGGTTGTCGAAGGTTTCCTCGCCGGGCAGCACAAGAGCCCGACGTTCGGCCAGAGCGTCGAGTTCGTGCAGCACCGCGAGTATGTGCCTGGGGACGACCTTCGCCACGTCGACTGGACGGTGTGGTCCAAGACCGACCGCTACTACATCAAGCAGTACGAGGCCGAGACGAATCTGCGGGCCAACCTCGTCGTCGACGTCTCCGAGTCCATGCAGTATGGGCAGGACAAGCATCGCCGGGCGGGGTCGATGAACAAGTACGAATATGCCTGCACCGCCGCGGCCTGCCTGGCGTACTTGATTATCAAGCAGCAGGACTCGGTGGGCATCATCACGTTCGACGAGGATGTGAGGCAGATCATCCCGCCGCGGAGTTCGCAGATTCACCTGGATGCGATCGCCAAGGCGCTCCACGTGAGCACGCCGAAGCAGAAGACCGACCCGATGAAGATTTTCCGCCGGGTCGCGGAGTCGATGCCAAGCCGGGGCATCGTGGTCGTCTTCACGGACGCCCTCTGCGACCGCGAGCCCTTCTTCAAGGGCCTGGAGATGCTCCGCCACCGTCGGCAGGATGTCATGGTCTTCCACCTGCTGGACGACGATGAACTCGTTTTCCCCTTCGGCGGGATGACGAAGTTCGAAGGACTCGAGGAACAGCCGCACCTGCTGTGCGACCCGAAGGCTCTGCGAGACGGTTACCTCGAAGCGCTCGAAGAGTATCTCGTCGAGGTCCGCCGCGGCTGCACGCGGATGGGCGTTGATTACACGCTGGTGCGGACCAGCGACTACCTGGACGCGGTGCTGTCGAAGTTCCTGTTCCAGCGCATGGCGACCCGGGCGACGCCGGTCCGGCGGTAATGTTGGATGTCTTCGCCGCTTGCGGCGGAGCGATGTGCGACTCAATCACACGCGACGGACCCTCACAACGCTCCGCCGCAAGCGGCCAAACCGAGATTCCCTGATGGCTGAGCTGCTATTCACGCATCCCTGGACGATGATCGCGGGCGGACTGCTTGTCAGTGCGCCCATCATCATCCACCTCATCAACCGGATGCGCTTCAAGCGGGTGCAGTGGGCGGCGATGGAGTTCTTGCTCAAGGCGCAGAAGCGAATGCGCCGCAAGATGATCATCGAGCAACTCATTCTCCTCTTACTTCGAATCCTCCTCGTCCTGCTCGCCGGGCTGCTTGTGAGCCGATACTTGGGGTTTTCAGGTTCGAGTGCCCAGACTCGCCCCACCAAGCACATCGTGATCCTGGACGATTCGCCCAGCATGGCGGACTTCTGGAAGGGAGACACCGGCCAGCCCATCGACGCCTTCGAGATGGCCCGCAAACAGCTGATCGACCAGATCGTGCCCGCGGCCGCCCAGGCGACGACGCCACAAATGCTCGAGGTGATTCGCCTTTCCTCGCTCGACGATCCCAAGGACTTCGAGCGCATCAATGCCGAGACGGGAGCCAAGATTCAGTCATACTTCGCCAGCGTTCCGATTGCGAAGATTCGCAGCAGCCTTGCGGATGGTCTCAAGCAGGCGAAGGCTCGTTTCGATCGGGAATCGCAGGCGGACGTCACGCGAGTTCTGCACGTGATGAGCGACTTCCGGGCCATCGACTGGACACAGGAAGGGGAGGTCATCAAGGAGGCGATCAAGGAACTCAACGCGGGCCAGGTTCGCGTCCACCTGATCGACACGGCTCACCCCTTCCGCCGGGCGGACAAGAAGTCGCCCCTGTTCCACGAGAACGTTGGCATCGTCGAACTGAAGCCGAAGGCACGCGTCGTGGCGGCGAACGAGCCGGTCGAATTCAGCCTGACGGTTCGGAACTTCGGCAACACCGAGCTTCGCGACGTTCGCTGTGCCATCCTGGTCAACGGCGACGAGAACCTTGGCCTCTCCAAGAATTTCGAGATCCTCTCCGCGAATCAGGAGAAGGAACTCACCTTCCTCCTGCAATTCAGCCAGACCGGCACCGAGCAGCGGCCGCTGGATCGCTTCAATCTGGTGACGGCTCGCCTCGAGTACAACGAGCCCGGGGGGCTCCTCGCGGATAACATCCGCCACGCAGTCGTCGAGGTCCGCGACCGCCTTGGCGTGCTCGTCATCGAGGGCACGGACCCCGCCTTGCGCGACAAGAAGGAAGCCGACGGCTTCTATCTCAAGCGCGTCTTCCTCGGGCCCCTCGGCGGCCTGAACTGGGTCAGCGGCTCCGTGCGTGATCTCGAGACTCGCGACCTGCGTGAGTTCCGCTCCGTCTATCTGCTGAACGTCCCGGAACTGAGCGAGACCGCCGTGGCGAACCTCGAAGCGTACGTGCGTGAGGGGGGCGGCCTGGGCGTGTTCCTCGGGGGCAAAGTGAAGCCGGAGGCTTACAACAAGCTGATTTACAAGGACGGCCTGGGCCTGATGCCTGTGCCGCTGCCCGCGAAGGCGACCGAGGAACCGAAGGACCGCGACGTGCTCCGGGCCTTCACGCAGAAGATCCTTCGCCGTGATCCCTCGTCCCGCGATCACCCGGCAGTTCGCGGACTTTATCGCGATGGCATCGGGAACCCCGTGGACCCTCGCGACGTCGAGAAGTTCTACCACTTCATCAACGTCAAGCAGTACTGGCCCGTGAAGAGGCTCGGCCGCTGGCGCGACGACCCCGCCGTGAAAGAGATCTACTGCCTGCCAAGCGAGATGCCGATGGGCGAGGCCCAGACCATCGTGGAGCCGATGATCCGCAAGCTTCGCGAGAAGATCCAGGAGCCGAAGTACGCGGCCTATCGCCAGTACCTCGACCAGTCCAAGGCGATCGACGGCCAGGCCCCTGCGAAGCCGATGCTGGACCAGATTCAGGCCCTCATGATCACCAGCGAGCCGGTGGCGTTGCTGGCGGGCGAACTCGATCGCCTGCTCGCGGATCAGGGCGCCACGGGCGATCCGAGCGTGCCGATGCTCCGCGAGTTCTGGGCTCTGCCCGAGATGGCGGATACCAATGCGGACTTCGTTCGCATTCGCGACACGGTCAAGTTCGGAGACCCGCTTTACCTCGCCAAGCAGTTCGGCACGGGCCGCGTCACGCTGCTTCTCACCACGGCCGGCGAAGCGTGGAACGACTGGCCCTCCGGTTGGGGCAAGGCGTCCTTCGCGCCGGTGATGGGCGAACTGCAGAAGTATCTCGCCGGCGGCGGCACCGACGACAACCTCTCGCTGGGCGACACGCTCCGCCTCTCCTTCGACCCCGCACGCTTCGATCCGGCGGTGCAGCGAACGCTGCTCACGCTCGATTCCTCGAAAGAGAAGGACAAGAAGGCAACGGTGGTCTTCAAGGATCTCGGCAGCCAGCCGTTGAGCCTGGCGAAGGAGCGGCTCCAGCTTTCGTTCAACGGCGCCACGGAGCCGGGGGCTTACATCTTCCAGCTTTCGCGATTGAAGAACCCCGCCGCGCCGGATGCGGGGAAGAATATGTATGAGTACGCATCGTACACCTTTAACCTGGACGCGCTGCGTGAAGGCGACCTTCGCCGGGCGAACACGGATGACATCGCGCTGATGACGGAGAAGGCTCCCTTGCACTCGCCGGACGACGCGAACTGGACGGACGATCTGAAGCAGAAGCCCAGCGATCTTTCGAGCGGCCGGTGGATCTACCTGATGCTGATTTTGATCCTGGCCGTGGAGCAGATGATGGCCGTGAGACTGAGCCATCACTCGCACCCGGGCGAGATCGAGGAGTACGCCCCCACCGCGGCCGCAGCCGTGGGGGGAAATCGGACAGGCCTTTAGTGCAGACTTCCCGCCTGTCGTGCCCCTGGGAAACTAGTGTCACCGCGTCTCTTTAATGGTGACGCCCGAGTTCAAAGTCATGACAGGCGAGAAGCCTGTCCCAAGAGAAAACGACGATGAATCCGACTGGACCGACGCAGGAAACCGAGTTCGTCCTCCGCCGCCTGGGCGACGCGGTTCCCCATAGCCTTGAGCAGTTCTTCCTCAATAGCGAAGTCGCGCGCACCTTCCCACTCGTGATCGCTCTCGTGGCGGCGGCCCTGCTCCTGGGTCTGTTCGTCGAACGACTCGTCACCGGCGGTCAGATCGTGCGTCGCCATGAGGTCGCCAGCAGCATGGGTTGGCTGCGGTGGGCGGGCGTGGCTCTCGTTTGCGTGCTCGCGGTCGCCATGCAGGGGTTCGTCACTCGCTTCGCGGTCTTCAGCTATTCGTCGATCGCGAAGTGGCCGCCTGACGGGCATCCGTGGGTCGTCTTCAGTGCTCTGGCGATTCCCGCGATTCTGAGCCTGCTGCCGATGATCGTGTACCTGCCGCGGCTGTCCGAGGAAAGCCTCAAGCACCACACGCCGTCGCGGGCTCTCATGCGTGCTCTCGCCGGCACCGCGGGGTACCTCACCCTCATCGCCTTCCTCGATAACTTCTTCAACGAGGACACCTCGGCCGCGAAGCCCGGTTCCTCCTTCGCCTCGCCGACCTCGGCAGGGAACCAGGCCGTCTTCTGGTTCGCTCTCACGGGCACCGTCTTCGCACTCGCGGCGGTCTTCACCTTCATCAACTATGTCCGCGATCTCGGCTGGCGCTCCGCCAAGCACTGGATCGAACTCGGCCTCGGCATCGTGATCCTGTATGCGGTGATCGGCGGTGCCCTCGTGGGGTATTCCTTCTTCAACGAGCGGATGAACGGAGAACATGCGTCGCCCACGGCGCTGTTCCTGCTCGGCACGCTTGCGGTCCCGGCCCTCATCGCGGTGGCGTTCCCGTTCGTGCCAAAGTCCATGAACGTCTTCTGGGCCACCGTTCTCTCAGCGCTTCGCATCAATGTCTACGGCCTGCTCGCGGCCGTCTTCCTGCTGCCTTCCTGCCAGACATGGGAACGCACCGAAAAGCGATCCCGCGTCATCATGCTCATCGACATCAGCCCCAGCATGCGGCTCAGCGACGACATCGCCAGCGAGCCCAACCAGAAGACGCAGACCCGAATCGATAAGGTGATCGATCTGCTGACGGACGAGAAGATTGCGCTCATCCAGTCGCTGATGCAGCAGAATCCGGTCTTCGTCTATCGCTTCGGCACCCGTCTCGACGAGGAGACACAGACCTTCGCGAAGGGTGATGCCCGCTGGACCAAGCCCGACTGGGACGCCTTCACGCGATACGACTTCCGTGCCTGGTTGCTCCGGGACCTCAGCGAGCCTGGGAAACAAGCCCTGCGTGGTTCCCCCGCCTTCACCAGCGAAGGGGCCGGCAGCCCGGACTGGGCCATGGATTGGCTGAAGAAGCCGATCGAGGAATCGTTCCCGGCAGGGCTGGCGGACGCGGATCGGGAGGTGCTCAAGTCGAACCGCGAGAAGCTCGAGAAGCGCGTCGACGTGGCTCGTTCGATCGTGCTGGGAACCAACGTGCCGGACTCGACGATCGCGGCGATCAACCGTGAGTCCTCGAACATGGCTCAGGGCGTGATCGTCCTCACCGACGGCCGCAGCAACCTGGGTTCGGATACTTCCTTCATCGAACTGAAGGAACGTGCGACGCGCGAGCAGATTCCTGTCTTCACCATCGCCGTCGGCGAGGATCGCCAGACCGTTGCCATCACGATCACGGACATCGTCGCTCCCGATCGCACCCCGCCGGACGACGCTTTCAAGATCGCGGTCGAAGCGGACGGCGTGAACCTTGCGAATCAGTCGGTCGAGGTCAAGCTGGGCCTCTTCATGCCAGGCCGGGATCCGAAAAAGGACGTCCCGGACCACGAGCTTTCCGCGAATCTCACCTTCACGCCGGGCGACCCGCCTCACGGGTCGGTGGACTTCGTCATCGATCCGACGAAGCTCCCCGAAGCCCTCACGGATGCCAGCACGGACGGTTCCGGGAAGCGGAAGATGAAGCAGGGCCCGTGGTCTGTCGTCGCTCGCATCGCCAAGGATCGCCGGGAGGTCTTCGCGGGCAAGGAGCACATCCGCGAACGGTCCGGCATCCAGATTCTGAGCCGACCGTTGCGTGTGCTCCTGGTGACCAGCGGCCCGATGCGAGAGTATCAGACGCTTCGCACCATGCTCGTTCGCGAGGTGCAGGCCAACCGTGCGGAACTCTCGATCCTCATGCAAAGCGAGAGCGGCAGCAAGGGCGAGGTCGTACAGGACGTGCCGCCTGAACGGATGCTCACACGCTTCCCGAACCTCCTGGACACGGCCGGCAAGACCGACATCGAGAACAAGTTTTACAACCTCAATGAATACGACCTCATCATCGCCTTCGACCCCGACTGGGGCGAGATGACCGAGGACACCATCAAGAATCTCCAGACCTGGGTGAACAACCTCGGCGGCGGGTTGATCCTGGTGGCGGACAATCAGAACACGTTCCAGCTGGCCCGTGCCGAGACGAACAGCCGTCTCAGCCCGATCCTCGAGTTGCTGCCGGTGATTCCGGACGACATTGTGGTGCAGCAGGTGCGGCCGATCCCGAAGAACCCGCGCCGGCTGGTTTTCCAGCCCGCCCCGGATGGCGACCTGCTCAAGCTCTCCGCGGACTCGAACAACCCCGACCCGACAGCCGGCTGGGAGATGTTCTTCACACGCCGGGAGAAGTTCGTTCGCAACCCGGATGAACCCTTGCGGGATCTGTCTCCTCCGCGAGGCTTCTTCTCATCGTATCCCGTGAAGATGGTCAAGCCCGGCGCCCAGACACTCGCGGAACTGGCGGACATCGACGAGAAGGGCGAGCAGTTCCTCCGCCCCTGGCTCGTGATCACGCAACCCGCTCGAGGCCGCACGGCTTATATTGGTTCGCCGGAACTCTACCGAATTCGCGCGATCGATCCGACGCTCGGGGCCGAGTATCACCAGCGTTTCTGGATCAAGCTGGCGCGGTACATCTCCGCGAACCGCGACGTGAAGGCGGCACGGGGGCGAGTGCTGCTGAACAAGGAGTACATCTCCGGTTCGCCGATCCGCCTGCAAGCACGAGTGCTGTCGCCGAAGGGCACGCCTTACGCGGTGGGTGAGAAGGAAATCAAGAGCATGATCGTGCCCCTCACGCCCACGGGCGACCGTGTGGTGCGCGAGGACCCGGTGACAAAGTTGAAGACGCAAGTCGCCTATGGCCCGTACCCCCTCGCGGCCAAGAAAAGCTCCGGCGAGTTCGACGGGTATTACCAGACCGAAGTGACCGCGGACCCGAAGATCTTCCCGCCGGGCGAGAACCGCTACCGCGTGGTGATCGAGGTGCCAGACAGCCCCGGCGACACGATCGAAGGCGAGTTCATGATTCGCAAGAGCGATCCGGAACTTGATCGCCGCCAGCCGGATTTCGCGGCTTTGCTCACGATCGCCAGCGAGTTTGATGCCTCCGTTCAGGCCCGAGTTGCGGATAACGTCGTTCGCGAAAGGCTCCTGGCGAGCTTGAAGAAAGAGGCGGGCCAGCCGAAGCTCGCGTTCCACGTTTCCGAGAAGGACCTGATCTCGCTGATCCCCGCATGCATGAAGACGGAAGAACGCAACTTCCGCAACCGTGGGGCCATCCAGGATCTCTGGGACCGCCCTGCGTACCTCACCATTTACGGCCAACCGATCCGCCTGCTCGACTTTGACCTGACTCGCTCGCGCGTGCTCTTCGTGCTCTTCGGCCTGCTCGGCGCCACCCTCGGCATCGGCCTGGTTCGAGGCCTCTGGGAGGGGGTCACGCGATTGCTGCCGAACTTCCTCGCCACCGTGATCGCCTCGGTCTGGGTGCTGGCGTTCGTGCTTGGTGCCACCGTGCCCTTCTTCACGAACGTCGAAGGGGTGGACGGCTGGATCTGCGTGCTGGGCCTCGCTGCCACGGCGTGGATGGTGATCATCTGCCGGCTCAACGTCGGTCCGGCTTACATCACACTGGGCGTGCAGTTCCTGGCCTTCGGCCTTGCCCTGGGCCTGTTCTTGCTCTTCGGCGAGAGCGAATTCGCCTACCACGTCACGGTCGGCGTGGCCCTGCTTACGATCGTCGGGTTGTTGTCCACCGAGTGGCTCACCCGCAAACTGCTCCGATTGGCGTGACGTAACCCTGTTGAGCCGCGCTGCGGCCGAACGATAGAGATCCCGCGATGTCCACCGCCTTGAAGGACGATGCCAAGCTCGTCGGACCGCTCGACCACCTTCGTGGCACCATCCGGCGCTATGTCGTGGCCGAGGGCTTGCTCGTCGCGGCCATCTTCGTCGTCGCGTGGACCGCCGTTGGCCTCCTCCTCGACTTCGGCCTCTTCAAAGCCACCACCTGGGACTGGGTGCTCGACGCCCCCGCCTGGGTTCGCGGCATCGGGCTTGTCCTCATGGCCACCCTGCTCGTGCTCCTCATCGCCTCACGTGTCTTCGCCCGGCTCACGAAGGACTTCTCCTATCCCGCCCTGGCGATGGTGCTCGAACGCCGCTTCCCCAACGCCCTCGGCGATCGGCTCATCACCGCCGTCGAACTCTCGGATGTGAAAAAGGCCGCCACCTACGGCTTCTCCGAGGACATGATTAACGCCACCATCGTCGAGGCTCGCAAGCGGGTCGCGATTGTTCCGGTCAACGAGGTCTTCAACTGGAACCGCCTCTGGCGCCTGTCCTTCACACTCGCGGGCCTGGTCGGTTTACTCTTCGTCGGCTCGATCATCGCTTACCTGGCCAGCACGAAAGAGCGTTCGCCTCTGAGCTTCTTCTGGCACTCGGCTCACATCGCCTCGATCTGGTCGGAGCGCAATCTCGCACTGATGCACACGCCCTGGCCGCGGCAGGTGCACCTGGAATATGTGAACTTCCCTGCGGACGAACTCCGCGTGGCGAAGGATGCCGCCCTGACCAAGCCGGTGGCGGTGCGAGTGCGAGCGGCGAAGTGGGTCGTCGCGGACCCCAGCGCTCCCGTGGGCTGGCGGCCGATGCTCTGGTCCGATGTCCCCATTCTGCTTGGCGACGAAGCCCTCAAGAGCCTGCCGATCGCTCGCTCCGCCGTGAATACGAGCGGCCCGCTCACCGTGGATCAGGTCGAGTACGTCAACGGCCTCACGGGGGCGATCGACCGCCTCAACTCACTCGCGGATGACCCCGCGAACGCCCGTCGTCTTCGCCGGCTCGAGATTCCACGGGTTGTCACCTTCGCCTTCGAGGGCAGCCGCACGCAGGGGGACGGGCCGCTGAAGATGGAGTCGACGAACGAGTTCGTCGGAGAACTCAAGGAACTGGCGGAATCGGTGGCGGTCTCGGTGTGGGCCGAAGACTTCCGCATGCCCGCAAAGAAGGTGACGCTGGTCCCCTCGCCGATGCTGTCTCGCCTGGTGCGAACGCAGTACGAACCCGCTTACCTGCACCACTCCCCGCCGGACCAGGGCACCTATGCGGATCTCAAGGGCCTCCGCCAGCGAATGCCGGATCAAGACGTGTCGCTCACGGGCGAGAAGTCGGTCTTCTCCGCCCCCGCGGGCACCGAAATCGTGCTGACGGCCACCTCCGACAAGCCGCTGAAAGCCGCATACCTCCGACCCCGCGTGGGCAAGCTACCCGGCGCCGCCGTGGGCTCTGGCGACCTCATCCCCCTGACAGTGAACGCGACGGGTGATGGGTTCAGCACCGCAATCAGCGGCTCGTGGTACGCCGAGATTGTCCAGGCGATGCGAGGCCCGATTCGCGTGAATGATGCTCTGGAGTTCGACCTGGTCTACGACGACACGGATGGCGTTCGCGCACAGCGAACCGTGCTGGTGCAGAAGCAAGAAGACCAGCCGCCCACGGTCGATCTCGCGGTGGATATTCTCCGTCGTCAGGGTTCGGTGTATCTCGCCACGCCTTTGGCCCGCGTTCCGTTCATCGCCGAGAGCGTGGTGCGGGACGATCGCGGCCTGAGCAAGGTGGAGTACACTTTTGAATACTCGCTGCTGGAAGCGCCGGTCGTCGTGGCCTTGCAGGGCAAACTCGTCGCGCGAGTCTTCGCCAGTGCCCCGGGTCCGGTCGGCTTCGCGACGGTGGTGATGCCCGCGATCGACGCCACCATCGCCCGCGTGCTGAGTAAGTCGGATGCGAAGCAGAAAGGCTCCGCCGTCCTCGCCGGGTACAACGACCTGAGCTTATCGCTTGTTCGCGATACCCGGATAAAACTGCTTGACGACCTGAAGAAGCCTCTGGCCGGGGGGCCGCCAAGCCTGGTGAAGATCGTGAAGATCGAGAACCCGCAGAAGGACTACTTTGACATCGAGAAGGTGCTGCAAAACCTCGTCGCACCCGCGACGGAGGTGCAGCCGCGATACCGTATCGACCTGAATGTGCAGGGCACGGACACGAATGTCGAGAACCCGGAAGGGCCCAAGAAGGCCACGAACATTTCGCCGATCCAGTTGCTGGTCGTCTCCGAGGCGGACTTGCTTGTCGAGATCAGCAAGGAAGAAGAAGGCCTGATCCTCCGTGTGGACGAAGCCCTGCGTCGGCTCCGGGAAGCTCAGCGGAAGCTCTCCGAGATGGCGGGAATCTACGAGACGGTGCCGGCGAATGAGATCATCAACCTCGCCGTTCGGGGCATCGACATCGGCCAGGATATCGCGAAGGGCCGTGATGTGACCGGCAGCGTGCTCACCGACTACCGTCGGATCCTGCGAGAGTGCGAGGTCAACCGCGTGCAGAAGGCGACCGTGGATCGCTTCCGCAGCGTCATCGTCAACCCGCTCTACGGCATCCTCGAAGATGCCTCCGAGGGATCGTACCGCAACGCGGAGATGGCGGTTGGAGCGTTGCAAGCCCCGCTGAACGAGTCGCGAAAGCCGGACTTCGCGACGATGGACGCCACCCAGAAAAACGTGAAGGCGCTCGTCGACCGGCTTCAGAAGATCCGCGACGAGCTCGGAGAATCGCTGACGCTGGCCAAGCTCCGCGACGGGATCCAGGCCATCCTCAAACGGCAGCAGGATGTCCGACTTTCGCTCAAGGAACTCGACGAGGACCTCAAGGGGAAGCTCTTCAAGCCGGACGTCCGGCCTGCCGGCCCCGTGGCCCTGGGCAAGGGCGAAAGCAAGAAGGTGAAGCACGCCATCGACTGGAAGCTTTACGACAAGGACGACCTCGTCATCCGCTTCCTGGCGTCCGATCCTTCGCTAAAAGTCCCCACGGAAGTGAAGATCCCCGCGGATCAGCTGGACTTCGAGTACGAGGTGACCGCCGGCCAGAAGGCGGGGGACTTCACCGTCACGGTGATGCCCGTGGTCGGCAAGCCAGTGGTCGTGCGCGTGAGCGTGAAGTAGCCCCGGAGCATAGGCGGCCCACACGGCGGCCTTCTGAGTTAACGCTACAGTTTCTCTCCCCAGTTGGTGACTGCGGACACTTCTGGCCCCCGCCAGCTCCGCCCTTACGGTTTCCCAGCCATCGGGGTTCTGAAGATTCGGAGATTTTCCTCCCGGAAAAGTGTTACCCTATCCTCGCAACCTCGTCTTATGTATATGTCGCCCACGGCGGTCCCCAGGATCCTTGGGAGGTTCGTCCATGACGTTCAAGTTCAACCTGCACTTCAAGTCGTCGCAGATCCTGCCCGCTGTGCTCGCGTTCACCGTGGGGCTCTTCGGCCTGACCTCCGTGCTCACGGCCCAGCCGGCGACACCGCCCGCGGGCAGTGCCGAGGTCTCACCGGAGGCCCTCAAACGGCAGCAGGAGCAGAACGCCAAGCTCTTCAAGGATCTCGAACAGGCGATGCTCCGCCTGGCCCAGCGGCTCGAAAAGAGCGACCGCCCCGAAGACCAGGCCCGCGCCAAGACGATCCGCAAGGCTCTTGACCTCTCCACGCAGGGGAACGTCAACAAGCTCTTCCAGGACATGGTCGCCAACTTCGCCAAGACCGGCAACCCGAACAGCGGCGACCTCGGAAAGTGGATCGGGGACGACGAACAGCTTCGCCAGGCTCTCACCGAAATCCTCGCGATCCTGATGACCGATGACGACACCGCCCGCCTCAAGGCCGAGATCGAACGGCTCAAGGCGTTCCTCAAGGAAGCCGAACGCATCAAGCGAGCCCAGGAGATCATCCAGGCCCGCACCGATGCGGCCCGCGAAAAGGGCGATCGCATCAGCAAGGACCAACGCGACCTCGCCGAGCAGACCCGTGATCTCGCCGAACGGATGGCTGGTAACAAGAAGCCCGGCGACTCCAAAAAGCCCGGCGACCCCAACGCGGCCAAGCCCAAGGACGACCGCGCCGAGGCCAAGCCCGAAGGCAAGCCCGGCGACCCCAACGCCGAGCAGAAGAACGACACCGGCGAATCCAAGAGCAACGGCAAGGACGATCAGGGCAAGGATCCTTCCGGCAAGGAAGGATCAAAGGACGGGGCCGAGTCAAAGCCGATGGGCGGCGAAAAGAAGCCCGGCCAGGACTCCGGCAAAGAAGGCGATCCCAAGGATTCCGGCAGCGGCAAGGACTCTGGCGAACCCAAGCCCTCCGAAAGCAAGGATGGCGACCCGAAGGGCGGCGAGCCCAAGAACGGTGGCGAACCCAAGGCGGGCGAGCCCAAAAACGGCGGAGAGCCCAAGGGGGGCGAACCCAAGCCCGGCGATCCGAAGAACGGCGGCGAGCCGAAACCCGGTGATCCCAAGGGGGGCGAACCCAAGCCCGGCGATCCGAAGAACGGCGGCGAGCCGAAACCCGGTGATCCCAAGGGGGGCGAACCCAAGGCTGGTGAACCGCAAGCCGGCGAACCCAAGGAGAGCCAGGGCGCCGGCAAGCCGAGCGAAAGCAAGTCTCAGGGGCAAGGGAAGGGCCAGAGCAAGCCTTCCGGCGGCGAGGCCGGCGAGGGCAAGTCCGACCCCAAGGACTCTCAGGGCTCCCCGTCCCAGGGAAGTCAGTCCAAAGGAAGTCCGCCGCAGGCGAGCCCGCCGCAGGGTTCACAGGGCAATCAACCGCAACAGCCTCAACAGCCCCAGGACGACACGCCAGGCCGCAAGCAGATCAAGGAAGCCTACCCCGATCAGAAGGGGGCTGAGGACAACCTGAAGAAGGACGAGAAGACCGAGGCTTCCAAGAAGGAAGAAGAGGCCATCAAGAAGATTGCCGACGCGATCCGGGAGCTTGAGAAGCGGCTCAAGCAGCTTCGCGAGGAGGAGATGCTCAAGCTGCTCGCCAACCTCGAGGCTCGCTGCAATAACATGCTGCGAATGCAAATCGAGGTGTACGAGAACACCAAGTCGATCCACGCCGCCGTCGAGAAGAACGCTGGCCAAAAGTCCGCGGCGGAGATTCAGAAGTCCCAGGTGCAATCCGATAAGGAAGCGGAGATCGTCGTCGAGGCGGACAAGGCGCTGAAGATGCTCGAAGGTGAAGGTTCCGCCGTGGCGTTCGCGGGCGTGCTGGCCGAGGTTCGCAACGACATGGTGAGCGTCAAGGTTCGCCTCGCCGCGGCTTACGTCGGCACCGACACGCAGCAGATCGAGAAGGACATCATCGACCAACTGAAGGAGATGATCGCCGCGCTCAAGAAGGCCCAGCAGCAGGCTCAGTCGGGCCAGGGTCAACCGGGACAGCCGGGCAAGCCGGGCAACCAGCCGTTGATCGACAAGCTCGCGGAACTCAAGCTGATGAGGGCCCTGCAAGCCCAGGTGAACTCTCGAACCACGATGCACTCGAAGACTTACAAGGGTGAGCAGGCCAAGGATCCGATCATGGAAGCGGAACTTCGCCAACTGTCCGCACGCCAGGCTAAGATCCAGGACATGCTGCACAAGCTGGCGACCGGTGCGAATCAGTAAGCGTTGGGTGCCGTGGTGATCGCTTCGGAATGACCATGTTGTGTCCGCCGCGCAGGCGAGGTATGTTGAATAGATCGCCGGGTTGCGATTCGCTTCCTGGCTCCGATTTTGATCCGTACGTCCGTTAAAGAGGAGAGAGCCCATGAAGCTCCGCATGTGGATCGCAGGCGCCGCCCTGGCGGCCAGTCTCGCGACGATGGCGCCGTCGGCCTCGGCTGCGGAGCCGGGCCGACCGGTGACGCCGACTTATACCTTCAGCACGCTCAAGGCGGTCTCCCCCGAGGTCGCCAAGGCCAAGGTGGAAGCCTGGCTGAAGAGCGTGGACAAGTACAACGAGGCCGCCGTCACCAGGCTCCTCAACGACGAGAGCAAACAACTTGTGGACCGCGTCGCGGATGCTCTGGCGCTTGGGCATAGCGAAGCGGAGGCGGCCCTTGCGAACGCCCGCAAGCCGGAAACTCCCGCCCCGACCGAACTGCCCGGGTTTCTCAAGGACGCCGGCCTGGACTCGTTCTTTCGCACAAACGTCGCCGTCTCGTACGCCAAGGCCCTGGCGTCGAAGCGGGTGTACGAGGAAGCGCTGGCGGCCCTGGCCGCGACCGAAGGCGAGAAGGCGGTCGATCCTTCGACCTTTTACTTCTACAAGGCCGTCACCGAGCAAGCTCTGATCAAGAAGCCGCAATCCATCGGCTCCATCAGCCGACTGCTCGACGACGTCATCGACACGCCGGACCGCTACCGGGTGGTCGCCACGCAGATGCTGTTCGAGATGCTTGGCTGGTCCGACGACCCGAAGGAGTTAGCGAACATCGAGAAGCTGATGGACAACAGCGCCCGTCGGCTCGATCTGGCCCGTGGCGGCGACCAGACGCAGGACATTCAGAAGAAGATTCTTTTCCGCCTCGATGAGGTCATCAAGGAAGCGGAGAATCAACAGAAAGGCCAGGGCCAGGGCCAGAGCAATGGCGGCAACTGCCCCAGCGGCGGCAAGCCGGGAAGCGGCCCTCCGGGTAGCACCACCCAGCCCTCTCAGAACGCCGCGGACAGCGTGATCATGGGCGGGGCCGGCAAGGGCGAAGCCGTCGAGAAGCGGCTGAAGAATCTTCAGGATAACTGGGGGTCCCTGCCGCCGGACAAGCGAGCCGAGGCCGTGGTCGAACTGACTCGCGACCTGCCGCCGCAGTACGAGCAGATGATCAAGAAGTACTTCGAGTCGCTCAACCGCATCAACGGCTTCCCCGAGAAGTAAACGATGACAGCTGCCTGAGAAACTCAAGCCCATCCGCAACAACGGGTGGGTTTTGCTCCAATAGGGAAGAGCGGCCAGACTCCGAACAACACGCCCGAGGAGACGCGGTGGGTTGCAGTCGATCCCCGAGAATCCTTGCGTGGGCTTGAGATCGCGTTACCATAAGCCAGGTGTCGGTGCCTTTCGTCAGTCCACGCTTCCCATGAGTTTCCACCATGCGAGCTGCTCGTCTTTCGACGCTTGTGCTTCTGGCTGCGGTCCTGCTGACGCCGCTGCGGGCGGAGGAGTTGACCACCATCGCGGGGAAGAAGGCCGATGGCAAACTCGTTGGCGTCAACGCGGAGGGGGTGGTCTTTAACACGAACGGCTCCGACGTGAAGGTATCGTCGAAAGAACTGCGGATGATCGACTTCGGTCACAAGATTTCGCCGCTGCCGAAGGATGTGAAGTTTGACGAGATCGAACTGACGGACGCCTCGGTGATTCGCTGCACGCAGTTGGCGATCAAGGGGAAGTTGGCGATCCCCACGCCGATCGCGTCCGCCGCGACGAGTGTTCCGAGCTTCGAGATGCCGCTCTCGACGGTGTTCACCGTGATGCGTAACGCGGGGGATGCGAACCTTCGCGAGGAGTGGCGGAAGATGCTCGCGACTCGTGGCAAGCGCGACCTGTATGTGATCCGCACCGCCGATGGCATGAACTTCCTCCCCGGCACGGTTCTCGAGGGCAGCGAGACTGGCGACAGCGTGACCTTTGAACGTGAGGATGGCACGCGATCACCGCTGCGTCTGTCGCGTGCCACGGGCGGGCTGGTGTTCAACCAACCGCCTCAAGCGTCGTTGCCGCCCACGCTCTGCAAGGTGTACGACACTCTGGGGAACGTGCTTTACGCCACCGCGATTCGCCTGGAGGGCTCCTCCGTGATCGTGACGACGGTAGCGGGGGCGACCGTGACTTATCCGAACACGGAAAGCCTGGCGAAACTCGACTACGCGCAGGGCAACATTGTCTATCTCTCGGACCTCGATCCCCAGGTCGAGGCACCGGAAGCCTTGGCAAACGAGATTGAAGTTCGACTGCCCTGGAAGCGGGACAAGAATCAGTTGAACGAGGCCTTACGGCTCGAAGGGCAATCGTTCGCGAAGGGCCTCTGGGTGTATGCCGACACAACGCTCACGTTCCCGATTGGCGGCGACTACCGCGAGTTCAAGGCCCTGGTGGGGGCGGACGACACCATCACCAACGGCACCACGCTGGTGAAGCTGACGATCGAGGCCGATGGCCGGGTACTCCTTCGCGAGGAGATCAAGCGAACGGACAAGCCGCGGAATCTGAACCTCGATGTGAAAGGGGCGAAACAGCTGAAGATCCGTGTCGAAGCCGATGTGCCTTACAATGGCAGCCAACTCATTTTCGCCGAGGCCCGTGTTCAAAAGTGACGGGTCGATCGTCTTAAGCCATGGGCAAGAAGAGATTTACCACAGAGTCAAAGAGATCACAGAGATCGGCGGGAGGAAGACAAAAGCAGGGTGGTGCGTTTGCAGAGGATATCGCCTACGAATGACGCCAGATCGCTCAGAAATCCTTGTAGTGCACCCTGTCCTTTTCTCACTCTGAACTCTGTGACTTTGTGGTAAACTTCTTTCTTCCGCTCGTCTTGGCATCGGGATCGTTCTCTTCACCGGGACCCATCATGACCCGCGTACGCTTGCGTTCTTTCGCCGCCGCCTCGCTGATC
>Ga0105044_10000469_pt1 | contig 49658 bp, 48 predicted proteins | sample MAT01_FD_78092 | JGI IMG/M metagenome (GOLD analysis project Ga0105044, IMG submission 78092) | Freshwater microbial communities from Lake Fryxell liftoff mats and glacier meltwater in Antarctica - MAT-01 | ecosystem: Environmental > Aquatic > Freshwater > Ice > Liftoff microbial mat | place...
CTTCAAAGCGGGTCGTCGATCGCGGCGTTGGATCAGCAGGAGCGGTCACAGTAGCAAGGGGCTGCGGTAGTGCGCTCTTAGTTGGAGAAAGCGTGGTGGGTGTGGGAACCGCGATCGCGACTCCGCCTTGAACATCAACCGCTACGTTTGGATCAACCAGATTGGCAGTAGCAGGTGTCGGAGTCTTCACTAGTGCCACAGCAGTCGGCAGGGACGGCAGCACTGGAGCAAGCGCTACAGAGGTGGTCGGAGCCGTAGTCGTCGGAGTCGCACTGATGCCAGGAACCACAACGGTAGGCTTGTTAGCGTTTCCACTCTCTGCCGTTGGTCTGGCTGTGGTTGTAGGTGGACTGTTAAGCTCTATGGGTGACAAGGATCGGTTGGGCGGCGAGGGCAAAGTAGCCGCTGAGGGCACATTGTTCCCTGCCTTCGCGATTTGAGGCTGCACGATCGGGGTGTTCGTGCGGGTTAACGATGGGAGTGTAGACGGTGCGATCGGCGGCGATACGATCAGCGGCTTTGCGGCACTTGCCACCGGAGTCATGACGCGCGGGCGCGGCTGAGCGGGCACTGATGGTTTGACTGTCACTGCATTGGCAGAGAGCGACTTGGTAATGAGCGGTTGCACTACCCACCGAGAGTTGCCTGACTGAGTTGTGTCGTTCCCCACCTTTCGCAGCTTTACTTGCCCAGGCGCAAGGGCAACGCCGGGTGATATTTCCATCACAATGCGGGTTAGCCCCGGCTCAAACTGGGAAACCCGAATCTGACGTACGGCACCAGAGTAGGTTTTCTGAGCGCTTACAGCACCCACAGCAGTATCAGGCAGGTCAACCACAATCCGAGCGGGTTGCGCCATCAGAAAGTAGCGTGGAGTCGTGCCATCTTTGACGGTAATTTCGAGCTGGTTCGCCGCTGGATCAAAACTCCAGTTGGTCAAGGACGCTGCCTGCACCGAAAGGAAGGTTGCGTCTGCCGTCACTGCACTTAGCGCTACGATCGCCGCTCCTAACAACCGATACCCATCAGACGACTGCATGGAGCGTCTCTTGGCATGAAACTCTGATTCAAATTTCTGGCTTTGCATCACTTTGCGCTGAACCTGTCCAACAAATCTGGCGATCGCTTGATCTGGCTTTAAGGATAGTCGCAACTGGAGTATTTAGCCATCGACCTTCAGCCATCAGCGTTCAGCTTCTCCAAAATTACGCGTGAGACGCAACTGGACGCTTCAACCTGTGTTGCGCTAATGGCTGATTGCTAATCGATGGTTGCTTCTAGCACGACGAACCGGGAACACACAACTGACCTTGACTCTATTTAGGGACAGCACCCCTACTCCATCTCAATGATGGCACCAGATATAGGGGCTGCATACATTATTCACAAAATTTTATTGTCCACGGTGCTTGCAGTAGAACGTACACGTTACCGCTACGACACGATCGCTCGAATTTCATCGCGTCGAGCGCGGTAGTCCGCATCCTCTAACACAGGGAGACTATCCGCTAGAGCGTTGACGAAGCCTGGGTGCTGTGCGATCGCTTGCGTCAGGTCAAGCCACGATTTGCAACCACCATAGGTAGGCTCGTAAGGAATGATCTGTGGCTGGGGCAGCGTGTAGACTCGCAGCAGGAGGACATCAAGGGGCAGGTTAGGTTTCCACTTCAATCGGTCTGCCACAAACGCTTCATTCCAAATGTGAAAGGGCAACAATGCTGCCACTGTTGCCTCGTCGCTGACCGGAAACCGATCGGTCATGAATGCCCACGAACCAAGACGAACAGTTTCAGGATGCCAACCAGACTCGACGGGGGTAATGGCATCGACGTACTGTCCTTTGACGAGATGCGATCGCTGATGCTCATAGGTGGGATACAGCAAGGCGCGATCGTGCGCGACCGTAAACGTGCCGCCCGACTCGCGAATACCTCCCTTCCGCAGCAAAGCAATCGTCTCACCTTGCTCCAGTGCGTTCACTGCCACCTGCCATTCCTTCAACGCATGAGTCAATGGCAGCGATCGCGGCGCTGTACTCACCATTCCCTACCTCTACTTCACAAAAATCTTGCTCAGGAACTCGCCCGCCACCATGACAAACGGGAAAAGAATGCCTGCAATGCCGATCGAGCCACCAAACTGTCCCAGAAAACTGAGCAGCGTTTTGCTGCCGCTAGCAGCACGGTCGTTTGTCATCGCGATGAAGCGAGAACTACCACCGACAAGGAGCGCGCCGCCTATCCCTAGTGGAATGCTGAGACCAAACCAAAACTTCAGTCGATCGCCCGGTTGAATCGCTCCTAACCCTGGCAACACAAGGAAGCTCACAATCTCAATGACGATCCACAGACCGAATCCTCTGAGAAAATCTTTCCGCCACAGGTCATCAAAAGAAGAATTGCTCATAGTTTAAAGCGTAATGAAACGATCCTACGCTGCTGCTCTCATTACCTTACGTCCAAAAGCAGTCCAACGATCGGGATAATCTTCAGCATTTCTCCATGCTTTTAAGATGAGTCAGTGAGCGTTGTTCACTAGGATGAAGGAGGCTACGATCGCTGAGCACGTGCAGACAAGTGCGATCGCTGCAAAAGTTCCACCATAAAAGCTCCACCATAAAAGGCACTGATGAACACACACGATCTTTTGATGTTGGTACTGATGCTCTCTCCCGGCATTATTCTTTCAGTCGCAGTCATGGCAACTTTTGCCGCAGGAGGCTAGGGAGAGGGATGAAGGATGAAAGGATAAAGGATCAGGGATGAAGGATCAGGGATGAGGTTTGAGTTGGTTCTCTACTCCCTACTTTTACCTTCTACCTTTTGCCTTTTGCCTTGCTCACTCAGCTAAACCAATCTCTCGTAAGCGTTGTTGCAGATACGCACCAGCGGTAATGCTGGGGAATACTTGCTCTCCAGTTTTGGCGATGCAGCCTGGAAGGGGCGTGAGGTCTACTTCAGGGCGTGGATGAGCAAAAAACGGCATTGAAAAGCGGCGATCGCGACTGTCAGCCGGGTTCACAACGCGGTGGGTAGTGCTTTGGAGCAGCCCGTTAGTGAGTTGTTGCAGCATGTCGCCACTATCCACGATGATCTGTCCTGGTAGCGCTCGAATCGATCGCCAAGTGCCATCGCGTTGCCATAACTCCAACCCCTCATCTGTGGCTTCGCATAGGAGCGTAATCAGGTTAATGTCTTCATGCGCTGCTGCTCGGAGGCTGGCAGGATGCACATCTGGGGCGATCGGTGGGTAGTGAATCACGCGAAGAATGGTATCGCTGTCTCGCATCATGTCGCTTAGCAGCGTCTCTGGTTCGCCCAGGTAAAGGGCGCAGGCTTTGAGTAGCTCTGCTGCACAGGCATCCAGTTGCGCGTAAAGCTGATTCATCACAGTGGCAAACTGCGGTACTTCAATGGGCGAAAGGTTGGCTGGATAACGAGCCGCTAGGGGATGGTCTGGTGGCAGTGATCGACCCACATGCCAGAATTCCTTCAGATCGGGGACGGGATGATCTTTGGCATGTTCGCGTCCAAAGGCTGTAAAACCACGCTGCCCGTGCAAGGTGAGATCTTCATACTGACGCTTCGCTGACTCTGGCAGTGTAAAAAAGGCTTGCGTCGCTTCATAGGCAGCTTGAATGAGTTCGGCATCAACGCTGTGATGCGTGATGGCAAAAAAACCGATGTCTTCGAGCGCTCTACCCAGTTGACTGATAAAAGTCTGGCGACGATCGTCCGCATGAAAGTCGCGCAAATCCAGAACGGGAATGGTCTGTGTGAGAAGCATTATAACGATAGGACGCTAACGACCAGAATAGGGTGTAGGGTGTGAAACGTTGGGAAAGAGGCGCACCTTTGGCAACTATGATCTGGCTCATTTTAGTCTATGCACTGCTTGTGGCGATCGGCGGCATTATTGGCTACGTCAAAGCCAAGAGCAACCAATCGCTGATCTCGGGTTTGGGAAGCGGCATTGCACTCGCGATCGCCTGGTACATCAGCCTTCAAAATCCGGCGATCGGGCTGGTACTGGCAACGATCATTGCCTTAGCCTTGCTGATTGTCTTTGCCCTCCGCTTGCGGGCGACAGGCAAGTTCATGCCCGCAGGGTTACTGGCAGGGTTAAGTTTAGTGGCGAGCGTTGTGTTTGCGATCGCCCTTTTCCTACCACCAGCCTAAACTGCGGCTGCGATTACTTTGGTGCGATTCCTTTGGCACGAACGCCCTCTTGTCCGTTTGTTAAACACGATCGGACAAAGCACTGCTTGTGCTGCGGCATGAGCGTTCGCCAGACTGTATTGGAGAGAACGTATTGCCTTAAAACGCGACGTTATGAAACAGCTCATTCCACTGCCTTGGAGAAAGCGGTACAAAGTCATGCAACGATTAATCGCAGATGTGTCTACAGGGCAGCATTCTAAGTTTGTGACTTTTCGCCCCTTGGATGACTGCCAACAGCAGTTATTCACCCCACAGATTGCGATCGTCCAACCCATCCCCGCCACAACCCTTTCCGAAAATAAGAAACATAATTTAGCACTAGCAATTCAACGCCTTCAAAATATCGCTATGCTGCCTGGAGCCATTTTTTCCTTCTGGCACTTAATTGGTGAGCCAATTCAGGCAAAAGGCTATTTAGAAGGACGCACGCTTATGCAAAATCAACTTAAAGCAGACATTGGGGGCGGGCTTTGCCAACTTTCTGGGCTGCTGTATGTTTTAAGTTTAAAAGCTGGACTTAAGGTGCTGGAGCGTCATCCCCATTCGCAAGATATTTACACCGATGCGACCCGTTTCGCGCCGCTCGGTGCCGATGCCACCGTTGTTTATGGCTACAAAGATTTCCGGTTTGAGCAGACGCTTGCTGTGCCTATTTGCCTGCGTTTTGAGATGGGCGATCGAGAGATTTGTGCCATGCTCTGTGCGCCTCAGCCTATATCTGAATATGCGATCGACTTTCAGCGAGAAAACGTTGAAAGTGGTATTCAGGTGAACACGATGCGCTTACTCAGCAGCAGTACAGAACCGGAAGTGTTGCACTCCACCACTTATAAATCGCGGCTCTAAATCGCGGCAAACGATCGCCTTGTAAGGATCGTGGATTAAATAAAACCGACAAATTGTTCGTAGGTAGGGGCGCACGGCCGTGCGCCCCTACGGAAAACGCCGAGGTTGTTAAATCTTTGTTCCTAAGTCACTGAAGTACAGGGATTTTGCCTCAAACGGCTGAATTAGCCCGAAAGTTGAACTACCTGGTAAGCCCACTGGACATAACGAATGGTTACAATTCCTCTGGGTTGATGCCCAGTGCTTTCAGTTTGGCAGCTAGTTTTCCCGATCGTTGCCGTTCCTGTTCTAACTGCTGCCGTTCCTGTTCTAGCTGCTGCTGCGATCGTTCTAACTGCTGTTGCGATTGTTCTAACTGCTGCTGCGATTGTTCTAACTGCTGTTGAGCCTGCTGATTCTGCTCTATCAATTCTAGATGGGTCGAAAACTTCTCTCCATCGGGGCGATAGAGTTCTAGTTCGCCATCCACTAACTCAAACCGAACCTTCAGGTGAGGACTAACCCAGCCGATCGGTGTTTCGATCACCTCTAGAAAAGCTCCAGAACGTAACCAACCGCTGAAATCGCCTTTGTCGGGATCGTAAAGGTAATATTCCTCGATGCCATAGCGCTCGTAGAAGCGAAACTTCTTTGCCATGCCAACGAGCGTATTGCCGGGGGAAAGCACTTCAAACGCCACTTGAGGGGCGATGTTGTCCTCTTTCCATTGCTGGTAAGACCCCCTGTCGCCCTTCGGACGACCAAAGACCACCATCGTATCGGGAGCCGCCCGAATGGTGTTATCGCCCTCGACGGGATACCAGAGCAAATCGCCTGCAACAAAAACCTGGGGATCATCTTTGAACAATGCTTCGCAGCCCAGTTTGATAGAGACAATCCAATTAAATTGCTTGGTATTGTCAGACATGGGTTGCCCATCGCTGTCGGGGTAGATAATATTTTGGTTTAGTGCAGGCGATCGCGTCATCGTTCCCCAATCTCGTTATGTGTTACCTGTAGCCAACTGAAGCACTTGATTTAACTTACCACTCCGGAAGCCCTCTAAATCCAGCGTGACGTAGAGAAAACCGAAGGATTGAAAGGTGGTGACTAAGGTTGGAAGATCTGTAGTTAATACGAATTCTTTAAGCTGTTCGGCAGGCAGCTCAACGCGCGCCGTATCACCCTCCGATCGCACCCGAAAGGTGCTCAAGCCCATCCGTCGCAGCGAGGCTTCGGCTCGACCCACGCGCTGTAGTTTGGCGATCGTGATCTCCTCACCATACGGAAACCGTGAACTGAGGCACGGTTGGGCAGGTTTATCCCAGCAGGCAAGTCCTAGATGTCTTGCAAGTTCGCGTATTTCAACTTTGGTGATGCCAAGTTCTGCAAGGGGCGATCGAGCACCCCGTTCTTTCGCCGCCTGAATGCCGGGTCGGTAGTCGGATAGATCATCCGCATTCACGCCGTCCACCACATAGGGATAGCCCCGCCCTAATGCCAGCGGTTTCAGCGTGTCGTGCAGCTCGCTTTTGCAAAAATAACAGCGGTTAGCTGGATTTGCCGTGTAGTTTGGGTTGTCCATTTCGTGCGTTTGCACCAGTTCGTGGGCAATACCAATTTCAGCCGCTTGCACACGGGCATCCTCTAAATCTTCTGGCAAGAGAGATGGTGAAACGGCAGTAATGGCAAGGGCACGATCGCCCAACACGTCATAGGCAATTTTTGCCACCAGCGTACTGTCAATGCCACCAGAGTAAGCAATCAGTGCTTGCTCCATTTCAGCAAACAACGTTTTTAGGTTGTCCAGCGTATCGATCAGCATGTCTAAAGTGCCCCCAGCTACCGTTCAGAGGGAAATCCCTCCTCCACTACCTTAGCGCTTCTAACCGTGTGATAGCGGCTGATTTAGACCAATAGGGCATTTTGACTCCAACTATGCGAACGCTTTGCTACACCATGCTTGCCGCCTTTGTTCTTGTACCCTCATTTCAGCTTCTGCCTGCACTTGCCTGCTCAACGCCCGCTCTTGCAGCAATGGATCACGTTGAATGGCACGATCGTACCGCCGTCTTTTGTCGGAAACCCGTTTTCGACGGCTATGGGTTAGAGCCTAGCCGAGGCTAATTTGAGTTGCCTGAATGCTTCAAGCCCTTGACGTACTGACCGATCAACTGCGCTAGAGCAGTCAAATCAATGGGTTTAGAAATGTAGCCGACGGTGCCGGCTTCCATACAGAGATCGCGATCGCCTGCCATTGCCATTGCCGTTTGCGCAACGATTGGAATCGCTTGATAGCGATCGTCCAGTTTAAGCTGATGGATCAGCGCCAACCCATCTTCACCGGGTAAATGAATGTCCATCAGAATCAAGGCTGGCAGTGACCGGGTAAGCGCCTGCCGCATCTCGGTGCCATCTTTTACCCACGTCAGTTCGTAGCCCAACTTGCTCAGATACGTCAGCATCAACTTAGCGTTGTAGGCGTTGTCTTCTACCAATAAAAGGTGGTTCGATCGCCTTGGGATGACGGAGTGTGGATGAGTCTGTTGATGGGCTGAGCTGGCATCAGCAGCATGTATGACAAGGGCATCAGAGGCACGTAGCTGCTTGTCGTGAGAAGGGGTTGGATGCAGCAGTAATGTTGCTTGCACTGGATCAGCCGACTCGGTCTCATGGTCGTTTCCGGTAGTGGGCATCAGGGGCAGCACGATCGTAAAGCGCGAACCCTGACCAAGCTGAGACCTAATCTCAACTCGTCCCCCGTGCAGCTCTGCTAGTTTCTGTGTAAGCGCCAGTCCTAAACCAGTACCCTCATCCCGTCCAGCCGCCGCATTTGCAATCTGTGAGTAAGGGCGGAAGAGCAGTTGTTGCTGGTCTTCCGCAATCCCTGTACCTGTATCCCAAACAGCGAAGCGGATCGCATCATCGGCGGCGGTCACCTGTAGCCCCACACTGCCCTGGCGCGTAAACTTGAGCGCATTCGACAGTAGATTGAACAGCATCTGCTTCAGCCGTAGCGGATCGGCAACGAGGGTTTCGACCTGGGGCGCAATCTCCAACCTGAGTGCAAGTCCCTTATCGTTTGCTTTCTCTCGCACCAGGGTGATCGCGGTTTGACAGACCGCTTTGACCGCTACGGTTTCCCAGTGCAGATCGAGCTGATTTGCCTCAATTTTTGAGAGATCCAAAATGTCGTTAATCAGCGCCAGCAAATGCTGACCACTGCTCAAGATAATGTTGAGATATTCCTGGTGTTTCAGGCTGCTGGGGCTAAAACCCTGTTCGCGCATCAAGTGGGTGAAGCCCAAAATCGAGCTGAGCGGCGTGCGAACCTCATGACTCGTGTTTGCCAAAAACTCGCTTTTAAGCCGATTCGCTTGGGTTAGTTCCTGGTTGCAGGCGGCTAATGCTTGGCGTTGCTGTGCTTGCGCTTGAACAAGCTCCACTTGATGTAGGGCAGAGCGATACCGATCGAGGCTTTGCTCAATCAGGTGAGTGTTGAGAGACGCTGTAAATAGTTCTAGTTCGCCTAGCCTTTCTGGCTGAAAATCAGCCGGAACCGGAGCCAGCAGGAGCCAACCCAAAACAGCCTGACCGTTGTGGATCTGCCAACCACAGGCAGGAAATTGGGCTTGCCAGTGCTGAAGCTCTCGATCGCTCAATGACTGCCCCAGTACAAACGGCATCAGAGCAAGCGTTGAAGGGAGACAAGCAGAGCCTGGTGCCGTCTTGGCATGTCCTGACGCGATCGCGCAAACCGTGAAACAGGTTTCCAGCGCTTGTGTCGATTCAACGCGATTGCTGGCAGCATCAGCACACTGCAACACGACAGCGCAGCTTTGTACCAAACCTATACTTAATTCGTCCACCAAAACTTGCGCTAGTTGCCTGGGAGCATGGCAGATGTCACGATCGTTCGCTACTGTAAGAGCTTCCAGAACGCAGGCATTCAGTCGTTGTCCCAGTCGATTGAGGCAGCGCTCACGTTGCAGTTCTGCCGCTAACTGCTGCACCGTTACGTTCGACGCTTCTAACTCTAGGGCTGATGACTCTGGGAAATCTAATAGCGCGGGAGTCGTCCAGGCAACAGCGCTCTCTGCCATCGGACTGCTGATTGCCGTCGTGAGTGATGACATCCGTGTACTATTCCATCCCAATTCATTTGAGTGCTGATGCATAGCTATCCTTTAGCAACCCATAGCGATTGCAAGCAGTGGAACTTCCGAAACAACGTCATAGCAGGAGGGCTTGTGCAGGGGGTGGGAATAAACAGACGATCAGCAGGCTGTTCTCTACAGTTGTGCTGCATTGGTTGCTATTGTGAGTCGCTCAGTTGATGCGTTTGAAGCGAACAACCGTTGCAGGACTCTCTACTAGCCCTACGCTAGCAAACGCTTAGTAAAAGCAAGTACAAGGTTCCGTGAAATTACCGTGTGGATTCTTGTCGTGTTCTTCCATCTTTAGGGGCACTAACCTGACGAATCCTGCGGCTAGGCGCGGAGTATCCCCTTCCAGGTCTTACTATGATGAATAAGCGATCGCCCTGGTACAGATGAACCTGGTACGAGTGAACCAAGAAGCACCTATGTCACCTCCCAAACTTTCCAAACGAGTCTCGACTGCGCTCATCAATGCCCTCAGTGCGGGCGTTGTGCCGCGTGTCGGTCTGGAACACATCGCCGTGGGGCGCGAACGGGAAGTGTTAGCCCTTCTGGAAGACCTGGACAACGTTGCGGCCGGTGGAGCCGCTTTTCGGTTTGTCGTGGGTCGCTATGGAGCAGGCAAAAGCTTCACGTTGCAATTGCTCCGCAACCATGCAATGGAACAAGGCTTTGTCGTTGCCGATGCTGATCTCACACCAGAGCGCCGTTTAGCGGGTACCAATGGTTCTGGCGTTGCCACCTACCGCGAGCTGATGCACAACCTGGCGACGAAGAGCCGTCCTGATGGCGGTGCGCTCACGATTATCCTGGAGCGCTGGATCGCAGCTATCCAAACTCAGGTTGCCCAGGAAACGGGCAAAAAGCCCAACGATGACGGCTTTGATGGTCAAGTCGAAGCCAAAATTCGCGAAGTGGTTAACGATGTTGCCGATCTGGTCAACGGGTTTGAGTTTGCCAATGTCATCATTGCCTACTGGTCTGGCTACCGCACCGATGATGAGAGCAAGAAAATAGCTGCGCTCCGCTGGTTACGCGGTGAATTTGCAACCAAAACGGAGGCGCGGGCAGCACTGGGTGTGCGGGTGATTATTGACGATGAAACTTGGTATGACTACATCAAGCTCTTTGCCCGTTTCGTGGCGGATATCGGCTATAAAGGCTTGCTGATCGTGCTGGATGAGGCAATTCATCTTTACAAAATCAACACTACTATCGCCCGCCAGAATAATTACGATAAGCTACTGGCAATGTTCAACGATGCGATGCAGGGCAGAGTTGGGTCTTTGGGCACCGTAATTGGCGGTACGCCTCAACTGCTGGAAGATCCGCGTCGAGGGCTTTATAGCGATCCAGCATGGCAGCGTCGCACCGCCAAAAGCCGCTTTGCCCAAGTTGGCGCTGAGGATGTGTCTGGACCTGCCATTTGGTTAGAACCGCTAAGCAAAGAAGATATTTTGGGTCTACTGGAGCGCCTGTCAGAAATTCATGCGGCTCATCACAACACGAAGCCACGCCTTACGGAACGAGAGCTTCAAGACTTTTTAGGCGCTGTGACCAGTCGAGTTGGAGCAGAAAGCTTACTTACACCTGGCGAAGTTGTGCGCGACTTTATGGGTGTGTTGAGCGTTTTGCAACAAAATCCCAAAATGACCCTTAGCCAAGTGATGCAACGCTCGACGTTTCAACCAGCGAAAGTACACGTTGATACCTCGATCGATGAAACCAGTGAGTTTGCTGAATTCACGGTCTAAACGATCGCTGCCAGTGGTGGAGACAGCACATTCCAATTCAGCCTTTGACTTTAAAGCCAAAGGCTGACGATTAAACGCGTTGTCTCTACCAGGGGTGATTGTTCTAAGCAGCGCGACGGGTGATTAAGCCCCACAGGAAGATCGCAACGATCGCGCCAATAATGGCAACAACGATGCCACCAATGCTGAAAACTGGAGAAGCCAGAGCAAACGTGCCTGTCGTGAGTAGGGTAAACAACGTGCCACCAATAAAAGCACCAACCACGCCCAAAACCAATGTTGCCAAGATGCCGCCGCCCTGAGCACCAGGGTAAATCGCCTTTGCAATTGCACCAGCAATCAAACCTAGAACAATCCACGCAATAATGTTCATAATTCAACTCTCCTAAAGACCTGGAAACAGTTGCTTAACAAGTAATGGTTATTGCTTGCTAAGCTCATACTGATCTAGAGTATACCGCTCACTCACCCTAAATTTTATTGGCACTAAAAAATTTAATCATCCCGTGGCAGTTTGGACAAACGTTTTGAACTCGCTGGCGAAACGCCTGCTACGTATGAACTTTAAAACTAACGCTGAACTGGTTGCAAAACCAATAAAGTCTATCTTAAAGAGGATGCTAAGTTTAGTAAAACCTACTTTGGATGATGCATGTAAGCGTTAGAAGTTGGATTTCAAAACCCGTAAAGATGACGCTCTTTTTAGTGTTTTAAAGCGGTACGATCGCACCCTTGGCAATGTGTTTCACAGCACAAATCTAGCGGTCTCAGAGGCAGTTTTTAGCGATTGATATGACCTCTCCTTATCACCGTCTTGCACCCTTTATTCAGGAATATATTTACAGCCAGGGTTGGGCAGATCTGCGTCCGGTGCAGGTGGAAGCCTGTCGCGTGCTGTTTGACACTGATGACCACCTGTTAATTGCAGCCGGAACCGCTTCGGGCAAAACAGAAGCGGCATTTCTACCCGTGCTGACCCTGCTGCACGACAAGCCGCCCCAAACGATCGGGGCTGTGTATATTGGGCCGATCAAGGCGTTGATTAATGACCAGTTCGATCGCCTCACTGCTTTGCTTAAGCAAGCGGATATTCCCGTTTGGGCATGGCACGGCGATGTGATGCAGAGCCGTAAAAACAGCTTACTCAAGCAGCCCAAAGGCATTCTGCAAATCACGCCCGAATCTCTAGAGAGCCTGCTCATCAACAAACACACGGAAATCGATCGCCTGTTTGGGGCGTTGCGCTTTGTCATCATTGATGAAATTCATGCCTTTATTGGTTCTGATCGAGGCGCACAAGTTCTGTGTCAGTTGTCCAGGCTGGCTCAGATCACCCATAATCAGCCACGACGCATCGGGTTATCGGCAACGCTGGGCGATTACGCGATGGCAGAAGACTGGCTGCGATCAGGCACCGATCGTCCCGTGATCACCCCTCACCTGCCAGCAGCCCCGCGCACCATTCAACTGGCACTGGAGCATTTCTACACCTCCAGCCTCACCGTGCGGGCAAAAGGCGACACACGAGACGAAGCGTTTAGCCCCTACCAGCGTCATTTATTCGACCAAAGCCATTCTCGCAAGTGCCTGATTTTTGCCAACGGACGCTCCGAAACGGAAACCGTTATTGCCTCGCTACGGCAGCTTGCTCAGGCGAAGGGCTTCCCCGACATTTACCACGTTCACCACGGCAGCATTGCCGCACCGCTGCGGGAAGCCGCCGAAAACGCTATGCGTGACCCCACTAGCCCCACTGTGACTGCCGCCACCGTCACGTTTGAGATGGGCATCGATCTGGGTCAACTCGATCGCGTACTTCAGCTTGAAGCGCCGCCATCTGTTGCCAGCTTTTTGCAGCGGCTAGGGCGATCGGGCAGGCGGGGCAGTCCTGCCGACATGCGCTTTGTGTGTGCCGAAGACAAACCCACAGGCGGCGAATCGTTGCCTGAACTCATTCCCTGGCAGCTGCTCCAGTGCATTGCAGTCATCCAGCTTTACTTAGAAGAGAAGTGGATCGAGCCGATCGCTCCCTTGCACTATCCGCTGAGCCTGCTGTATCAGCAGACGATGAGTACGCTGGTGGCGCTAGGCGAATTGTCTCCTGCTGCACTGGCACAGCGCGTCCTGACCCTGCCGCCCTTTCGATTCATCTCGCAGGACGATTTTCGCCACGTTCTACGCCACCTGATTGAGCTAGACCACATTCAGCGCACTAAAGAAAACGGACTTATTGTGGGGATGACGGCAGAGCGCATTGTGAAAAGCTTTAAGTTCTACGCGATCTTTCCTGACAACGAAGAATATGCCGTTTGGAGCGACGGTATTGCACTCGGTACTGTGGTTGTGCCGCCGTCTGTGGGCGATCGCCTCTCGCTTGCAGGACGTATTTGGGAAGTCACGGAGGTTAACAGCCGCCGCAAAGTGCTTCAGGTTAAACCCGCGATCGGCACGTCTACCGTTTCCTGGCGGGGCAGCAGCGGCAATATTCACACCCGCGTCCTTCAGCGGATGCGGCAAGCCTTACTCGAAGACACGGACTATCTGTACTTGCAGCCCGGTGCCAAAGCACGTCTGGCTACCGCTCGTCACTTAGCCAAGAAAGAAGGACTAGAGCGCGATCGCCTCATACCCCTTGAAGGCAACGCCTGCTGCATTTTGCCCTGGGCAGGCACAATCGCCGTTCGCACCCTGGAACGCTTTCTACGGTTGCACTGTCGAGAGGCACTGAAGATCAAAGGCGTGGTCGGGCGATCGCCTTACTTTTTGGTTGTCAACATGGGCAAATGCAGCACAGTTAGCTTGTATCACGAAATTAAAGCCTTGAGCGATCGTCGTCTTGAGGCGGACGAATTGCTTGGCGATGAAGAAGTGCCCAAACTCCAAAAATACGACGAGTTTATTCCCGCAGATCTGCTCCGCCGTGCCTTTGCTGCCGACCAGCTCAACCTTAAAGAGCTGAGTGCAGTTGTAAACGATTGGTAGTGCGATCAGGTTTTGATGACGTTCTACCGTCTGTACGCCTATCCAGAGGCTATGCAAAAACGACTTGGATTCAGCCTTTAGCCTTTCCCACTTCCGCAGGTTGCGTTGATTCTGGTAGGCTGGCTTCCATTTTCAGGCAGTTTTGCCCGTCTACTTGCAGTTGATATTCGACGCGATCCATCAGGCGATTCAAAATGAGCCAGCCGTAGCCGCCTTCTTGCATGAGGTCTGGAGTCGGCTCCATGTAGGTTGTCACATCGTAGCCAGTGCCGTGATCCCAGATTTCGAGAGCAATATCGCGCTCTTGTAGTTCCAGTCGAATAAGCACGGGCAGAGCAGGCTGATCTTTGTGCGCGTGGCGGACGACGTTAGAGTATGCCTCCACTAAAACTAGCCGCAGCCGATTCGATTGCCGCGTCCAATCGACGTGATTGCCGAGTTCGACTTCCAGGCTACCCAGAAGCCAATTTTCAACAATGGACAAAAACTTCAGGTCACTGGGTACATGCAGCTCAGTTCTCATCAACTACAGAACCTCCAGAGAAAGTATGGTTTGGTCGTCTTCTTGAATTGTATTGTGCGATCGAATCCGCGAGAGTAAGTGGCTCAGGTCAAGAGGCGCATGTTCCTGCATCAACATTTGCCATAAGCCGGCCTGTTGCAGCATGGCAGTCACCGTTGGCAGAGTGCCGCCGTTACCAGCCGTAGCAACCGTTGCTTCAGTAATGCCGTCACTGGTCAACAGCATCACCTCGCCTGGATTTAGCTCCATGTGACCGGAAGCCGCTTGCCAAATGGGTAGAATGCCCAACGGCACGCCACGCACCTTTAAGTAGTGGGGTTCCACCGCAGATGATCCTTTGGCGGCAAGCTGGGCAGCAACATTGCGACTAGACCACACTAAGGGGTAGATATGTCCAGCGTTAGCGTAAACGAGTTGCCGAGTAGACGGACTATAGCGTGCCAGTACCATAGTGATAAAGCAGTTAGTGCTCACCAGATCTTCGGAAAGGCTACGGTTTAAGTTCTGCATGACAAGATGCGGTTCTGGCGGTGATTCCTGGGAAAGTTCCCGCCGCAGGACAGAGATGGCGCTTGCCATAAACAGCGCGGCAGGCACTCCCTTACCAGAAACATCACCCACTGCCAACCAGATATCACCTTGGGGATGGGCATACACCTCAAAAAAGTCGCCGCCCACTTCACGCGCCGGAAAGCAGCACGCCTGCACTTTCATCCCGTCCAGATCGGGCAGGCTTTGGCGTAGCAGATTGCCTTGAATTTGGCGGGCAACCGCAAGTTCTGCTCGCATCTGCTCTGCCTGCTCTTGGGTACGCTGGTAAAGCTTTGCCTGTGACAGAGCGAGTGCTGCCTGATCTGCGACACCTTGAATGAGTTCAATATCTTCAGGCGACCAGGGTGCGTCGATCGCCCCCCGATACAGCGACAGCACCGCCAAAAACTCTTGCTGGTAGGTCAGCGGTACAACCAACTGCAATCCCTTCTCTAAGAGTACGGGTGCTATTTGAATTTGGCGCGTTTGCAACGCCGTTTGAATGAGCGGATCTTCGGTGACATCGCTCAGAAGACCCTGACGTGCCGGAGTTTGTGTTTCTTGAGGTGCTTGGCTGTCGCGCTGGTAGACGAGTGCTTCTGGCAACAGGCGATCGTCTGCAACAGGATGTAGGACACAACGGCTGGCAACAAACGTTTGCCCCAAGGTCTCGGCAATGGTTTGCAGCATACTGTCATAATTCAGCGACTCACGAATTGCCGTGGTCATCGTGTTAAACAGCGATTCGCGCCGGAGTGCCCGCCGCAACTCGTGGGTGTGCTGCTTTAAAACCTGATAGGTTTCAGCCGCTTGCTGTATAACACTTTTAAGCTGCTCAGGCTTCCAGGGCTTGGTGATGTATTTGAACACCTTGCCCGCATTGATGGCTTCGACCAAATCTTCGACATCGGTATAGCCCGTGAGAACAATCCGAATCGTGTCAGGGTAGTGTTCAACCGTTTTGCTAAGAAACTCCGTTCCCAGCATTTCGGGCATCCGCTGGTCTGAAATGATGATCGCCATCTCTCCCTGCTGTTCAAGCATTTCCAGCGCTACGATCGCGCTTTCGGCTTTAATCACCTCAAAGTCGCGTCGAAACGTGCGATACAGCAGATCCAGGTTGTCGGGTTCATCATCGACAACCATCAATTTAAGCTTAGTTTCCATGCCTTGAGCCATGCCAACACTCTATGGTAAACACAAGGGTGCCCCACCGCTAAACTCTAACCGCTATCTCCCCCCACTAGAGTAAAGTACCCTATCCAGTTTGAGCTTGAACAAGGGGGAGGGATGAGGGATGAAATTGAGTGATCCCCTCTGCTGCTGCCCTCTACCTTCTCACCCGCCGCGTGCGATCCAAGTATTTGCTTGTGCCAGCTCAGCTTGCCAAGTCGCATAGCCGTTTGCATTCAAATGCAACCCATCAGTACTTAGCTCATGGCGCAAGTTGCCGTCTGCATCCGTAAATTGAGCGTACAGATCCAGAAAGCTCACACCATCTTGTTGTGCGATCGCGGCGAGTCGCTGATTGAGCCACCCGATCCGGTTGCCAGGAACGATCGCGGTGCGGGTGGGCAAAATGGATTGTAAGACGATGCGTGCGTGTGGATGGGCTTGCTTCAGGCGACGTGCAATCTGACGCAAATTCCACAAGATTTCGTTATCGGTTGCGCCTTGCTTTAAGTCATTCACGCCAGCCATCACGTAGATTGCCTGGGGACGGGCAACTGCAAAAGCAGGCAACCGATGGAGAATAGCGCGGGTAGTTTCTCCCGAAAGTGATTGGTTCAGCCAGAGCTGATCGGCAGGGAGTCGATCGCTTGGAAACCATAAGCTGAGCGAATCGCCTACCATGACCGACAGACGACGGTTACCCTGCCCCCTAGTCGCCGCTTTTGCCTCCAAAGCGAGTAACGTTCGCCATTGTGCATCAGTGGGATTGCGAGTTGCCCGTAGCCAGATTTTACGGAAACTATCGATCGGCAACCGAGTGTAAAGCCTGCCCGATCGAAGGGCGGCAACGCGCTGCCAGTAGAGTTGGCTGCCAGAACAGGGCAAGGCAAACGACGGCTGAGAAGACTCCATAGCATTTTGCCTGGAATCTGGCTGCACATTTGGCTGTAAAATCGCCTTGTCTTGAGATACTGCCCTCAAAGGATGCGCGTGACGGAGACGTGCTGTTTCCCAATCGAAGGCTGTTAACGGAGCGGTAGGCATCGGACTTGTAGCAGGCGGCTGAGGCGCACCTTTTGCTAAAACGGCTGCCAACAAAGAAAGATCGGTCATTGCACTCTAAGAAACTCATGCTTTCCTAGTCACGCTCACCAGGCTGAATCAGGAAAGTTTTTAGCAAAAATTTACGTCATTGGAGTAAATGTTGCTCCAACGTTGGCAATAGCCTTGCCAGCTCAGATTTCTTGGCACGATTCGATCGCTCAGGTGGCTTTGATGTCCTTCTCCAACCTCATCACCATTACGGTTGCCAGCCACAGAGGTAAAATAAAATTAGAAATATCTGCTTGTACAGTAGGAATGCGAGCTATGGTGCTCATCTTCCTTGCCGCAGTGGTTGTGGCTTAACGACATCTCATTTTGATACCGGAGCTAAAAATGACGATCAACTGTGCTGAAGCCTGTGTAAACGGCTGTGTCTTGGGTGATAAATGTCCAAACTTGGAATACAAAGCCAAAGCAACTAAGTTTATTAGCGAAACCTCGTTAGACCAAATGCTGGAAATGGCAGAAAAAGCCATTCGCAAAAAGCGCGAGGAGCCACCTCAATGGGTTTTGCCTGAAGAGTAAGCGGCATTGTCGTGCTAAGTAGTCCGACAGAATTATTTTCACACTAGCTTCGCGACAATCCAGCCTTTCAGCTACTTTTTTGTGTAATTGATTTCGTTTAACTACTTATCAACAATGATCTAAATGAGCTAACAGAGGAAATGAGTAGGCTTGCAAAGATGAAACGATCGCTCCTACGCCTGAATCAAGCTGCTTTTGATGGTTTAACGATCGATGGCGTGATCAGGTTCGATCGTTTCGCGAATGCGGTAGATCGGTCGTCCTTGCGATTCATGGTAGGTTCGCATTAAAAGCTCTGCTAACAGCCCCACGCTAAAAAGTTGGACACCAGCTAAGACTAAAACTACTGCCAGAATTAAAAGCGGACGGTTGCCAATGTCAACGCCATAGGCAAGTTTTAGCACGGTAAGGTATGCACCAATGACAGTACCGATGGCGATCGACCCTACGCCAAACAGCCCAAACACATGCATTGGCTTGGTTAAAAACTTACGCATGAACCAAACGGTCAGCAAATCCATAATGACTCGAAACGTTCGGTCTAAGCCGTACTTGCTCTTCCCGAAGCGACGAGCGTGATGACGGACCGGAATTTCGGTAATCCGCGCTCCTTCAATAAAAGCAAGGGCAGGCAGAAATCGATGCAGTTCGCCGTAGAGGTTCATATCGGCAATCAGTTCTGCCCGATATGCCTTCAGCGAACAGCCATAATCCTTCAGCTTCACACCAGTCACATGACCAATCAGCCAGTTAGCAATTTTTGAGGGCAGTAACCGGGTCAGCGCTGCATCCTGACGGTCTTTACGCCAACCGCTAACGAGGTCATAGCCTTCTTCTAGCTTTGTAAGGAGAATCGGAATATCAGCCGGATCGTTTTGCAAATCGCCATCCAGCGTGACGATAACCCGCCCTCTCGCACTGCTAAAGCCTGCTGCCATTGCTGCCGTTTGACCATAGTTACGGCGCAAAATCACAGCGCGTAGGTCACTCCGCGTTTGAGCCATTTGCTTGAGCAAGGTATCGGAGCCATCCGTTGAGCCGTCGTCGATACAGATGATTTCGTAACGAAGCTGTTCTGCACGGAGGCTAGAGGCGATCGCGTCTACCAGATGAGGTAGGCTATCGTACTCGTTGTGAATGGGCACGACAACCGAGACTTCGGGAAGCGCGGCGTTGGAAGCGCGGCTTAGGCTCCCTTCCAGATGCAATGAAGTACTCATGGTCAATACCGATGGCGATAGAAAGATGAAGCTGAAAGCACTCTACCAAAAAACTGTCACTACTCTGTGATCACTGTGAGCCACTGCGCGGTTGGTAACAGGCTACAACGCGTCTGGCACCGCGCAGTTGAGCATAATACGTTTGGCTGATGCGATCGTCCTCGCTAGACAAGCGATCGATGCCAATGCCGTTGCGCCCCTGATCTTTGCCAGAACTATGGATGTAGCAGTCATCCCCCAGGTAAAGCCCAACGTGAGTGGCTTTTGCAGGTGAACCGAAGCATACTAAATCGCCCGGAAGCAATTCTGAAAGCGCGATCGCCTGTGTGAACGCTTCCTGCTGGTAGGCATCTCTAGGCAACCAGATGCCCACTGAGACAAAAGCAGCTTGCATTAGACCAGAACAGTCGTAGTTTGGTGCCACAGTGCCACCCCAGAGGTACTGGTTTGGCTGTGCCATTGCTGCCTGGGCAAAGACGATCGCGCCCTGCACCCTGGCGCTAATCTCTGTTTCGGGAAGCGCGATCGCTTGATAAGGCGATTCGGCAACATCTAGCTGCTCCAGGTCGGCGATCGCGAGCCAACCTGGATAATCGTCTTCACATAAACAGACTTCTAACGCGCCTTGAGTTGTTCCCTGCTGCGTCTCACTGGGTAGCGAAACAAGGCGCAAGTAGCGTCCTGTCGCTGCCTGTGTGACTAACCCTTCCAGCGCTGAAGAGCCGTAGAGGTTGAGATTTACGCGACAGCGGTAGTGGCGATCGACAGCGGGAAGCGTTGGCTGTGCTTGGAGTTGAGCGAGGGAAACCACGGGGAGTTACTGGTTGTTGAAAGGTAAAGGGTCGGGGAGCGGGAGCGGGAGGAGGACGAAACCACAGAGACGCAGAGATTGCACTCAAAACTCAAAACTTTGCCCCTTTCTCCATTTCCTCCGGATTAGGTAGGGCGATTTGGAATAGAGGAGTGGTAGATGCACCCTGATATTGCCTCTGGCTTCGGCTGGAGGCATTTACTTTTGGGACTGGAGTTAGCTAAGAAAGGCTGGTGTTTCTGGATCGAAGTACGCTACAGAGTCCAGAATACAAGAGTTGGGCAGTTTGCTAAGTGCGTGAATAACGGTTGGACGTATCGAGAGCAGGTGGATCGATCGTCGCATGGCGTGACCGTGTTGGACTATTACACCGATCGCTATCGTCACTCTAATCGAGTGGAGTGGCAAGAACGGATTCGATCGCGGCAAATATTGCTAGACGAAGCAGAAACAACCGCAGAAACTTGTCTATTGGCGGGGCAATGGTTGACGTATCAGCGTTCCCCCTGGCAGGAGCCAGAGGTGCCTCTAGCGTTTGACGTGCTCTACGAGGATACAGATTTAATGGTGGTGGCAAAACCCTCTGGGTTGCCCGTGCTGCCGGGAGGAGGGTTTCTGGAGCACACGCTGCTCTGGCAATTGCAGCAGCGCTATCCGCAGGCAACGCCGACCCCGATTCATCGGTTGGGGCGAGGTACGTCTGGGCTAATGCTGCTGGCACGATCGCCCGCTGCTCGTGCTTACCTCAGCCAGCAACTGCGCGAACGTCAGATGCAAAAAGTCTATCGGGCGCTAGTGCAGGGCACCTCAATGGACGATCGCTTTACCATCACGGAACCGATCGGCAAGCAGCCTCATCCAGCGTTGGGGTATGTCTATGCAGCACACCCCCAAGGCGCGTTTGCCCAAAGCGCTTGTGTTGTGCTGCGTCGTGATGCCGAGACGGCGTTACTCGAAGTGACCATTCTGACGGGCAGACCGCACCAGATTCGCATCCATCTAGCCGCCGCTGGTTATCCACTGGTAGGCGATCCGCTCTATGCGATCGGTGGGCTACCGCTCACTTGTGTACCGTCCGCAAGCGGTAAACTGCCAGTACCGGGTGATTGCGGTTACCATTTGCACGCACTACACTTAAGCTTTACGCATTTCAATGGGCAGCCGATGGCGTTTACCGCTTCACCGCCGCCAGCGCTCGTTAGGTGAGGAGGTTATTAGAGCGTGAGCAAGCAGTCAACTTAGATTAACTACTGCTCAAGGAGAGGTTGAACCTAATCTTTTGCCGTTAGCGCGGTTGCAGCTTGTGTCTCCACTCCCATGTTTGGAAACGCTGACGTTTTGGAACCATAAATTCAGCGTTCATGCAGAAATTTGGTGCAGGATGATGAGTCAATTGGAGGCTGAAAAGCGATTCCATCAAGATTCTGTGAGCTTTTGACGACGAATGCCCCGATCGCTATACAAGCCGCAAAAATTCTGTAGCCTTGAATGTGGGCTAGTTCCACACAAAATCGTCATCCGTAGACTGCTGCATTGTTCCTGCCATTGCTGTTTGGCGAAGCAGGGCACCCGTCACTGAAAGTGAGTCAAACATACTCCTACTTAACACCTTTCTATCCAACCTGCTAAAGGGGGCGATGAAGGACTGCAAGTACTAGACTGAAAGACCGTTCAAGCATGCCATCGGTGGATTTGAACGCACTTCGGTTACGGTTCAAAGTCCCGAGTCTTGTGCCCAATAGCGCTCGATCGCGCGTGCGTTTAAGCACTGCCCTGAGCTTTGCAATCATAAACCTTGTCCTGTTACCCGATGTGGATCGAATGACACTAGAAACTCTGGAACTGATTGAACTTGACGGTCGAAAGTTTGCTCCGGCTGACCAACTACCTACGACTGAATGGCCCTGTGTGCTGAGTGAGCGTCCTCACACCACGTTGACGCTAAAGGACGACGACTTATTCTTGCTAACCGATACGTTGGGCAATATTGGCGGCTGCATGGAAAACGATCGCAGCTCTAGCATGGGGTTGTTTTGCCGCGATACCCGCTTTCTCAGCCGTCTGGAGCTGCAAATTGAAGGACGATCGCTCATTCTTCTAAGCAGCACAGCGGATAAAGGATTTTTTCTGTCGGTTTTGTGTACGAACCCCCAGATTGACGATCGTATCCCTGCTGAATCGATTGGCATTAAGCGCGAACTCGTGCTCAATGGCGGTTTGTTTGAGGAAATTGAAGTCTCCAACTACACCACCCACACTGTCAGCTTTGAAATGAGCCTGAGTTTTGATGCTGACTTCAAAGATCTCTTCGATATCCGGGGCTATGGTCGCGAAAACCACGGGCAACGAATGCGGCTGGTGCCTTCTGAGTTAACGTCTGCCGATCAGGCTGAAGCCTTTGCAAGCGATGGCGCATCTAAACCTGTAGCAAAGCCTACGGAAATGACCCTCGCGTATAAAGGGCTAGATAGTTCGCTGATGGAGTCGCGCCTTTACTTTGCCCATCAGCAGCCCGATATCCTCAAAGGCTCTACGGCCGTTTGGCAGTTGACGATCGAATCTCACGAAACGCTGAAGCTGGGTTATCGCCTGCAAATGTTCAACAACAGCAGTCCCATTTCCGTTGTTAGTGCTCCTGTAACGCTCTCTCAGGCAAAAGCGGCTGAACTGATGGAGGAGCAAACCTGGCGGCAACAGGTCACACGGATTCGATCGGACAAAAATACTTTCAACCAGATCATCGAACGGGCAGAGCAAGATATTTACTTGCTGCGTCAATCCTTTGGTAAAGGTAAAGCGCTGTCTGCTGGCGTGCCCTGGTTTTCAACGCTGTTTGGGCGCGATTCCATCATTGCTGCCTCTCAAGTGCTGATGCTCGACCCGCAGATTGCACGCGAAACGCTGACTATCCTGGCGCAGTACCAGGGCAAAAAGGAGGACGAATGGCGCGACGAACAGCCGGGAAAAATTCTGCACGAAATTCGCTTTGGTGAGATGGCGCGCTGCCACGAGATTCCCCATACGCCCTACTACGGCACAGTCGATGCGACTCCTCTCTGGCTGATGCTTTACGCCGAGTACTTCGCCTGGACTGCCGATCGCGAAACCCTCGATCAGTTATGGTCAAATGCGCTGGCGGCAATGGACTGGATCGATCGCAACTGCAAAGAAACAGGCTATCTCAGCTACTTCCGCACCTCTAAACGCGGCTTGGCAAACCAGGGTTGGAAAGACTCTGGCGATTGCATCATTAACCGACGCGGGCAACTGGCAGAAGGCGCGATCGCCCTGTGCGAAGTGCAGGCATACGTCTACGCCGCTAAAATTCGTCTGGGACAAATCGCCCGCATGAAGAAGCGCATTGACCTTGCCGATCGCTGGGAAGAGGAAGCCAGAGATCTCAAAGCCCGCTTCAACCAGGACTTTTGGCTGGAAGATCAGGACTTCTGCGCTCTAGCGCTGGATGGCGAAGGCAAGCCTGTAGACAGCATCACGTCTAACCCCGGACATTGCCTCAACCTGGGCATCTTCACGCCCGAAAAAGCCTACAGCGTTGCCGAACGTCTGCGAGCACCCGATATGTTCAACGGTTGGGGCATCCGCACCCTGAGCAGCCTGTCTCCGGCTTACAACCCAATGGGCTACCACATCGGCTCTGTGTGGCCCCACGATAACGCGATGACGGCGATCGGGCTGCGATCGCTCGGTCTTATTGATCAGGCGCTTGAAGTTGCCAAAGGCATCCTGGATATGACCAAGCGTCAGCCGTATCAGCGTCCTCCGGAGCTATTCTGTGGCTACGAGCGCACTGACGACAATGATCCCGTCCAATATCCGGTTGCCTGTTCACCCCAGGCATGGGCAACTGGCAGCGTCTTTCAACTGATTCAGATGATTGTCAATCTCGTTCCTGACGCACCCGGCAACTACCTCCGCATCATCGATCCTGCCCTGCCCGAATCGATCAACTACCTTTCCCTCCAGAATCTCCGTGTGGGTCCCACGCTGCTCGATCTAGAGTTTGAGCGATCGGGTTCCAGTACCGCCTGCCGAGTCTCTAAAAAACGCGGCAATTTACGAGTGGTGATTGAAGCTTAGCGGCTTTAAACCAATTGACTGCAAGCTTAGGAGATTTCTAGGAAACAAAATACCCACTGTCTTTGACTTCGCTCAGCCACCTTGCACCCCTGGTTGACTGACAAATCTTGCAGCGATCGCTTGCCCCGCCCTGCACCGGGCGGTTGAGCAGCGGAGCAAGCAGCCTTTGAGGACGTTTGTCAGTCAATCAGGCTTGCACCCTGAGCGGAGTCGAAGGGTAAAATCTTTTCTGGAAATCGCCTTAGTTGAGTGAAAGCCTCCGCTCAACTAAGCTCTACAGTGTTTCGACTCCGTTCTGACTCCTAACTCCCGCTCCTGACCATCAATTTACTTTTACTAACCTTTAGACGACCACAATGCAAAAAACAATCTTTTTGGTTAAAAAGTACTAGACAAGACGTAATTTTGATGGTACAAGTGTTCTAAATACCGCGATCGTTTAATTATTGCTATGGAAACCCTTACTGAAGCCCAACAAGAGCTTTACGACTGGCTGATGGGCTACATCCGTGAGTACCAGCATTCGCCTTCAATTCGGCAGATGATGAAGGCGATGGGCTTAAAGTCTCCAGCTCCCGTCCAAAGTCGCCTGGAACACTTGAGAACAAAGGGCTACATCGATTGGAATGAGGGTAAAGCTCGAACGATTCGCCTCACTCAGGCATCCTCTCCGGGTGTACCGATTCGGGGCGCGATCGCCGCTGGTGGCTTAGTCGAAACCTTTCAGGATACCGAAGTAGAACACCTCGATTTCTCTAACCTGCTTCTAGATCCCCGGTTTTTTGCGCTGCGTGTGCGAGGGCATAGCATGATCGATGCGCTCATTGACGATGGCGATGTGGTCATCTTGCAGCCTGTACCCGACCCTAAATCGTTGAAAAATGGCACGATCGTAGCCGCTAGGGTGGAAGGGCAAACGACGCTAAAGTACTTCCATCGCAAAGGTGCCAAGGTCGTGCTGCAACCAGGCAATCCCGACGCCGAAACTTACCCGCCCATTGAAGTATCTGCAAAGGATATTGATGTTCAAGGTAGTTTAGTCGGCGTTTGGCGAACGAGACTGTAACCACATTGAGGCTGAACACTCTTGCTCAAGCTTTGGTAGCAGTTAGAGAATACAGGAAAGCAGTCTTGGCTATGGCATGATGGCTGAATGCTAGATGCATCGCTCCATTCGATACGTTTCCTGACCAAGCCGTGAAAGCCTTCCAATCGTTGTTGAACGTTTTTCAAAGCCGCAAGATGGCAGCGATTTTGCTGCTGGGTTTTGCCTCTGGACTGCCGTTTGCGCTGACAGATGATGCCTTTCGCGCCTGGATGACCAAAGCTGAACTCAACCTCAGCACGATCGGCTGGTTTAGTTTGGTCAGCCTACCCTATTCGCTCAAGTTTATTTGGTCGCCGCTGCTCGATCGCTTCGTACCACCTTTTTTAGGGCGTAGACGTGGCTGGATGGTGTTGGCACAAGTAGGGCTGATTGCGGCAATTGTGGCGATCGCGCTGCAAATGGGCGTGATTGCGTCACTGGAGACACAGCAGCGATCGTTCAATTTACAACTGCTGGCGCTAACGGCTTTGGGTATTGGTCTTTTGAGCGCTACGCAGGATATTGCGATCGATGCGTATCGTGCTGATGTGTTGACCCAGCAAGAGGTTGGGGCAGGTGCATCCATGACCATTTTGGGCTATCGGATTGCCCTTTTGCTCACGGGCTGGATTGCCTTTAACCTTGCCGATCGTATTACCTGGCCCTGGGTCTATGGCTTCATGGCACTACTGATGGGCGCGGGGCTGCTGACTTCTTTCTGGGCACCGGAACCAGTAGAGCGCGATCTGCCACCCGAATCGCTACGACAAGCAGTTGTGCTGCCTTTCCTGGAGTTTTTTCGTCGTCTGGGCTGGCAGCAAGCCCTGTTTACCCTCATCTTCATCATTTTGTTCAAGCTGGGCGATGCGATGGTCGCTAAAATGGCAGTCCCCTTCCTTGGAGGCAAGGGGCTTGGTTTTGCAGATGCTGATATTGGCAATATTCGTCAGGGGATGGGGTTGGTCGCCACGATCGTCGGCACTCTCGCTGGAGGCGCTGTGTTGAGCAAAATTGGTATCAATCGATCGCTGTGGGTTTTTGGTGCCCTGCAAGCTGTCAGTAATTTGGGCTATTACCTTCTCGCAGTAGCAGGTAAAAATTTCCCGACAATGGTCGTTGCCATTAATGTGGAGAACTTTTGTGGTGGGCTAGGTACGGCTGGCTTTCTGGGCTTTCTGATGAGCCTTTGTAATCCTCGCTTCTCGGCAACGCAGTTCGCACTCCTGTCTAGCCTGATGGCGGTGGGTAGAGATCTGATGGCAGGTCCCGCGAGCGGCGAGTTAGCGCAACGGCTCCAACCCTTCATCCAGTCAAATCCGACGCTATTGGGCAATGCTTACTTGGCAGGAGCAACACAACAAGGTTGGGCGCTGTTCTTTCTGATGACGCTAGTAGCAGCGTTACCGGGTCTTTTGCTGCTGCCCCTGTTTGCCCCGTGGAATGGCAAATCGCGATCGTATTTCGCAAATTTTCATGATGAGAATTAACGATGTCGCGTTACGATAAAAGAGCAGAACTTCACAAATCTTGAGTGAAGTCTCATAATTTTCTACCTGAATTAAATACTATTCATACGGCTACTTCCATGGCATTCTTCAGGCAGTACATCGCTCCTCTCTTTATCTTCCTTATCTTTTTTGTCGCCTTAGCAGCCGTTAGCGCTCGTATTTTTCTGCCGTCCGATATGGCGGCTCCTGCCCCTATTGGCGTTAGCCTTCAAAAGGCGAGTGTGCCTAACGCCGAATCCCTTGCAGGGTTGCCTCCAGCGCTTGCGGCTCTGGTAAAAGGCTTGCCTGATGACCCGGCTTTGTTGCAATAACCGCAGTCTCAATCGCTGCGAGAGCAACTGCGGTATGCAGCGAAGGTGTAACGAGCGCCATCCCCCTGAAAAGGCTACCTTAGCGATTGGATTGGCATTGCCGTGTTGAGCCAGATGCCTGCTGGTTATATGCTGCGACTGGGTTCTGGGCTTGATCGCGCTCTGCTGATTAAGTTTATGCATCGGACGTATCAAGAGCAAGACGCAGCAGGTGTTTGCGCTCATCTGGCGCAAACGGTGGAACAATACTTATCGAGCGAGACACCGCTTTGGTGGGTCACGCCAAAGCCTGAAGCTGACTCGGAAGCCCCGTCCACTCTGTCTTCAGATCGATCGTCGCCGCCAGTTGCCTGCCTCTGGTTAGGCACGGCGATCGACCAGGTGCATGGCGATCGTCACGCTCACATTTTTCTACTCTACGTACTTCCAGAACATCGACGTAGAGGGATTGGCAGGGCATTGATGTACTATGCGGAGGCTTGGGCAAAGGCTAGAGGCGATCGTCAAATTGGGCTTCAGGTTTTTCAATCAAGTCAAGCAGCACTTAGCCTCTATCACAGCTTGGGCTTTCAAACGCAGTCTCTATGGCTGGTGAAGCCGTTGAGGTGAAGGTTGAGAGAAGGTAGGAGACGGAAGGGGTAGAGGAAGCAGGGGGAGCAGACGGGACAGCTCAAACCTCAACTCAAACCTTTCTTACTCAGCTAACCCTTTCAACAGTGAGGCTTCAAGGGCTTCGGTGAGGGCTTGAGCGGTTTGTTTATCGCTGCCCTGTCGATAGTTGGCAACGTCCAGCGGGAGGCTAAGCGTGATGATGATGTGCGATCGCCAGCCTGGAGCAGGGTGATAGCGAATGGCAATCGGCACAATCGGAATGTGCAGCGGCTCTGGTGCCGACGCTTCTGCTTGGAGAACCAGGCGCGCTAAACCGGGCTTAAGTAGTCGGACGGGCTGATCGCGAACGATGCCGCCTTCTGGGAACAGCATGAGCTTTTTTCGGGCTTGTAATCGCTCGATCGCGTAGCGAAAACTGGCAATTTTAGGGTGGTTCACATCGACTGGAAAGGCACCTAGCCGCTGCAAGAACCAACCTTGCAACCCAGAGAACTGATTCGCATTGGTCATGAACCAGAGTGGCCCTACACTCAGCAGTGCCAGCACAACAGGATCCCAGCGGCTGTAGTGCTTCGGTGCCAGCACAGCGGGTCCCTGTGTGGGTAGATGCTTGCTGCCGTGAATCACGATCGAGCCAAAGAAAAAGCTTAAAAGCAACCGATGCATGGGTAACAGCAGCCAGTAAAGCCAGGTCACTACCGAAGTGCGATCGCCGATACCAGGTACAGCTCGCTGAAGCGACATAGCAACCTGAGCACTAAGGAACAAGAATTTAATAACCTCGGCGTTTTCCGTAGGGGCGCACGGCTGTGCGCCCCTACCTACGAACGATTTGTCGGTTTTATTTAATCCACGATCCTAAGTAGTGGACATCGTCAAACCAACCTAACTCGTAGCTGCCAGTCGATCGTGGTCTGCCGAAACCTTCACCGATCCTTAGAAATGACGGTACCGCCTCTCATGGCTAAAAACTAATAACTGACGACTGATCTCATCAGGGATCACTCAACGTTCTCACCGTCAGCACTTGGGGCGGGGTTGAATCCGGTGGATAGAGGAAGTCTAGCTGGACGAGGCGACGATCGCCCTTTGGCATTGCCAGTGAAAGCAAGGGTGCGCCCTCTTGCCCCCGCTGTAAGATTAGGTGGATATAGCGGGTTTGGGGTGCGCCACGATCGTCAGTATAGCGCAGCCGCACCGGTCCCCGAAAGAAAATTCGCTCCTCTGGGGGCGTAAAAAACAGTAGCCCACCTTTTGCTTTATCTTCCTTTAAGGGAGCTTGGATTGCCAATGTGACCGTTTGTCGCTGCCCAGTGCCATTGTGCAGTGGTAACGTCAGGCTGTACTGTACGCCATAGTTCCCGTGAGCTTGATATGCCGTATCCGCATAGCGTGCCACCAAAGAGGCGCTCTGAATTTGCCCTGTTCCAAACGTGCCTTGATAAAGTGTGCTAAATCCGTAGGAAAACGCACGACCCCGTTTAGGAATGCTTAGAGAATCGGCTTTGGGGTTATCGGTCAAGTTTGCCTTCCACTCAGACCCCACCGCCACACCCGCCACACGTCCATACACAACGCGGGCATAATCCTTCAAGCGATCGATCGGCGTGGGCGGGATGTCACGCGGTCCTGCCAAACCACCATTCACTAGCAAGTTTTGCCATTCCTCCAAACTGGGGCTACGTTCTGTCTTATCAGGATTGAGCGGCGCAAACATGGCTAAACTTGCGATGTATACGGGTCCATTACTCCGTAGGCGCAGCAGGGTCGAGCGACCGTTTGACGAAGGCGCAACATTGCCAGCCGGGATCGGCAGATTCATTAACATCCAGCTTTGACGTGGGGGCACGACCATGACGGCAGGCCAATTCCCTTGTCTGCGCCCACGTAGCACATCATTGACGATGCGGCTCCCTGGTCCCGCATAGACCCTGCCCATGGGGTCATCAACATAAGAGGGTAAATTGACAAACAGCGCATCGGGGCGCGTGAGATAGCTTGCGCCCTGTAGAATGTCGATCGTCACAGGCTGATACGTTGGGTTATACACCAGCACGCCTTGAAAGAGCGTGCGCGGATCGTTGAAGCCTCTTGTTCTTGAAATATGGTGGGAGAACAAGTCGAACCGACCCTGAAACGGAAAGTTTAGATGCGCGGCTGCTACTGCCTTGCCCTCTGGCGGAAAGGTAGAGAGCAAAATTCCGTCCGTCTGCACCAGCTCTGGGCTGTTACTATTAAAAACCGGGACGGTGTCAAGCTGCCCTGGCAAGCGACGAAGCTCTTGAGGATCAAAGATCTCTTGACGTGGCAGTAGCTCCTGAGGTAACAGTCGTTGCTCTTGATACGGAACGATTTCCTGTGGCGGTGGCACTTTTGGCGGTGCCGTTGGCGGTGAAGGGGATGGTAGAGGAATCGGAGCCGCGATCGTCTGCGCAAGGGTGAAAAAGGATAACAATGAGAACATCAGCAAAACCGAAAGAATCCTACAGCAAAGGTCTTAACTGGCAAGGTCTTAACTGGCAAGGTCTTAACTGGCAAAGTCTTTGCTAACAGATTTACCAGACGGGCTTGAAGAACCCGAATGCGAGACACCCGCCAGGTTGAAGAGCAGAGTGTGCCAGCACCAGCACGAGGGCACTACTCGGCGCGAATCGAGAGACTTCAGGTAGAAAAATGACACGATCAAGGCATGTGCCGTCACCTTTAGGTCTTACACCCAGAACATTGACCAAGAGTCGCTAACCATGAGCTAGGTTCAACACCGTTATCGATGATTACACCCATCAGAGACTAGCGTCAGGAGCTTTAACAGTTTCTCGTCAACCGTGAATCCTGACAAGCGATCGTCCAACCTGAACAGAATAAGTATCTTAGCTGATTAGACCTAGCAACCTGCGACCGTAATGCGACAATTTGCACATCTCTTCATGAAGCCGCTTTTGTTTAACCTTATGAAGCCGCTTATGTTTAACCCTGCTTCAGCCTCTAAACTGGGCATCGTTGTACTGACTGCACTCGGTATCAACAATCTGAGCTACTTTTATGATTCCCCCTTTGCTTCTACGATCGCACAGGCGGCTGATCCTGATGGTTACTGTGCAGGGCGATCGCGGGACGGTTTGATTAACGGTAAAGCTGTCTGCACGTTTCCAAGCGGTAACCGCTATGAAGGAGAACTACGCGACAGCGAACGGCAGGGCAAAGGCGTGTTTAGCTTTGCAACCGGCACCCGCTGCGAAGGGGAATTTAAGGATAATTTACTGAATGGTAAGGGGATCTGTACTTTTTCAAGCGGCAATCGCTATGAAGGCGACTTCCGTAACAGCCAACGTGAAGGGAATGGCACCTTTACCTTCGCCGATGGTACTCGCTGTGACGGTGAGTTTCGGAACAATTTGCTCAACGGCACTGGCGTTTGCACGTTTCCTGGTGGCAACCGCTTTGAAGGCACTTTTCAAGACAGCCGTCGCCAGGGTCGAGGCGTTTTTACGTTTGCAGACGGCGCTCGCTGCGAAGGAGACTTTCGCAATGAAGTGCTGAATGGCGTTGGCGTTTGTACCTTCCCTAGTGGCAACCGCTATGAGGGTGAGTTTCGTGACGGTCGGCAAAATGGCAGAGGCACCTACATTTTTGCGGATGGCACTCGCCTTGAAGGTCTGTGGAGAGACGGCAGATACTTTAATAATGTCAAAACGGGACGATCTCAAAGCTAAGACGGTTGCTCAGGGGAGCATGTCACTTTCGCAGATTGCCAATTTTGCCCTCATCCCCAGCCTTTCTCCTCAAGGAGAAGGGAGCAAAATTCAGAGTCCCTCTCCTCTGGGAGAGGGCTTAAAACCTTTGGCATACAAGAAAAGGGTGAGGGCGCAAAGGTGACATGCTCCCGTTTCTCAGTGCTTTCAAGAGCCACTAGCCATTCGCCAACAGCGGATGATTTTTTGACGCTCCCATTGCCCTGAGAGTTCTTTGCGTTTTTTTAAGCGCAACGCCCAAATTATTGCTCTTTGTAAGGATTACTGTATCTCAGAACACGTCTTCCCTTAAACTAAGTTTCACTGTGCGTTTTAAGCCTTTCAGGTAAACACATGCCGCATTTTTCTTGGCACGATTCTTTAACGATTCTTTCATTTTTTGCTGCGATCGTCGGTATGGCGCTTCTCTTTAGCGATCGCCAAGCCTATGAAAGTGATTGGGAAATTACCGATCGCGTGTTGATGTTGATGACGTTCACTTATTGGTTGGTTTATTGCGTTGCCGCTGGGCTACAGCACCTGATTTTACCCCAATGGGAGGTGTTGTCGTGGAGCGTGAAGCTAACGGGTGTACTCGCTTATCTGCTGACGGCAGCTTGCGTTTTGAGCCTGCCACTGCATCGCGTCTCGGTACGGCAGCCGGAGTAGTTAGTGGTTGGTTGTTAGTAATTAGTAGTTGGTAGCAGGGTTGTCTGAGACGCTAGCAATAAACCACCGCATAGCCCTGAACGTTAAAGGTTCTGTTTGTTGCTTTCTGCTCATGCTTCGATTGTGCTGAAGCGAAAGCCGCAAGCTTGAAATCACTGTCGTGCGGCTTCATCGGCAATCGCTGTATCGAGTCGAACCTGTTGCATTCCCTTTTGCGAGAATGCTTGCAGTGCCCGCTCGGTTAGCTGTCGTCCCAAGCCCAGTTTGCGGTGGTTTGGCTCGACCCAGAGGTCATGAATGAAACCGAATTCTTTGAGGCGCTAGAGGGGAATTTCGGTTTCGATCGTGCCGATGACAAACGCGACCAATGCGGACGACTGGCTGACAAATGGCTCGTGTTCGGCAACCAGAAAGACGCTACGATCGCTCGTTACCTGCTCTGTGAGCCAGCGCTGGTCACGTTGAGCAGGATTGGGCAAAAAGCCTACTTGGCAACGTCCCACGCCTCACGGAGGGCGCAGAGATTGGCAACCATTGGCAGTACTGCGGGCACATCAGCGGGTGTGGCAGGACGAATTTGCATCACAATTGCTTACCGCCGTTTGAACACCTGGGCAATCGCTGCTTCAAGCTCCTCCTGCGGTAGAGGTGTCAGAATGAAGACTTCTTGCACCGTTTTGCCCTGCCGTGCAATGACCTTAAACCCACCGCGAATGGGCACCGATATTTTCAGCACCATTTTGGGTGCGTGAGAGCGCACGGGACCAATGACACCCGGCGTGACGGTTTGGATGCCAGCTTGATGAGTCAAGCGCTCCAAAAGCGGAATTAGCCCTGGAATGTGGGTGGAATGGTTGAGAACAAGCCTGCCACTGGGATTACTCATGCAAAAACAAGGCGAGATGAGAGGACTGTAACTTGTAGGTTTGAAAGCATTTGAACCAGATCCACCTTGCCTGAATTGCACCCCGCATTGCTTTTCCTTCTATGCGGCTTCCAGAGGAGCCATTGTCAAACCTTCCATCCCGAGCTGCATATGGTAGAGTTCTGCCTGCTCTTGAGGACCAACCCACACGATCGCCTGTCCCTCATGGTGAATCTGATTGGTGAGTTCCGAAGCGCGATCGGGTGTCATGCCCGGAATGTGCTCCATCAAGCTTTCGGTGACGTGCTGAAACGTATTGAAATCATCGTTAAGCACAATGATTTTATAGTTGGGATAATGCTGGCGCGTTACCTGGCTAGACCGCGAAGGGGCTACCGTTGGCGCAGCGGCTGTTGCAGAGGAACCCAGCGGGAGTGTCGTCATAGAGGAATTACCAGAAAAGCGCTAGTTATTAAGATCGCTTAGTCATTCATTTTAACTTACTGGTTCGTCCTCCGCGTATAGATTGGTCAGCGGCTTATCAGCAGTGCGGAAGACGTGGAGGGATGAAGTCCCAGTTTTGATTTTTTCAGTATAAAGGAAGCCTTCTAAACCTTGCCTAACCTGCACGGTGGTTAGTGTGATGACCGCTGCTTCTAATGAACACCACGATCGCCCCTAGCCCCAGCAGTAAGGGTGTCAACCAGTCACCCCAGCGCACATAGAGCGTTTGGGTCTGGCGACGAAAAATCGTCGCTGCGTGAGTTTCATAAAGGCGAGGCTGCGATCGCCATTCGACGTGCCCGTGAGGAGTCACGACGCTGGAATAGCCCGTATTGGTCGCACGGACTGCCCAGCGATCGGTTTCAATGGCTCGCATGATGTCCTGTGCCTGGTGCTGCGCCATTAGCACTTCGCTGTAAGGGTCTAAGTTCGATGCCGTCAAAATGAACTGCCCGCCTGCTGCTGCCTGCGCACGGAACACTTCGGGAAAGGCAGAATCGTAGCAAATACTCGCGATCGCACGTCCAAATGGTGTTTCAAACTGCTGATGGAAGGTGCCTGGTACTCCGTTTTCGGCAATCGGGGAGAGAATGTTGATGATGCCCCCCAGCAAGTTTTGAAAGGGAATGTACTCACCCAGCGGCACAAGCTTGATTTTGTCGTAACGGCTGACTGTAGTGCCATGGGGGGCGATCGTGAGCAAGCTACGGGCAATACCACCTGGTTGTGCTGTGAACGTTCCCAGCCAAAGCACAATGCCCTGTTCCAATACCGCTTGGTAGAGGGGACTCCGGAGCTTGTTGGGGTCAGTCCACAAAAAGGGCAGCGCTCCCTCTGGTGTGAGTACTGCTTCCACACCTTGAGCGGCTAAGGTGCGATAGCCGTTGGTATAGCTTGCTGTGGCACGGCGAATGCCTTCGCCCCCTAGCTTGATGCGTGTGGGTATGTTGCCTTGAATGATGCCGACCTTAAGTGCTGCTCCATTTGCCGAAGCTAGCGGTCGCATGTAGAGTGCATAGCCTAGCAAATGAACCGCAATGAGAAAAACGGCGGCGAAGGCTAATAGGAACGAGCCATTGCGTTTGAAGCGATCGTTGGCTGATGGCTGAGCGCTCAGCCATGCTTCTGCCAGTAGCCCATTGACTGCCACGATAGCGGCGGTCACGCCCGAAGTCCCAGAGATCTGCCCAAGATGCAGCAAGGCTAAATTGTTGGGACTTTGGGTATAAGCCAGCGCTGTCCAATCAAGTGGACCCAGACTCCAGAACCACTCCAAAGCACACCAGAGCGCCGTGCCAAGCAGCACCCGATGAAGCGAAGACCAGGAAGTTTGAGCCTGTGCCCTACCGCCGATGCCCTCCACGGCTTGCATCAGCCATGCCCAACTCGCCACCAGTGCTGCTCCCCAAAGGGTGATAAAGCCCCAACAGAAGAGGACGATCGCCACGCTTGCCAGCCACGGCACACCCAGCCATGTCAGCGGATGCAGTCCCGTAATCCAGGAAAGCGCCAGTCCGTGATAACCCAAGCCCCAGGCAAGGCTAAGACAAACGGCGAAGGGCAAAAAGGAGTGCTTTGCGCGCTCTTGGTTTGAGCGGTTCACTGCCACCGATTCAGGCTCAAACAGCAGCACCCACAGGGGCGCTAACGCCACCCATGCCAGCGGAAAGAGATTGAGTGGTGCAGGCGCTAAACCCATTAAAAGACCGCTGCCAAAGGCGATCGCCAAAGACAGTAACCGACTAGAGCGGAGTGATGTAGGGCGATCGCTACGCAAACGGTGCCACAGTTTGGACATTCTTCTCTGAGTCCAGCTAAGCAATTGGCTGAATACTGTGGTTAAGCATCGTCACCACCATACCAAGCTGTTTGGATTCGATCGCCGATTAAACTGATAAGACCTTGATTCGGGATTAATGCCCTAGAATAGGAAAGCTGTCAAAACAAACCATTCACTGTCATGGCTGTTCCTAAGAAGAAAACCTCCAGCTCTAAGCGCGATCAACGCAAAGCAACCTGGAAGCGCAAAGCAAATCTGCAAGCACAACGCGCACTGTCGATCGGCAAATCGATCCTGACGGGACGTGCAGAAGGCTTTATCTACCCACAAGCCGATGCTGAAGAAGACGAAGAGTCTTAACATGCTGCAAAATACTTAACGTGCCATGCTGGGAAAGTTTTTTCAGAAACCAGATCCGGAATTACAAGACCGTGTTCCTCCCGGTCAACATCTTGCCAAAGGCTTTCCAGTCCTGACCTATGGCGACACGCCAGTTGTCGAGGTGAAAAGCTGGCAGTTGCGCGCGTGGGGACTTGCAACCGAGGTCACCTTTAATTGGGATGACATGATGGCAATGCCCCAAAGCAACTTCACGGCTGACTTTCATTGCGTCACTACCTGGTCAAAGCTAGATGTGCAATGGACAGGCATTAAGGTAGCTGACTTTATGAGCCATGTAGAGCTTGATCCCAAAGCAGCGCACCTGATGGAGCACTGTTACGGCGGGTATACAACCAATATTGCGATCGACGACTTTCTGCGCGAGGAAAACTTTTTCGCGCACACGCTTTTTGGCGATCCCCTCCCGACTGAGCATGGTGGTCCTCTGCGGCTAATAGTGCCGCACCTTTATGCCTGGAAAAGCGCTAAATGGCTGAATGGGCTAGAGTTTCTCGATCACGAAGCGTTAGGCTTCTGGGAACGCAACGGCTACCATCATCGCGGTGAACCCTGGGCGGAAGAACGCTACAGTAGCCGCTAGTAGCTGTTAGTAGGTTGAACTTTAGGCATGTTGTTTGCATCAACGTTCAGCAAGTAACAGCGCCTCGTGCTTGTATGGGTAACCTCACTGTAAACAAGCTGCCTTTACCGAGGTCTGATTTTACGTAGATTTGACCCTGGTGTGCCTCGACAATTTGGCGTGATAGGTGGAGTCCTAAGCCGCTGCCGGAGCGTCTGTGGCTACCAGTAATAAAACTCTCAAAGAGCTTGGGCTGGTCGGCGATCGCAATACCGGAACCCGTATCTTCAATCTCCAAAACGACTGCAATCTGTTTGAGGCTATTACTGTCGGCTGATAGCCGCACTGTAACAAAGCCAGTATCCGTAAATTTGAGTGCATTGCCAAGCAGGTTGGTAATCACGCGCCTTAGCTCAATGCGATCGCCAATTACAGTGTCCGAAGCCTGATCTTGCTGTAATGCGGACTGATCCAGCGTTAGCGTCAGCTTTCTTTCGATCGCGAGCGGCGACAGCTCGGCAATAACGGTTTCGACGAGTTCCGACAAGTTAACCGGCGTAAAATTGAGTGTTTTTCGTCCTGCCTCGTAGCGATAGACTTCCAGAAGCATATTGACCATCGTCAGCAAATTTTGGTTGCTACGGATCATGGTATCGATTGCTTCGCCCATCGCAGGCGGCGGTTCACCCAGAGCGCCTTCCTGAAAGAGGGTCAACATGCGATCAGCAGCTACGAGCGGAGTCCGCAGATCGTGCGTCAAGCGAGAGACAAAATCTTCGCGCTGCCGAGCAATCAAATCACGCTCATCGACACTGTGCTTGAGGCGTAGCAGCGATCGTACCCGTGCGACCAGCTCATCAAACTCAACTGGCTTACGAATAAATTCATCGGCACCGATATCTAAGCCGCGCACAACACTGGGCTGGTCATGTGCGGTAATCAAGAGAATTGGCAGGAATGGTAGTTCAGTGTTTTGGCGGATGCGTCGTGTGACTTCATACCCATCCATACCTGGCATCATGACATCCAGCAACAGCAAAGCAGGTGGGGTCGCCTCGATGTAGCTTAGTGCTTCGCTACCGCTATAAGCGATGTCAATGTGATAGCCCTCTTGCTGCAAAAGCGTTTGAATTAAAAAGCAGTTGTCAGGCAAATCATCAACAACCAGGATGCGATCGATGCTGGCCGGTCGAGACAAGGGCGACTGGTTCATGTTGAGCGATTGGGGCGAAAGCATAGACTCATCAGCTCAAGATTAGATTGTGGTCGCAGACAGAATAGGGTCGAGATAAAATTCCCCACTGTCACCAACTGCAACATAACGTTTTGTTGAATCACACAGTTACGATGTGCCATCTTATACGCTGCTGTAGCTCTATACTTCTCTCTTAAGAGAGATTCTTAGCCCTGGAAAGGCAGGCAAGCGTGAGGATTTACTGCAAGCGCCTGCCGAGTGGTTGGAAATCCCGCTAAGATGAGTAAGCCGATTGGTTAAGTTGGAAAAAATCGATTAGCCTGCCCCTAAAGTTGTCTGCTTATTGGTTGCAGGGAAGGTTAGATGCGAGGTAGCGCTTACGGAAACAGGCAGTGATGGCGATAACTCACAGTCTCCTGCGGCTGTAGCCCTGTCCGGCGAACTTCAACACATGCTTCCCCTAGCGCCCTTGTCTGAGGTATCCATTCAGCAGTTACCACCTGCTGCCCTTGCCTACCTGGGAGACGCTGTTTACGAACTTTACGTTCGTCGCTTTTACCTGTTGCCGCCCAAACGACTCCAGTCCTATCACGGTCAGGTAGTGGCTCAAGTGAGGGCAGAACGACAGGCCGACCATTTACGATCGCTCACTCCATCGCTGACAGAATCTGAACTAATCCTTTTGAAGCGCGGGCGCAACGCAGCCACGGGGCACCCGAAGCGTATTGATCCCAGCATTTATCAGCAGGCGACCAGTTTAGAAACTCTCATTGGATACCTTTACCTCACCAACCCCCAACGTCTGGCACAACTGCTCGCACAACTAGAGCTTGACCCGCCAACCTAATCGAGTTATTGTTCTGAGCCGCCTTGTCACCGAGTTGCTGCCTCAGAGCTTTCGGCTTTCTTATCCGCTTACTTCCGTAACATCATGGCTGCCAAAAATCACAACGACGATTCCCAAGCGCGCGCAATGCCGACTCGCTCTGCTAAAGCCCGCATTAAACTAGCGGCATCAAGAGGGCGATCCCAGCCTGTTAAAGCTGGCAAGCCGAGACTGTCACGCGAAGCAAGCACCGATTTTCACGTTGGTAAGCCTCGCCCAGCTCGTAAAGCAAATGCTGACTCTAACGCCGCTGAGTTTAATTCTGACCGAAACAGTGCGAGACCGCGCGTGAGAAGAGCCAGCAGCGATCGCCCCATCGGCACGGCGCACTCCTCGCGCGAATCAAACGCTGATTTCAAACCTGATCGCTCACGCCCCTCACGGGATGCTGGTGCTGCGCCGAGACGACGCTCAGGGCAATCGCCTCGGCATGAGCGCTCATCTCAACCACGCGCTCAACGATCGCTCCCGCCAGTAGAAGCCAGACCGCAGGCTGAAATGGGACAAGATCCCGCGATCGCAACACCCACATCCTTTGAAGAAGCAGACTTAATCTACGGTCGCCATCCTGTGTTGGCAGCACTAGAAAGCCAGCGATCGCTCAATCGTCTCTGGATCACCAACAAACTTCGCTACGACCACCGCTTTCACGACCTGCTCGTGCAGGCAAAAGCCAATGGCACCGTCATTGATGAAGTGGAGCCGCAGCGGCTAGATCAGCTCACCTTTCGGGCAAATCACCAGGGCGTTGTCGCTCAAGTCGCGCCCCATGCGTATCTGGAACTGGCTGACTTGATCGAACAAGCAAAAGCAGCCTCTGATCAGCCCGTGTTGGTTGTAGCAGACAGCATCACCGATCCCCACAATTTGGGTGCCATCATTCGGACAGCAGAGGCATTGGGCGCACAGGGCTTGGTCATCCCGCAGCGGCGAGCGGTTGGAGTTACGTCTACTGTGGTCAAGGTTGCAGCCGGAGCCTTAGAAACTTTCTCGGTGGCGCGCGTTGTCAACCTCGGTCGGGCGTTAGAAGAACTCAAGGCTGCTGGCTTTTGGATCTACGGTACGGCTAGCAACGGCAGTAAGGCGCTGCACACTGTGCAGTTTTCGGGGCCTGTCGTCCTGGTCGTGGGCGCAGAAGGTGATGGGTTGAGTCTGCTCACTCAGCGTGCCTGCGATAGCCTGGTTTCCATTCCGTTGGGCGGCAATACCCCTAGCTTGAATGCGTCTGTGGCTACAGGCATGGCACTGTATGAAATTTTCCGTCAGCGCTGGTCGAATACTCTGCACCTGGATACAGTGGAGAATGTTATGCGGTTGAAAAAATAAACCGTAAGTAGTATACAAAGTGTAAAGAACCAGTCGTGACAGCATTTAAGTGGCTGTTGCGACACACTCCTCTAGAACCACTGGTAAATCAGCAGAGACCTTAATGAAAGACCTTTTGACAAATCTGTTCAATTTGTTTGGGCTTGCTTGGTGGGTTGAAGTCATCACAGAAATACCTGCTTGTACCTATTACTTTGGTCCATTTCTGGGTGCCAAAGCTGCTGCCGCTTCTAAGAGCGGCTATGTAGAAGATTTGGAGCAGGAGGGTGCTCAGGGCATCAAGGTGACATTAAGACGCTTTAAGCCGACTAGATTGACGGTTGCCGATGACCTGGGGGAGAAATCTAGCCAGGGAGTCGCCCGTACGCTGCGTGGACAGTTTCAGTAGACTTTCTGGCTTTCCTGCTTTCCTGGTTCTACTAGACGATCGCAGGCGGCTACCAGCTACCTGCGGTTTTCTCGATTGCCTCAACCAGAAACCAGTTTCCTGCTGTGTTGAGAGATCCTGACACCGTAACCAACTCCTCTAATGGTGCTGCCATAAGCTGCTCATTGATGGTCGGATCGAGCGTCACCAGGTTGACTGTCAAATTTTTGAGTGCAAGCGGCTCCATCACCTGCATCGTATAGGCTTGTTCGCCCGTTCGTTGAAAGAAACCAGTCACGGTTTGCCCTGTGGAGACAGGAGAACGAGCGTGTGTAGGCTGGCTAGATAAGCGATCGCTTGTGTGCCGAGTGGGGCACCTGCCACTAGCAGGATACGCCTTTGGTTGATTGAGGTAATAGCGCTGCCAGTAAGTCCAGTCGGGATCATCAGCAAGCAGATTCAGCAGAGGAATGACGGCAGCACGGGCGATCGTGTCGCTCAAAAGTGCTTCCTGGAGCGATCGTACGTCTAGGTCTCGTGGCTGACAGCCTTGCTCCACGCAGAGTGCTGCCGCCATGCCAGCCGCTTGCCCGATCCCCAAGACCAAAGGCTGTAAGCGCGTCGCCCCGTTTGCCATGTGGGACACGGAAAGATTTTTTTCGCAAACCAAGAGTCCGTCCATGCTGGCAGGTATCAGTGCCCGATAGGGGATGGCAAAGGGCGTACCTGTCCAGCGTCCGCCCCAACGCATCGACTTCGGTTTGAGGGTAATGTCACCACTAGGATAATGATGATCATTGGCATAGTTGCCGATCGCGATCGCATCACAGATCGTTTCCGCCTGTGTGTATCCCTGCCCCGGCACGATCGACAACGGTGCAACACATCCATCGCTGACCGGGAGAATATCCTGCTCACGCACGGTCGTTAGCCCACATAAGCGGCGACTTTCCCGATAATACGGATGTAGTGCATAGGCACCACCGCCGAGACTTGTCTTACCCCTTTCCCCTCTCCCCTCTCCCCTTTCCGCCACAGGAAAGACGTTCTCCGCCAACCCATAACGACAACCAAGCTGCGTCTGAATGAAGCGGGCAAAGCTTTGAGTATGCCACCGCGCTTCACGCAAAAATTCCCCACGTTTTTTGGCTAGCAGAAGACGCTCAATCCCTTCGCCATAGTCATTGCCGTGAAGGGGCCAATTGATCATGAAGCGGTTTCCGGGTAAGCGCCCATAGTTGAGAAAGCGATCGCCCCCGTACTTGTCCCAGGCTCCCCGAAAGCGATCGGGATCATTGTTGGGTGGTGCAGGGATTTCTGGAGCCGTTGCGCCCTCGCCGTAATCCTGCATCATCACCACCCACGTTGGAGCCTGCACCGGATATTGTTGCGTCAATCGATTGGCACTGACGGGTGCGCTCGGCTCGCCAAACTCTGCCTGTAATTCCCAACCCCAGCGATGTGGAATGTCACCGAGAGCTAACAAATCACCCAATTCCGTGCCGTCAAGCGTCATGTTGGCGCGAATTGTAACCGCTTGAAAGCGAACTCCAGTGAGACGATGCCCGTCCAGGAGAACCGCTTCTGGCGTTTGTCCAGCGATCCATTGGAGATTAGGCAACGCCGCCACCCAATCGGCAAAAATCTGAGCACCAACCCGTGGATCGTAAGTAAAGAAACTCACCCAACCGTGATCCAACCCCTCTGTCTGTCGCTGCTTTAGCTCTCGCAGAAATGCTCCCCAAAGGCCTGTCTGCAACGCAAGTAACTCATTGCCGTCTGGTGCTGATACACCTGCACTCGTCAACATGCCCCCCAACCAGCCAAATTCGCTGACCAGGATTGTCTTTGCGCCATGTCGGGCTGCTTGGATGGCGGCGGCAGTTCCTCCTGTCCCACCACCGACGACCAAGACATCAGCTATCAGTTCTTGCATTTCATCGCAACAGTAAAACAGCACAGTCGGCAGAAAATTCGCAGTCACCCGCTCTAGTAAGAAACAGAGTAACGGTTCGTCAGTCGCGATCGCGCAAAATTTTGTTCACCCCGCAGCCATAATAGGAATAGCAATCATAAGAATTAATGTCGTGGGATGAGACCAATGGTGTTCACTGCTCAACAGCTAGAAGCCATGATGCCCGATGCTACTCAACTTTTGAGCGATGAGCCAGAAATGGAAAGCTCCCTTCACTATGCTCAACTGGCGCTCCTAGTTGCCTGCTTGGAGTGGCTATGGCGCGATCGAACGGACTTCTTTATTGGCGCTAACCTCACCGTTTACTTTAGCCGACAGCAACTCCGCAACCGGGATTTCCGCGGCCCCGACTTTTTCCTCGTCAAACGCACCGAACCCCGATCGCGCAATGCCTGGGTCGTTTGGGAAGAGGATGGTCGGTATCCCGATTTGATTATTGAATTGCTGTCAACATCAACCGCCAACGTCGATCGTACGCTTAAGAAAGACCTGTACCAAAACCGCTTTCGGACACCGGAGTACTTCTGGTTCTCGCCAGACACGCTGGAATTTCAAGGCTTTCGGTTAGCAGGGCACGCATACGAAGTCATTATCCCTAACGAGAGTGGCTGGCGCTGGAGCGAGGAACTTGGACTCTATCTCGGTGTAGAAGCCAATCAGCTACGCTACTTCAGCGCTCAGGGTGAGAAAATACCGACACTAACGGAAGCGATCGCGCAATCAATGGCAGAAACAGAGCAGGCGATCGGTCAAACGGAACAGTTGGCTGCACGAGCAGACCAGGCAACCGCTCAAGCGGAACAGGCCATCGCTCAAGCAGAACAGGCATCTGCACGGGCAGACCAGGCAACCGCTCAAGCGGAACAAGCAACTGCACGAGCAGAGCAGACAGAACAGCGGCTTGAACAGGAAAGGTTGCAACGGCTTGAAGCGCAGCAGCGAGCCGAACAATTGGCAGCCCGCTTAAGAGCACTGGGAATTGATCCCAATTAAGCGCATCAGGTCATATTGTCTCGTACGATCGCCTCATTGATAGCGGCACTTTTCATCGTCGTGACCGGAAGCGTTGGATTGGTTCCTGCCTTCAATTGATTTCCATGCGGTTCCACATTGACGCTCTTCACTTGCTGCATCAGGCTCGCCATTTCCAAGGCGCTCATCGCATAGTTCCAGCCCAAGTTACTCTTAATGCCCGCCCGTTCCAGCGCTTGCTGCATCGTGTCGGTGGTGAGCACACCAAAAATCACGGGTACTCCCGTTTGAAAGCCCGTCGCCGCAATCCCCTTGGAAACCTCTGCTGCCACATAATCAAAATGGGGAGTTTGACCTTTGATAATGGCACCCAGGCAGATGATTGCGTCGTAACGGTTGGTCAGAGCTAACTGGCGAGCGACCAGAGGCACTTCAAAGCTGCCAGGAACCCACGCATAATCAACCTGCGTACCGTTAGGATCAGTGTTAACCCCGTGTCGTTTGAGACAATCCTGGCAGCCTTCCAGCAGCTTTGTGGTTACCAGGTCATTAAAACGACCGATCACAATCGCAAACCGCATGTGGTCGGTCTGAGTGAATGTTCCTTCAAAAACTGCCATTTTTGCTTCTAAATTTAGAGATCTTCCCCACCAGCTTAAAGCTTATAAAGTGGATGTCTCTTGCTGATGGGGCGTATGCTGATCTTAAGCGGTGTTTTTATGGTGGAGCGATTCACAACCCAGACATCGCTAGACAGAAACTAAATAACCAGGTAGTTAAGCCCTCCCACCAGCAGCACTAGCACTGTCCACGCAGCAGAACCAAGAAAAATCAGACGTTTAGACTGATCCCAGTTTTGTGGCGTTGCCAGCGCAACAGGCGCACCCACAACCATCACAAAGGACAAGATCACAAGAGCAGCCAGGGAAATCTGGAAGACAATGGTCATAATTTCCGCTTCTCCGATACAGCGATAGATTGAGTAAAAAGGGCTGTTAATGCAGGCGATCGCACTCATCCCCACTTAGTAAGCTATCAGAAAACTGTACCCCTTGGATGGTGGGATTTAGAATTTGAGATGGCAAAGTCAAGAAGGCAAAAACAGAAGAGGGTTGTTGGTTGTCAGTTGTTAGAGGTCAGCAACTCGACAGCAGAACCAGCTCAGCACTCAGCACTCAAGACTCTCCTCACTCCTCGCTCCAATGAAGCTTATCCTTTGCCACACTACTGCTGATTTCGATACCCTGGGCGCTGCCGTCGGCTTGACACGTTTACAGCCAGGGGCACGGATTGTGCTGGCAGGTGGGGCACATGCAGCCGTGCGGGACTTTTTAGCGCTGCATCGGGATGAGTATGCGCTGATCGAGCGTCGATCGGTCAATGTGTCACAAATTCGATCGATCGCGGTAGTGGATACCCAGTCTCGCGATCGATTGGGCAAAGTGGCAGAGTGGCTAGACTTACCCGGTGTGGATCTTTCGGTCTACGATCACCATCTCGGCATCGAGACTGACATCCTGGCAACCCAACGCCAAGTCGAAACGGTTGGTGCAACGACAACTCTGATTGTGGAGCAGCTTCAGACGCAGCAGCTTACGCCCACGATCGCTGAAGCCACCGTGATGGCATTGGGCATTCATGTCGATACGGGATCGCTAACCTTTGACCAAACCACAGCACGGGATGCTAGAGCCTTAGCATGGCTGATGGAGCAAGGAGCCAGTCTACGAGCGATCGCCCATTATGCTGATCCGGGTCTTGCGCCTGAGCTACAGCCGTTGCTGACGACTGCTCTTAATGAGATGCAAACAGAAACCGTGCGCGGCAGCACAATCGGCTGGGTCATGCTCACGCTGGATCACTTTGTACCAGGATTGTCCAGCCTCGCATCGCACTTGATCAGTCTGACGGATAGCGACGCGCTGCTGCTAGCGGCTCACTACTGTAAAAATGCTACCTGTCGCACTGGGCTAGCTGAGAACGATGACGGTGCTTTAACCGTGATTGGGCGATCGCGCATTGATGGGACTGATTTGAACGCCTTGTTCAGCGCTAGTGGGGGTGGTGGGCACCCCCGTGCCGCGTCGGTGAATCTCCATGCCGTTGATCCACAAGCAACGTTCGCTCAACTGGTGGCTCAATTCAAAGCGCAGATTCCCCAGCCACCGATGGCAAGAGATTTAATGTCATCGCCCGTTCGTACCATTCGCCTCGAAACCACGATCGACGAAGCACAGCGGCTTCTACTGCGCTACGGACACTCCGGCTTAGCGGTTGTAGAGGCTGACGGTCAGCTCGTCGGCATGATTTCGCGCCGTGACCTGGATATTGCACTGCATCACGGCTTCAGCCATGCCCCCGTTAAGGGCTACATGACTACTAACCTCAAAACGATTGCGCCTGACACATCGCTACCAGCGATCGAAGTGCTGATGGTGACCTATGACATTGGTCGACTACCTGTACTTGCTCAGGGTCAGCTTGTGGGCATTGTGACCCGCACGGATGTTTTGCGTCAGTTGCACCAAGCAGTGAGGAGAGAGCAAGTGAGGGGAGAGCAAGTGAGGGGAGAGGTGACGGGCAGCCGTTTATCTCTCCCCTCACAAAGTGGCAGCACTCCTCACTCCTCACCTCTCACAACTCTCCGCCAATGTCTTGCGCCTGAACTTTGGCAAGTGTTGGCGGCGGCGGCGACGGAAGCAGAGCAACGGGGATGGCATCTTTATCTTGTAGGAGGTGCGGTGAGAGACTTGCTGCTGGCGATCGCGGCTGGAACGGCAACTTCAGGGGCACTCCTGCTGGAGGATGTGGATCTGGTAGTGGATGGGTTTCATCGGGCTGCCGATGATGGGGCTGGTGTGGCGATGGCGCGATCGCTCCAAGCCTTGTATCCAACCGCTCGTCTGGATGTTCACGGCAAATTTCAGACTGCTGCACTCCTTTGGCACAACGATCCTACACTCAAATCCCTTTGGGTCGATTTTGCGACGGCACGCACCGAGTTTTATCCTTACCCAGCAGCTAACCCGGAAGTGGAAGCCAGTTCGATTCGCCAGGATCTTTACCGCCGCGATTTCACCATTAACGCGATGGCAATCCGCCTCACCGAACCCCATATCGGTGAGCTGCTTGACTTCTTTGGTGGCACGCTCGATCTGCACGCGAAACAAATTCGCGTCCTGCACGCCAACAGCTTTATTGAAGACCCCACGCGAATCTATCGTGCCGTCCGGTTTGCGGTGCGCTTAGGCTTTCAGTTGGATGCTCAAACGGAAGGGTATATCCGCTATGCGATCGCCAGCGGTGTTTACGCTCAAGAGCGCTACAGCCACGATCGTCAGCACTCTAAAGCGCCTCTGACTGCCCCAGCTCTGCAAACTCGACTCAAGTCAGAACTCAAATACATTCTTCAGTCTCCCTGCTGGAAACCTGCACTAAAAGCACTATCCGACTTGGGCGCACTCCAATGCATTCACCCGACCTTAGCAATGGATGCGACATTGTGGCAGCAACTGCGATTGGTCGATCGGTGGTTGAGCGGTCAGCGGACTCCTTTGGAGAAGCAAGCTACAGCGGTCAGCGGTCAGCAGTCAGCCTTTAGCTTTCCCCCGTCCTGGCTGGTCTTGCTCGAAGTGCTGCTTGCTCACCTTGCGCCGGAGTATCGTGGTCTTGTGGCAGAAAAGCTCCAGCTACCGACTGACAGTATTGAACGCTTGCAGCAGCTCGAAGCTGCTCAAAGCCGCTTGATGGCACTGTCTATCTGTCAACGCCCCAGCGAGGTTGTCCAGTTGCTCAAGCCATATGACCCACTGTTGCTGGTATTGGTTGCCATTCGTAGTGGGCGATCGACCCTACAAACGAGCCGAGCCGAGTCACCCCGTCGCAAAATTTGGCAGTATCTTACCCACTGGATCGCCCTCAAACCGCCCTTGAATGGCAACGACCTCAAGGCAATGGGCTACCAATCAGGTCCACAATTTAAAGCCATTTTGGACGCGCTCTTTGCTGCGACTGTAGACGGCGCAATTTACACCCGCTCTGAGGCGGAACAGTTTGTGGCAGAACAGTTCTCTCAGATGAAGGGGAAGGGATGAAGTTTTGAGTTTTGAGTTTTAAGTTTTGAGTAGCGCTTTGCGCCGACAAGCTAGAGAGTTTTGAGTTTTGAGTTTTCGCCCCTGCTTCCTCTGCCTCCCCTCCCCTCTCCCGTTCGGCTGAGCGCTCACGTCGAAGCCCTTACTTCTCTCTCAATCTAGCCTTTGGTGACTGCGAGGCGTTAGCATGGTCACGACCTTTGGGAAATGAATGCCCATGAACTTAACGGCTGGTACAGCGCTGCAAAATGGCAAGTATGTCCTTAATAGTCCTTTAGGTCAAAGTGCATTGGGGCTTACGTTTAGGGCTACTCAAGCTCGCTCGCACCAGCCAGTTGTGCTGCAAACGCTGCGATCGCAACCGCAAACCGACATAGCTCATTTGCAGCGACGGTTTGTTGAGGAGGCGCAACGGTTGGCGCAATGTCACCATCCTGGTCTGGCGAGAGTCTTGGATGTGTTTGAGGAAGCTGGGCTACCCTTCGTTGCGATGGATGATGTTGTGGGTCAAACCCTGGCAGAACGAGTGCGATCGCGAGGAGCATTGCCGGAAGCGGAGGCGGTGCAGTATATCCGTCAGGCTGGCTCAGCGCTCAGTGCAATGCACCGCCAGGGGTTGCTTCATCGGGATATCAAGCCAGAAAACCTGGTGCGTCCCCAAGGCGCGTCGTTTGTCGTGCTGGTCGGTACTGGCATCGCCCACTATGCGGTGCTGGATGTGCCGGAGACTTCAGAGGCGTTACTTTCTCCTTACGCAGCGCTTGAACTGCATCAGCAACAGGTCAATCTGACGGCTGCTACCGACCTGTATGCTCTGGCGGCGACCTTGTACTTTTTAGTCACGGGGCAGGAGCCGATCGCCGCCTCACGTCGTAGTCAGTCACCATTGCTCTCGCCGCGCCAACTGCAACCGCAACTGAGTAGCGCGATCGAGCAAGCGATTCTCAGCGGCATGGCGCTCAACGCGCCGGAACGACCACAGACGGTGGCTGACTGGTTTGCGCTTTTGCCCAACAGCAATCTATCGCCTGCTGTGCCAGGGGCTGCTCATGGTGCCGGACAGCCTCGTGTCGCAATCGACCTACCGAATCCAACTACGACGCTGCCTCGTGGCTCTGGTCGTCCTACAGCTCCTCCTGCTCCTGTGGTAACGGCAACTGCAACCCACGCGGTTGCGCCGCCGACCCGACAGCCTACGCCCAGCCCTGCTACGGCATCCAAAAGCCGATTGCCCAAGGCGTTGATGGTGACAGCGGCAGCGGCGATCGCTGCTGGTTCAGGCTTGGGGCTGGCGTTACGCTTTAGTGCGGCTCATGGCATTGGTCCAACGTTCTTTCAAACCCAGCAAGATTTTCCGCCCGTGCAAAATTGGCCTCTACAAGCCTCCCCCGCTGCTTTACCCACTGCTCCCCCGCTGCCCGAACCACTGCCTGTTCGCAGTTTCGTTCCCGATCGCCCACCCAAAGTTAAGCTCACGCCGAGTCCATCGCCAACACCCCTCACACCCGTGCCCTCACCGACTGAGCCGATCGAGGCAAGTCCGGCACCTGCTCCTAGCCCGATTAGTCCAGTCGCACCGCCATCATCGCTTCCAAGCCCAGCGCTCCCAACAAATCCAACGCCACGCCCTATTCCGTCTGCACAGACTCCAATAAACTCCCCAGGTCTACCGCGTTTGTGACAAGTTAAGCCACTTGATTCAGGTGTCAAAGGTGCGCGAATAACAGGTAGCTACAGACTTCAAACTCGAAACGTTCCCCCTTCCATCCCTCCCCCGCGCGCACTGCATCTCCAGTAAGATAGAGAGAGCGCTGCTCTTCGCAAAGGAACGTCGGACACGGCATGATTGAGACCCTGCAAACTCAGCTTTACTGGCTGGAACACTTTGCCAATACGCTGGTTTCTGAGCAACTCGCGCATCTAACCCCAGCCAGTGTGGGCATCATTTTTATGGCAGGGCTATTGACGAGCCTTACGCCCTGTATGCTGTCGATGCTGCCCATTACGATCGGTTACATTGGCGGCTACGAAACTCAAACGCGGCTACAAGCAGCGGTGCAGTCTACCTGGTTTGCGCTAGGGCTGGCGACGACGCTGGCGGGATTGGGTCTTCTGGCGGCAGTGGTTGGCAAAATTTATGGACAGATTGGGCTGGGGTTGCCGCTCGTCGTAAGTGCGATCGCCATTCTCATGGGACTGAATTTGCTAGAGGCACTACCCTTGCGGTTACCATCCTTGGGTGGCTTGGAATGGATTTCTAAGGATTTACCGATCGGTATGCGTGCGTACCTCATTGGGCTAACGTTCGGCTTGGTTGCGTCGCCATGCAGTACGCCCGTTCTGGCAACCATCCTGGCATGGATTTCAGCGACTAAAGATCCGGTTTTGGGCAGTGCTTTGCTGCTAGCTTACGCTGTTGGCTACGTCGCTCCTTTGGTGCTAGCGGGAACTTTCACCGCATCGATCAAAAAACTGCTGGAATTGCGTCGCTGGTCGGGCTGGATTACACCAGCTAGCGGCGTGTTGTTAGTGGGATTCGGCGTATTCTCCCTACTTTCTAGAGTTCAGTTTTGAGGTTTGAATTATGCTGCATAGCCTCCAGGGAAAGTTCTGATTCTGCTATGATTCGAGAAAAGCTTGATTAGAAGAAACATGGATACGTCGCGTGCCCATCCATACCAGCCTGTTTTACTACGAATATTGCATGGTGTCGCCGCCGTATTACTCGTTTTAGCCTTGATTTCAGGTTTTTTGGTTTACAACACTTATGACAAGCGTTGGGGTGGTTTTGCTTTACCCACAATAGGAGATATTCAAGGTATTCATGGCACGATTGCCCTAATGTTCCTATTGTTTCTACCAGTTTTTGCTCTATACAGCTTTCATATTGGC
>Ga0105044_10000471_pt1 | contig 49390 bp, 36 predicted proteins | sample MAT01_FD_78092 | JGI IMG/M metagenome (GOLD analysis project Ga0105044, IMG submission 78092) | Freshwater microbial communities from Lake Fryxell liftoff mats and glacier meltwater in Antarctica - MAT-01 | ecosystem: Environmental > Aquatic > Freshwater > Ice > Liftoff microbial mat | place...
GACAGTGTTCCGGTCGTTACGCCATTCATGCAGGTCGGAACTTACCCGACAAGGAACTTCGCTACCTTAGGACCGTCATAGTTACGGCCGCCGTTTACTGGAGCTTCGGTTGCGAGCTTCACCCTTACGGGCTAACCCTCTCCCTTAACTTACCAGCACCGGGCAGGCGTCAGTCTGTATACAGCGGCTTGCGCCTTAGCACAGACCTGTGTTTTTAGTAAACAGTCGCTAGACCCTTTTCACTGCGGCCCTACCGGAGTAGGGCACTCCTTTTCCCGAAGTTACGGAGTTAATTTGCAGAGTTCCTTCACGAGCGTTCTCTCGAGCGCCTTAGAATATTCATCTCGCCTACCTGTGTCGGTTTTAGTACGGTTATCGTGCGGTTTTCTTGGTCGTGAAAGCAATGTGAGCGGGATCATAAACGCCCTGAGGCAATCTAATTAGCCTACACACAACTTTCTCGACGTCCCATATTGCACGATGAGCGCAGGAATATTAACCTGCTATCCATCCACTACGCCTTTCGGCCTCGTGTAAGGCACCGGCTAACCCTGGGCGGATTTACCTTCCCCAGGAAACCTTAGGCTTACGGCGGACGGGATTCTCACCCGTCTTATCGTCTACTCATTCCGACATATTCACTTGCATGCGCTCCATGGCTCGTTGTCCGTACCACTTCACCGCACATGCAACGCTCTCCTACCGTAGTATTGCTACTACCCACCGCTTCGGTATCATGCTTGAGTCCCGTTCATTATCGGCGCGGAATCCCTCGACCAGTAAGCTATTACGCACTTTTTAAATGGTGGCTGCTTCTAAGCCAACATCCTGGCTGTCTCAGGAATTCGACTTCCTTTCGCACTGAGCATGATTCTGGGACCTTAGCGGGTGATCTGGGTTGTTCCCCTCTCGACTATGAAGCTTATCCCCCACAGTCTAGCTGCCTCACCTTGGTACATGGGTATTCGGAGTTTGGTTCCGACGGATAGCCGGGTAGGCCTCCGTTCGGATTCAGTCGCTCTACCCCCCATGCCAACTAGTGAAACGTTAACCCTAAAGTTATTTCGGAGAGAACGAGCTATCTCCACGTTTGATTAGACTTTCACTCCCCCACACAGCTCATCCCCTAGTTTTTCAACACTAGTGAGTTCGGTCTTCCAGTGAGTGTTACCCCACCTTCATCCTGGCCATGCGTAGGTCACGTGGTTTCGCGTCTGCCGCCACCAACTTTCCGCCCATTTGAGACTCGGTTTCCCTTCGGCTCCAGGGCAAAGCCCTTTAACCTGGCTGGTGACGACAAGTCGTCGGATCATTATGCAAAAGGCACGCGGTCACCCATTCCCTTGCGGGCATAGGGCTCCCACCGCTTGTAGGCATGTGGTTTCAGGTTCAGTATCCTCCCCTTGTCGGGGTTCTTCCCATCTTTCGCTCGCGCTACTCTGCGCTATCGGTCACTAGGGAGTATTTAGCCTTGCGGGATGGTCCCCGCAGATTCGGACTCACTTTCACGTGTTGAGTCCTACTCAGGATACGGCTCAGCCTTTGTTCTTGTCGTATACGGGGCTTTCACCCTATGTTGCCGGCGATTCCACGCCGTTCTACTAAGAACTCGGGTCCTAAATGCCGTCCTACAACCCCAAAAGGGTGACCCCTTCTGGTTTGGGCTCTTCCGCGTTCGCTCGCCGCTACTGACGGAATCGAGGTTTCTTTCTCTTCCTCCAGGTAATGAGATGTTTCAGTTCCCTGGGTTCGCTCGGGGACCCCGGGATCAGAGCTTGTGTGACAGCTCCCCCAGGACTATCGCGGCCTTCCACGCCCTTAAGCCTCCTAGTGCCAAGACATCCCCCACACGCCCTTACTAGCTTGGCCGCATTGTCCGTCGCCCCGATCGCTTCCGCACTCGCGTGCTTCCATGGTCGAAACGCCGAACCTTATTCCTAGCTAGCTTCATCCAACCCGAAATCAGGAACAAGCACCCTGAGATCAGGCGACGATCCGCGTTCATTCTTCTATCTAAGGCTCGTGTCTTCGAGAGTCGCAGACTTGATCCGCTCCATACACCCCTTGCGAAGGCATACTTTGCGATCAAGTCAAAGATGCAACTTGATGCTCACTGAATTGTCAAAGATCAAATTACTAGAACAGCTATGCTGCTCTAACGCAGTGTTTCCACTGCTTTCCCACTCGACTTCTCCACGTTTTTCACGTCAAAGTCGTCGCGAGGGATTACTACTCTACTCGGTGGTTTCTGATTGTCAACCAGTGACCCAGAATTTTTTTCACCGTTTCCCCAGCAAACCTTTTCCTAATCTTCTTTGGACCCCTTTGGAGGATCCACGTCGGATGCGACGTCTGACTCGGTTTGTCGCTGAGTCCCCTCTGGAGTTGCCTCCTGAGACGACTCGATCACCGCCCTTGCCGGCTGCGGTGATCGCGATTCCGAATCAGCAGTGATTCGCTGGTAACTTCATCGTAGGGCGCCATGCCTTTTCGTCTATAGTCCGCGATGAAAATGTTCCCTTGGCCCTGTTCGTCGACCTCCGAGGCATGCCATTATCCTCGCATTTCAACTCATTTTGCATCGAGCTGAATCGAAACCTCGCTACCCAAAACTTCGGCTCTGGGGCGCGGATACTGCTGCGCCCGCGTCATGAAGAATGAATGTCGAGGATGGCTTAGATCTCGTGAAAGCGAGTTTCCACGATCTCGCGGCCAGGTTTTGCTCCGGTACGCTCGCGATTCTGCGTCAAATGGGCCACAACGCCGCGAATACCACTCACGTCGCGGCCGCGATCCTGGTGCGGGAAACAGGACGAGGCCCACCTTACACCGCCCAGATGTTGCCCCTACGGCCTAAGATGGTCCGCATCAACCACGAGGGCTGCCGATGCCGCCGACGTCTGCCAGTTATGATTCCCTGCCTTACGACAGCATTCCGTACCCCGATACGCATCCGGGCCGGCTGTACACTCTCGCCAAGCTTTTCGGCCTTAATCCCACGCCGATCACGCGCTGCCGTGTGCTGGAACTGGGCTGCGCCGCGGGCGGTAACATTGTGCCGATCGCGGAATCGCTGGGGGATAGCAAGTTCATTGGCGTCGATCTTTCCTCCCGCCAGGCCACCGCGGGGCAGGAGTGGATTCGCGAACTCGGCTTCGGCAACGTCGAGGTTCGCCATGCCAGCATCACTGATGTTGACGAGAGCTATGGCCAGTTTGACTACATCATCTCCCACGGCGTTTATTCCTGGGTGCCCAACGAAGTTCAGCAAAAGATGTTCGACATCTGCGCCAAGCAGCTCACGCCCAACGGCATCGCTTACATCAGCTACAACGTGTACCCCGGCTGGCACATGCGGGGCATGGTCCGCGACATGATGCGCTACCATGCGATGCGTTTCCCCGACCCGGTCAAGCGAATCGAGCAGGCCCGGGCGTTGCTGGATTTTCTCGTCTCCGCGTCGCGATTGCAGGAGGGCTCCGCCTTCGCGGCGATGCTCAAGAACGAACTCGACCTGCTTCGCCGTGTCAGCGACAGCTACCTGTACCACGATCACCTGGCGGAAGTGAATGAGCCGCTGTACTTTCACGAGTTCATGGACCGGGCGATGAAGCACGGCCTGAAGTACCTGGGCGAGGCTCGCATTGGCTTGATGATTCCGGGGAACCTCGGGCCGGAAGTTGAGAAGAGCCTGAAGATACTTGGCCCTGGTTTGCTGGAGAAAGAGCAGTTCATGGACTTCGTGCGGAACCGGACCTTCCGCCAGACGCTGTTGATCCGCGAAGGAGTGACGCCGAACTATAACATCGCCCCCAGTGCGGTGTGGGACATGCACATTTCGTCGCCGGGGCGGCCCGCCTCGGAGGCGTTCGACGACCTGAGCAAGGTGCAACCTGTGGGCTTCCAGGCGCCGGGCGGCATGGTGCTCACGACGGATCGGCCCCTCATCCGAGCCGCGATGCCGTTGCTGTTCAAGGCCTATCCGGGGACCGTGTACTTCGCGCAGTTGCTCGTCACCGCCAAGGCTCTTGTGGAGAAGGCGGGAGGCACCGTGCCCGTGGCGCCGCAGGATGGGCTTGAGTTGGCGTCCGGGTTGTTGAACTGCTTGATCGGCTCGAATCTCGTCGATCTGTTCCCGGTGGCCCAGCATGTGATCCGCAAGCCGCCCGAGCGGCCCAAGGCCCCCCTCGCGGCACGGCTGCTGGCGCCGCGGTTCCGGGTCGTCTGCAACGTTCGCCACGAGGGCATCATGCTTTCGGAGTTCGAGCAACGAGTGCTGCCGCTGTGCACCGGGATGACCGCCATGGAGGAGATGGTCAATGATCTCTCCCACGCGGCCCTGGCCGGGGAACTCCGCATGGAAAAGGACGGCCAACCCATTTACGACCCGACAGCGGTGCGGCAGTTGATGACCGAGAGCGTGACCAAGGCTCTGGAGAAGTTCGGCGAATTCGGATTGCTGATGGCGTGACGTTTCCGGAACGATCTCTCCCGCAAGTGCGTCGAATCGGGTACGATAATCCCGACTGCCAGAATTCACCCTCCAAGGAGCTCCCATGTTCTCTCGCCTCTCGGCCGGCGCGATCCTGATCGCCGGTCTCCTGTCGCTCACCGCGACGACCATCACGGCCCAGACGGGCGCCCTCTCCAAGGCCGACAAGGCCAAGGCGAAAAAGGCGATCCAGGAATTGCAGGAATACATCGGCCAGTGGAACGTCGAGGGCTTGCAGAAGGTTGGCGGCAAGACGGACGCCTGGAAAGAGAAGATCGAGTGGTCCTGGAAGTTCGACAAGGAAGACAAGGACAACGCCTGGATCGTGCTGAAGATCGAGAAAGGCAAGTATTACAGCGGCGGCGAGATCAAGTACCTGCCGTCGAAGAAGAAGTACGAGATGACGCTCACCCCGGCGGATAAGTCCGCACCCCAGGTCTTCGAGGGCGATCTCGTTCGCGGCACCATGAACCTCACGCACACCGCCCCGGGCAGCGGCGACGTGATCCGACTCAAGGTGAACACCGCGGCCGGCGGCATCCGCTACCTTGCCCTGCTCGAAAAGCAGGACAAGGGCAAGGGGCCCTTCAGCGAGATGTACAAGCAGAACGGCACCAAGGAAGGCGAGTCCTTCGCCGCCGGGGCCAAGAAGCCCGAGTGCGTGGTCACCGGTGGCGCCGCGACCATCGCCGTCGGCTACAACGGCAAGACCTATTACGTCTGCTGCTCCGGCTGCCGCGATGAGTTCAACGCGAACCCCGCGAAGATCATCGCCGAGTTCGAGAAGAAGAATAAGTGACCGGGGACCTGGAGCTCACAGCACGATCTTCCGGGCGAATTCGATCACTCACCGCGTTCTACGGTGGGTGATTCTGTTTCACACGAGGCGTTCCCTCGGCACAAGGCTCCGCCGCGAGCGGCGAAAACCCATAGGCCTTACCATGCGTGTTGCTCCATTTCTCCTCGCTTTGCTTGCGTCCCCCGCTTTCGCTGAGGATTACTCCCGCGGGCAGAAGCTCATGCGGGACTATTTCCAGGATCAGGTCTCGCAGATCGAGGCGAACTGCCTGACGCACCTGACGACGAAGGCGGCGTGGGAAAAGGAGCGAGTCGAGCGCCGTCAGCAGTTCTTCGACATGATGGGCCTTTGGCCGCTGCCGCCGCGAACGGACCTGAAAGCCAAGATCACCGGCACCACCCAGGGTGAAGGATTCACGGTCGAGAAGCTGCACTTTCAGTCGATGCCGGGGCTGTACGTCACCGCGAACTTCTACCTGCCCAGGGCGAACCCCGGGCGAGATCGCGTCGCTTCCAAGCTGCCCACGATTCTCTACGTCTGCGGCCATGGCAACGTCGTCGTCGATGGCATCTCTTACGGAACCAAGGTCAACTACCAGTACCATCCTGCCTGGTTCGCGACCCATGGCTACGCCTGCCTGATTCTGGACACGCACCAGCTTCACGAGATTCCCGGCATTCATCACGGCACTCATCACCTTGGCATGTGGTGGTGGCATAACCGAGGCTACACCCCCGCGGGCCTCGAGTGCTGGAACGCCATGCGAGCTCTCGATTATCTCGAAACTCGCCCCGAGGTGGACGCGAAGCGCATCGGCGTGACCGGCCGCTCTGGGGGCGGGGCCACAAGCTGGTGGATCACCGCTGCGGACGAACGCATTCAGGCGGCCGTCCCCGTCGCGGGAATCTGCGACATGCGATCCCACCTGTGCGAAGGGCTGGACAAGTCGCTCAAGAGTGGCGTGATCGCCGGGCACTGCGACTGCATGTACATGGTGAACTCCCGCCGCTGGGACTTCGCGGACATCGTCGCCCTCTGTGCCCCGCGGCCCGTGCTGTTGGGCAACACCGACGACGACCGCATTTTCCCGGTTCCCGGCTACCGCAGACTCGCGGAGAAGGCCCGCAAGGTCTACGCTCTCTACGGGGCCGAGGAGAAGTTTCAGCTTCTCGAAACGACTGGTCCGCACAAGGACACGCCGGAACTTCGCAAGGGGATCAACCTGTGGATGAACCGCTGGCTGAAGGACGACGTAAGCACGAAGGTCGAGGACGACCTGCCGCCGAAGCTGAAGCCGCAGGACCTGAAAGTGCTGGCGAAACGGCCTGAAGACTCGGTGAACGAGACAATCCAGGAACTCCGCCTGCCGCCTGTGGTGCTGGAGCTTCCGAAGAGTCCGCAGGTGGCGAAGGAGTGGTGGGCCAGCAAGCGCCCCGAGTTGATGAAGGCCCTTGAGGAGGACGTCTTCCGCGGCTGGCCGAAGAATCCGCCGTCGCTGAAACCGGTGGTCAGTGCGGATGTCACCCACGCGGGCGTGAGGCTCCGCGGCATCGACTTCATCTCCGAGACGGGGGTGGAACTGCGGCTGTTCGTGGTGGTCTCCACGGAGGTTCCGAAGCCGCAGACTTCGGTCCTTGAAGTGATCGGTACGGAAGAGGAATGGAAGAAGCTCTGCTCGAATCTGGGGCCCAAATTCGCCGATGCGCTGCTCGCCACGGAGAGCAACCTCCCCTTTGACGAGGGGACGTTTCGCGGTTACCGCCAGATGCTACAGACCGGAGTCGCTTTTGCTTACCTCTGCCCTCGTGGAATCGGGCCGACGGCGTGGGCCAAGCCCGGGGAACGCGACGACGTGCAGGTTCGCCGTCGATTTCCGCTCGTCGGTCAGACCCTCGATGGCCAGCGAGTCTGGGACATCCGGCGGGCGATCCAGGCCTTGCGGGCCGTTGAGGGTCACGCGCCTCAAAGACTCAGCGGCAAGGGCCAGGGCGGCGCCTTGGCCCTTTATGCAGGGCTTTTCGAGCCGGAGGTCAAAGTGATCTCGCTTAACAACCTACCGAGCTCGCACCTGGAGGGGCCGATCCTGATGAATATCTCCCGGCATCTGGAGATGCCCCAGGCGGTCGCTCTCGCTTTTCCTCGAACGATCTTCTTGCAACTTGACTCTTTAGAGGTTAAGAAATCCTTCGAGTGGACTCAGCGGCTCGCGAAGTCGATCGGTGCCGAGTCCAAGCTCGAGATCAAGTAGGCGAGGAGACACGGTCCTCTGCCGCCCCGCGAACCCCGACAGGAACCCGGCACGTTGCCGTGGCCTGCCGACCCGGCAACCTTATCAGGAGCAGCATCATGGCTGACGAAACGAAGCCCGAAGTTCCCGCCCAGGCCGGCAACCCCGTCCAGGTTTCCATCGACGACTCCGCTCTGGAAAACCTTTACGTCAACTTCTTCCGCGTCACCGGCAACCCGGACGAAGTCCTCTTCGACCTCGGCATGTACTCCCAGGTCATCACCCCGACCGGCCCGGAACCCGTGAAGCTCACGCACCGGCTCGTCATGAACTTCGTCACGGCGAAGAAGCTCGCGGAAGTCCTCCGCGTCGTGGTCAACCGCCACGAACAGGCCTTCGGCGTCATCGAAGTCGATCCGGGCCGCCGGCTCCGCTCGGGCGGACGGTAATCGCTTTTGATGATCGTTGATGGCTCGTGACAGATTCGAGTTTGGTCGGGCTTCGTCTTTGAAGCTCGACGCTGACTCGTGAAGTGGCCTTCATGTACCGAGTTTCTTTGGACTGTGGCGCCGGCGTCTTGCCAGTGTCGCAGTCCATGCTGTTTTGATACCACCTCGAAGCCGTGAGCGTTTCCGGCCCGATCACGGAGGCTCGCATGTGTCGGCTCTTCGCATCCCCTGGACTTCTCCTGACGCTGGTCAGCCTCTCCCCCGCTGCTGAGCCCGCGTGGGCGGCCCCCATGCGACAGGCTCACTCTCACTTCAAGGGTGTGCCGGGAACCCTGGCGTTGTTTGGCGATTCGATCACCAATACCCTCGCCTTTTGGGCCCCGCTGCAATGGGACCGCAAGGGCATGGATGAGGCCACCCTCAAGGCGTACGAACGTGTGAAGGCTCGCCTGCAACCGGAATGCTGGCAGAAGTGGCGTGGCCCCACGCTTGGCAACGAGAGCGGCAAGACCTCACGCTGGGCGGTCGAGAACATGGACACCTGGATCAAGAAGCTCAACCCGGAGGTGGCCATCATTCTCTTCGGCACCAACGACCTCGCGGGGATCACGGCCAAGGAATACGAAACCAACCTGCGGAGCCTCGTGGTGGCCTGCCTGAAGAATGGCACCGTGCCGATCCTCACCACGATCCCGCCTCGCAGCGGTGCGGTGGAGAAGTCCAGGCAGTTCGCGGAAGTGGCGAGGAAGCTTGCCGTGGATTTCAAGGTGCCGTTAGTCGACTACCAGGCCGAGATCCTGAAGCGCCGCCCGGACGACTGGGACGGCACGCTGCCGAAGTTCAAGGAGTTCGCGAAGGATGCCTACGAGGTGCCGACGCTGATCGCTGGCGACGGCGTGCACCCGAGCAATCCGGCGAAGTTCAAGGATTTCACCGAGGAAGGCCTGCGAAGCAACGGCTACGTCCTTCGCAACTACCTGACGCTGCACGCCGTCGCCGACGTGATGCGTGAATTCCCATAGCCTTCATCGCGAGAAGGCACCCTCGCACGGATCACGCGAGCGGATACATGCCCTTCCTCGCCTTGTGGTAAGTGAAGCGAGCCGGGTTGATCGCGGTGATGCCAGGCGTGTCCACCTCGATGATCGCGCCCGCGATCGGCGCGTAAGCGGCCTTGTACGCGACGGCGGCCTTCACCACGATCGACTTCATCTGCCGGGGCTCGATGCCGAGGCTTGTGAGTTGGCCGAGGCTGAATGGGGGCGTGCGGTAGCTGTTGAGCACCAGAAGATTTCCCTCGCCCAGATCGAGCACCGCGGTGTGGCCCTGGTCGTTGATGCGTCGGCCGCCGTGGCGGGCTTCCACCTCCAGCCACTTGCCATCGTTCAGCGCGCGGACGCTGCCCTTCACCGTCACGGGGTCGCCGTGAAGCCTGTCGACTTTGCCGCCGACGGTCACCTCGAGCGTGCCGCCGAGGCCCTCCTTCTTCGCGGCCTCGACCGCCTCCGGGGCATACAGCACGACGACGAAGCCCTTCGCTTTCTGCTTGATCAGTTCGGCGAGAAGCACGGTGCCATCCGCCGCGGAGCCTCCGCCGACGTTGTCGCCGATGTCCACGAGGACCACCGGTGTCTTGTCCGCGGTGATCGCTCGCTGCACGGCCTCCGCGGGCTCCGGGCACGCCACGTAGAGCCGTTCGCGAACGTTCCACATCTCCGCGGCTACCTGCTCCGCCACCTGCTTCGCGAGGGCAGCGTCGCCGTCGGCCAAGGCGATGACGCTCGGCCCCATCCAGGGCACGTCCGCATACGGGAAGCCTGCCATCACGTTCACCGAAAGCATGCCCGGCTGCGATTCCAGCGTGCGGGCCATTGCCATCAGGTCCGTCATCGGGGCTCGATCCGTCGCCTGGCCGAGCAGGTTGATGAACATCGCCGGCTTCGCGATGTGGCAGACGGGGCGGATCTCGCCCTTCACCGTTCGCGAGAGCAACTCCGCCGCCAGCAACCCGCGGGCTCGCTGGTCGATGTGGGGATAAGTCTGGTACGCGACGATGATGTTCGCCGTCTCCGCCATCTGCGGCGTGGGGTTGCCGTGGAAATCGAGCGACACGGCGAGCGGGATCTTCGGCCCAATGGCGGCCCGCACGCGGCGAAGAACCTCCGCGTCCGCATCAGGGTGCTTCGGCGTCACCATCGCCCCATGCAAAGCGAGTAGCACGCCGTCCGGCTTCGCCAGCAGGCAACCGGTGGTGATGGCGTCAACAAGGTGATCGAAGACTTCATCCGTCACGGGCCCCGCCGGCGTCGCCCAGCCCATCGCCGTGGGCACGGCCTCGAAGTCATAACGCTTCGCGCCTTCGAGGAACCCGCCGACCTCGTGATGCGCCTCGGTCCAGATGGGGATGAGCGAATCGCCGTAAGTGAGGCTGCCCTCGCGGAAGAGCCCGATATCGGTGGGCTTGGGTGAGAAGGTGTTCGACTCGTGCATGATGCCGCCGACAGCGATACGCATGATGACCTGCGGGAATGGGGTGGGGTTGTAGGGCCTGGGCAAAGTTCAAGAAAAGGGGGTTTGGTGCCCGAAGTCAACCAAAATCTGTATCCTATCCAGGCTCGGCTTTGGTCGCCGAAACTCTCCTTCTTAACAGTATGAGGTGCTTCCGTGTCCGTGAACGTGGCGGTCGTCGGTGCGACAGGTGCGGTGGGCGATCTGATGCGGCGAGTGCTCGTAGAGCGGGCGTTCCCGGTCAAAACCATCAAGTTCCTCGCGTCCGAGAAATCGGCCGGCAAAACCGTCGAGTTCAGTGGGAAAACGTACACAGTCGAACTCCTCCGCCCCGAGGCGTTCGAGGGCGTGCAGATCGTGCTGTCCAGCACGCCCTCGTCCGTCAGCAAGCAATTCTCCCCCATTGCCGCGAAGGCGGGGGCGATCGTTGTCGATAATTCGTCCGCCTGGCGCATGGACCCGGACTGCCCGCTGGTGGTGCCGGAGGTGAACGCCCAAGAGCTTCACAACATCAGGAAAGGCATCGTCGCCAATCCGAACTGCGTGGCGATCCCGCTCACCGTGGCGGTGAAACCGCTGTACGACCTGTCCAAGGTGAAGCGGATCATCGTCAGCACGTACCAGTCCTCCTCGGGCAAGGGAGCCACGGGGCTTGTTGACTTCGAGGCCCAGATGAAGGCCTGGGTCGGCGGCGGCCCGGTGCCCAAACCGACGGCTCACCGGGCCCAGCTGGCCGGCAACGTCATCACGCTGGACTGGACGCTTGACCCCAATGGGTACACCGAGGAAGAGAACAAGGTCATCAGCGAGACGAAGAAGATCCTGGGCGACGCCGCCATCGGTGTCAGCCCCACCTGCGTTCGCGTGCCGGTGAGGATTGCCCACTGCGAGTCGATTAACGTCGAGTTCGAGCGTCCCATCAGCGCCGAGGAGGCCAAGGCGGCGTTGGCGAAGGCGCCGGGCGTGGTGCTCATGGACGAGGTCAAGGGCGAGTTCCCGCAGCCGATCCACGCGTAAGGCAGCGACCACACGTTCGTGGGCCGGGTGCGGCAGGATCCATCGAACCCGAACTGCCTGAACCTGTGGGTCGTGGCGGACAACCTCCGCAAGGGAGCGGCCTCGAACGCCGTGCAGTGTGCGGAGGAACTGATCAAGCGTGGGATCGTTCGCTAGATCCCGCCATGCGCAACCTCAAACTCACCCTCCAGTACGACGGCACGGAGTTCTTCGGCTGGCAGACGCAGCCCGGGCGGCGGACGGTGCAGGAGGTGTGCGAAACGGCGGTCTTCGAGATCACGCGGGAACGCATCCGCCTTAACGCCAGCGGCCGAACCGACTCCGGTGTCCATGCCCTCGGGCAGGTCGCGAACTTCCACACCCCGACAAAGCTTCGCTGCGAGGTGCTGGTGAAGGCGATCAACGCCAAGCTGCCGGAAGATGTGCGAGTTCGCGAGTGTGTCGAGGTGCCGCAGAGCTTCTGTGCGAACAAGGACGCAGTGCGGAAGCTGTACCGCTACGTGATCAGCGATTCGCGGACGCCCTCGCCGATCCTGCGAAAGTATTCCTGGCAGACGAAGCAGCCCCTGAACGAAGCCGCGATGAACCAGGCGGCGAGCCAGCTGATCGGTCGGCACGATTTCCTCAGCTTCGAGACGGAAGGCCCCAACCGCCTCAGCAGCGTGCGAACGATCACCCGGCTTACGGTCGAGCGGCGTGACCAGGAATATCTGTGGCTCGAAGTAGAAGCGGACGGCTTTCTGTACAACATGGTTCGAGCGATCGCCGGCACGCTGTTCCAGGTCGGCCGCGGATACTGGCGAGCGGGCTTAATGAAGGAAATCCTGGCGAGCCGCGACCGTGGAAAGGCCGGACCAACCGCCCCGCCGGAGGGGCTGTTTCTCGTCAACGTGACCTACGCAACGAACTAAATCACGATGCACATTTCCTACCCCGCCGAACTGCCCATCGAGCCGATGACCTCGGTGCCGAACCGCGACGTCAGCGTTCCGGGCTCCAAGAGCATCACGAACCGGGCCCTCGTGTTCGCGGCCCTGACGCCTCGCAAGGGGGCGTGTGTCCTCCGCGGTGCGCTGCAAAGCGAGGACACCGAGGTGATGGTCGATTGCCTTCGCAAGCTCGGATTCACGCTCGAAACGCACTGGGACGATTCCGAACCACGAGTCTGCTTCCCCGCGGGAATACCGAACGGAATCCCCGCGATCGTGGCGGATCTGTTCGTCGCGAACTCCGGCACCACCATGCGATTCCTCACGGCCCTCGTCGCCACGGGGCACGGCCGCTATCGCCTTGATGGCATCCCGCGAATGCGCGAACGGCCCATCCAGGATCTTCTCGACGCGCTCAATCAACTCGAAGGCGTGAAAGCGACCAGCGAGACCGGCAACGGCTGCCCGCCGGTGATCATCGAGACCCACGGACTTCGCGGCGGCCAGGTGAAAATGAAGGCCGACCTCAGCAGCCAGTTCCTCAGCGGCTTGCTGATGGCCGCCCCCTTCGCCGATGATGATGTCACCATCGAACTGGTCGGCCCGGTCGTGTCGAAGCCGTACATTGAGATGTCCGTGATGATGATGAGGCAGTGGGGTTACCGCGTCGCTTATCAGGGTCGGAAGTTCCAAATCGGTGTGCGCCGCGAGGAAGAGGAATCTCGTGACTACGTCATCGAACCGGACGCCTCGGCGGCGTCGTACTTCTTCGCGGCCGCGGCGATTCTGGGCGGGCGGATCACCGTCGCCGGGATGCATCGCAACATGCTGCAAGGGGACGTGAAGTTCGTCGACCTGCTCGAACAGATGGGCTGCCGTGTCGAGACGTGTGCGTCCGGCATCACCGTTCACGGTCGGCTGTTGAAGGGCATCGCCACGGACATGAACGCGATCAGCGACACCGTCATGACGATGGCCGCCGTCGCCTGCTTCGCGGAAGGGCCGACCACGATTCGCAACGTCGGCCACATCCGCCACAAGGAGACGGACCGGCTCTCCGCCCTCGTCACGGAGCTACGCAAACTGGGCGTGGAAGTCGAGGAATATCTGGACGGACTGAAGATCACGCCAGGGCCGATGAAGGGCTGTGCGGTGGATACGTACAACGACCACCGCATGGCGATGAGCCTGGCGTTGATCGGCCTGAAGGTGCCCGGCATGGTGATCCGCAACCCCGGCTGCGTCGCCAAGACGTACCCGAAGTTCTGGCAGGATCTGGAGCGGTTGCGGTGATCGTCGAGCAGTCCACCCGTGCGAGTGAGTCCCTTGCTCGCACGACAGGCGGGGTTGCCTTACGCCTTCTTCGCCTTCTTCGCGGGGGCTGCGGCTTCCGCCGCGGGGACGACGAGAGGTTCCTTCCACCATGGGCTCAGGCGGTGGATTTTGAGCAGGACCTTATCCCGATCTTCCACGCCTGCGGTGATCAGCTTGCTTTTCAGCTTGGCCATCTTCTTCTTGCGGGCGGTACGCCGACGCAGTTCGATCGCACGTTCGACCATGTCCGAAGCTCCAATCGCGAGTTCGACGAATATCATGCCGGAAGGTCCAACTTATGGCGCCGGGGCCATTCAGGCCAGACTCAGGGAGCATGCGGCCCGATGACTGATCTTCCATGGTGGTGGCTTGCCAGCGGACTGGTGGCTGTCCTGCTCCTTGTGGCCCTGCTTCGCTGGCTTCGCCACTTCGGCCAGGTGGTGCAGGCCGAGCGGGCCCGCGAACTCTTCCGCCTTCAGCACGAGCGGTTCGAGGAGGCACTCCTCAAGGCCGCGGCCGAGACGGGCAAACCCCGCGGCTTACGCTGGTTATCCTGCGTCATCACGGGTGACGCCGTGCTCGTCCGCGAGAAGCCGACGCACGGGATCGTGGCTCTCGTGCCGGTGACGGTGCAATTCGAACCTGTGGAAGGCTCCGACATGGAAGACGTGCCGGCCGCCCGCGAGCCTCGGCCCACAACGGCAATCTTCACGTTCGCAAAAGGGGAATGGGCGACGACGGGCCGGGTGCTGTTCAACCTCGACCCGCACCAAACCGTCCAGCAGAGTGCGGGACGGTATGTGGAGATGTCGCATCGTTCACGATGAATGCGTAGCCGCGACGCGGCTACGCGGAAGTCACTTCCACTCCACGCCGTAAGGCAGCATCGCTTTCGCGAAGTCCTTGGGGTTGCCCAATAGCGGGGCGGCGAGCTTCAACGCCTTCTCGGCGCCCGGCATGGTCTTCAACACATCCGCGGTCGCCTTGCTGAAGGGGAAGCCGCCTTCGCCTTCCATCAGCTTGTCCAGGAAGCTCTGCGCCTTCGGCAGCACCAGCAGTTCCATCTCGGCCTTGGGATCAAGGCCGGCGAGGGTCTTCGCCTCGGCGATCGCGTCGTCGAGCGTGCCGAGCTTGTCCACGAGTCCGTTCTTCTTCGCCTGGCGGCCGGTCCACACGTGGCCGCCGGCCAGCTTGAGCAGTTCCTCGCGGGTCATTTTCACGCCGGCCTTGTTACGGCCCTGGAGAGCCTTGGTGATGAACGTGTCGTAGACGCTCTCGATCGTGGCGGTGAGGGCCTTGCGTTCGGATTCGCTCCACGGGAAGGTGCTGGAGAGCACGCCGCTGTTCTTGCCGCGGGCGACGACGTCGGTCTTCATGCCGCCCCATTCTTCGAGGCCGCCGGTGACGAGTTTCATGCCGAAGACGCCGATGGACCCGGTGAGCGTGCCCGGCTCCGCGAAGATCTTCTGGCAGCCCATGGCGATGTAGTACCCACCACTGGCGGCGGTGTCGCCCATGCTCGCCACGACTGGCTTCTTGCACGTGGTGATGGCGTGCCAGATCAAATCGCTGGCCAGAGCCGAGCCGCCAGGGCTGTCGATGCGGATCACGATCGCCTTCACGGCGGAGTTGTTCTCGGCGTCCTTGATCGCTTCCACCATCGTGTCCGAGCCGATGGTCTCGCCGCCCATGAGCGGGTTCACGCTGCCCTTGCCGCTCTCGATGCCGCCGACGGCGTAAATGACCGCGATCTTGTCCGCCTTGGATTCACGCTTCTTGCGAGGGGACAGGGCGGCGAAGATCGCGAACGGATTGCTCGCATCGAGCTCCTGCCCCTTGGCCTTGCCGTAGCTGCGAAGGATCTTCGTCGACTCCACGCCCAGGTCCTTGGCGAAGCTCGCCTCGAACTGGTCAACGTAAGCCAGGCGATCCACAAGCCCCAGCTTGCCCGCGGCGGCACCCGTGTAAGGGCCGCCATCGATCATCTCGCGGACCTGCTGGGCCGTCCACCTGCGCTTCGGGCGGGCCTGGGCGATCGATTCGACAAGTTCGTGCTCGTAGTTATCGTCCACGATCCCTTCGAGTTGCTCGCGATTCTCCTTGCTCAGCGATTCGCGAATGAACGGCTCCACCGCTCCCTTGTAGTCGCCCATCTTGAGGATGTCCGCCTTGAGCTTCAGCATCTCGAGTGCGTTCTTGTAGAAGGTGACTTCCGCCCGCAGGCCGACGAGATTGACGGTGCCGGCCTCGGGGATGGCGAAGACATCCGCGCTGAGGCCGAGAAGATATTCCTTGGTGCCAGGATCCTCGCAGTAGGCGAAGACTTTCTTGCCCGAGGCCTTCACGGCGGCGACGGCGGACTTGAGTTCGTGAAGCTTGCCGAAACCGACCTGGAGCGAGCCGAGTTCGAGGTAAAGTGCCTTGACATTGGCGTCCCTGGCCACCTTCTGGATGCGGTCGACCTTGCTGCGGAAGTTCTCCGGCGGCGGGCCGAAAAGCCCTTCGCCCGGCACTGGCGACTCATCCAGGCTGCCCTTCAGCAGGATGTGGGCCACCTGGGCCGGGGCTGCCTTGGGGGCATCGGCGTCAGGCTTCGCCTCCGCTTTATTCTTGCCGCCCGCCTTCTCCGCAGCCTTTCCTGGCGACGGTTTTTCCTCGGCAGGCGAGAAGGAGAATAGCGTCAGCATCAGACCGAGAACCACAGCGAGTGGTAAGTGGCGCATAGAAGGCTCCGTAAGGTAATGCCGCATTGTACGGTCATTCGCAGCGGGCGTGAGGAGATTTTATCGAGGACGGGCCCGTTCGCCTTGCGGCGCCGTCCCGGAGCATGAAGGTCACGGCCTGGGACGACCCTATGAGCGATGGATTTCGTGACGCCTCCGATGTTGGGGCATACCTCGCCTTCGTTGCTTTGACTCTTCCCTGTCGCCCGACATCTGCGAAGATGGACCAGAATTCCCCGCCTTCCCTTTCTGAATCCTCCGGGCGTTGCCATGCCACGCTATTCCCTTGCGACACTGGGTCTCTTGCTCCTCGCGGGCCCATTGCTCGCGGAGGACGACGGCAACAAGCTTCTCCTCGAAGCGCTCGGCCGCAGCGATGTGTCGGTCGTTCCCCTGTGGCCTAAAGGCGTCGGCCCCGGTGAGACGCGCCCTCAGCTTGGCGACGGCTTCGTGAAGCCACCCACAGGCACGCTTGTCTTTCGACCTGTAGTGAAGTCGGAGATGATCGTGATCCCCCCGCCCAGGGGCACGCGATCCCTCGGCGTTGCCGTCCTGATTTGCCCGGGTGGTGGATATGGCGCCCTCGAAACCGTCTCGATCGTTCAGGGCTCGAAGTGGCTCAACGAAATGGGAGCCACCGCCGTGCTCCTGAAGTATCGCATCCCTCGCCGAGGGCCTGATAATCCCGCTTATTACTTACCACTGATGGACGCTCAGCGAGCCCTCGGCCTGCTCCGCTCGAGAGCCAGGGAGTGGAACCTTGATCCCTCGAAGATTGGTATCGCTGGCTTCTCCGCGGGAGGTCACCTCGCGGCGATGGCGAGCAACCACCACGAAAAGCGATCGTACGACGCCGTCGACGATCACGATCGCACTTCCAGCCGCCCGGACTTCTGCATCCTCATGTATCCCGCGTATCTCACAAACCCGATCCCCGAACTGAAGCCCGATCCGGCCCTTGAGCAGGCGAAGATGTCCCCCGAGCGGACGCCGCCGACCTTCATCGCCGTCGTTCGCCCGGACAAGTTCACGGTCGGCTGCATCAGCTACATCGCAGCCCTGCGAGCCGCGAAGGTGCCCGCGGAGTTGCACGTCTTCTCGTCCGGCGGTCATGGCGGTTGCTTCGACCGCTATCCGCTGCTCGGCTGGGGCTACGAGGCGGCACGATTCCTCAAAGATCGCAAGTTTCTCGACGAGGACGCCGTGAAACTCAGCGAAACCTGGCTCAAGGCCCGCGAGGCGGAAGTGAAGGCGAAGCCTGATCTCCAACTCGATACCGTCGGAGCGGCGAAGGCTCCGCCACAGGTAGACAGGGCGTTCGGCTTCAAGGCTCCCGCTGATGCGATTGCAGATGACAAGCTTAGCCCTGGCGACGCCGAGTTGCGAAAGCTTCTCGGCCCGGACGCGCCCTTCCTTCCGCTCTGGCCCAAGGGGGCACGATCCGACGACCCCTTGAAGGACGGCCCCGAAACCACACCGACGCTTCCCGGCCCGAAGAACTTCCTTCGCATCAGCCAGGTGACCCAGCCGACGATGTTCGTGATGCGGCCCCAGAAGCCGGACGGCCGAGCGGTTGTCGTGTTTCCCGGCGGAGGCTATCGGCACCTGGCGATCCATCACGAGGGAGTCGACGTCGGTCGTTGGCTTAATGCGCAGGGCATCACGGCGTTCATCGTGAAGTATCGCGTCCCGACGCGGGCCGGCGTCTCCGTCGCGCTTCAGGACGCCCAGCGAGCCGTGAGCCTGGTGCGGTCGCGGGCCACCGAGTTTGGCATCGACCCGGACTGGGTCGGAGTCCTCGGCTTCTCCGCCGGCGGCAATCTCGCAGCCCTCGTCGCCCACAAGTTCAGGGAACGCAGCTATGAAGCGGTGGACGAGCACGACCGCGTCCACTGCCGCCCGAACTTCGCCCTGCTGGGATACCCCGCTTACCTCGCGGGCAAGGACGGCAAGCTTGACGAGTCGTTCACCAACCCGCAGCGGAACTGGACGCCTCCCACATTCGTGGCGTTCGCCGCCAACGACGGCCTGATCGAGGGGGCGTTCCCATACGTGCTCGCCCTGCGTGAGGCTCGCGTCCCCGTAGCATTTCACGTCTACGAATCCGGCGGCCACGGCAAGGCCCTGCGGCCCGATGGCTATCCGTTCTCTCGCTGGAGTGTCGCGGCCGAGCGCTGGCTCGCGGATCTCGTCACCGCCGTCGAGCACAAGAAGTGACGGTTGAGGGGCCAATCCTGGCCCTTCACCGCTATCCTAAAAGTAATCCACGATCGCCCACCAGGAGTCATCCCGTGAAGCACGCACTGATCCTCGCACTCATCGCCGTTCTGCCGACGCTCGCTGATGCTGGCAAGTTCAACAAGAAGCTCTCCGTCGGCGACGCGGCCCCGGAGTGGAAGGATCTCGAAGGCATCGATGGCAAGAAGCACGCCTTCGCAGAGTACAAGGACAAGGATGTGCTCGTCGTCCTCTTCACCTGTAATAGCTGCCCGATCGCGGCGGACTACGAGGAGCGCATCCTCGCCTTCGCGAACGCGCACACCGCCCCGGGCTCGAAGGTGGGAATGGTGGCCATCAACGCGAACACGATTCCCGAGGATCGGCTCGACAAGATGAAGGAGAAGGCCGCGAAGAAGAACTTCCCGTTCTCGTATCTGTACGACCCCATGCAGACGATCGCGAAGGCGTACGGCGCGATGTACACTCCGGAGTTCTTCGTACTGAACAAGGATCGCAAGGTGGTGTATATGGGCTCGATGGACGACAAGAGCCCGCCAGCCGCCGCGAGCGTGAGCTACCTGGATCAAGCGGTGGCGGCCGCTCTCGAAGGTAAGTCCGCCCCCGCCGAAACCCTCGCCCGGGGCTGCCGCATCCGCTTCAACGTGAAGCGAGAGGAATGAGAAACTCGGAACGGGGAAAGCGATATTCGGACTTCGAAACTGAGTACTTCTCACTCAATACTTCTTCACTTCTCCGGGTGTCGCCAAGTTCTCTGGGCCTTTGAAGTAGGTCGCTCGCTCCGCGAGTGACGGCTTCGACTTGAGAATGAAGTCGATTCATTGGATATCCACCGCGTCCTCTTGATTCAGAAACCACTCGCGGAGCGAGTGGATGACTTTGTAGACCCAGAAAATGTGGATGCACCCGCTTCTCCTTTCGGGGAAGTTGGGCTTGCACTCCTCTCGCAAGATCGAACACAATCCCCCTCGCCTTGATCCCGTTCACGGATGAACGGACTGCTCACATGACTCCGCGAGGACAGGGATGTCCCTCGATTCTACCCCCCGAAACGTCACCACGATTCCTCGCGCCGTCGTCGCGCAACTGGTCGCGTTCGCCGCGGTCCTGTTGTGGTCGTTCTGGCCGATGCTCACCGTCTTCTTCACGAAGTGGGCCAACGATCCCCAATACTCTCACGGCTTCCTCGTACCGTTCTTCTCGGGCTACCTGATCTGGAAGGCCTGGCAGAACGGCCCGCTCGAAGCCCTGCCCCGGCCCTTCCTCGGGTACTCGATCCTGGGCCTCGCTGTGGTGCTAAGGCTCATCGCGGGGGCGATCCTCTTTCACCAGTTGGATGCGCTCGCGTTCTTGCTCGGGCTCGTCGGGGCAAGTCTCGCGTTCGGAGGGCTGCCGCTGTTGAAGCGAACCGGCCCGGCGATCGCGTTCCTGGTGTTCATGATCCCGCTGCCTTACGAACTCGAACGCAACGTCGGCCAGCCGCTGAAGACCGCAGCCACGGTCAGCAGCACCTTCCTGCTCCAGACCTTCGGCCAGCCGGCCCTTCGCGATGGCAACATCATCCTCATTGATGATGTGAAGCTTGGCGTCGTCGACGCTTGCAGCGGCCTGAAGATGATGATGACCTTCTCCGCCTTCTCTGTCGGGGCCGTGCTGCTCATGAAGCGGACTCGCTTCGAGAAGCTCATGGTTCTGCTAGGCATCGTGCCGATCGCTGTGGTCGCCAACGTGTTGCGGATCACCGCGACAGGCTTCGCGTACCTCTGGTTCAGCGACAAGGCGACCCTCGAATTCTGCCACGATCTGTTCGGCTGGCTGATGATGCCCCTCGGGCTCGGTCTGCTGGCCCTGGAATTCTGGGTGCTCAAGCACCTCGTGGTCGACGAAACGGAAGAGACCCTGATCCATCCGCTGCACTCGGGGGCTCCGGTCCCTGGGTTTGTCATGGGGTGATGCATGAACGGACCGACCTTCGCCACGCCTCGAACGCCGCCCGCCGTGCCGCCCACGCGACCGGCCCCGGCCCGCAGCGCCAGGCCCGCGCTCAAGCTCGACGCGGACGCCAGTGGCGGCCTGCGCATCCTCACGTACCTGCGGCTGCACTGGCTCATGATCCTGTTCTGTGGATCGCTCCTCGGCGCCGGCCTCGCGTACGCCGCCTGGACATTCCTGCCGAGCAAGTATGAATCGTACGCGCTCATTCAGGTGTCGTCGGTGCCGACGCAGATCGCCAATCAGAACAATCCGAATCAGGCTCGCACCGAGTTCACGACTTACCTCAAAACGACCGCGGCCCTGCTGAAGTCGGAGTTCGTGCTCAACGCCGCCCTGCGAGAAATGCGGGACGTGCAGACGATTCGTGATCAGTCCGAGCCGATCAAGTACCTCGAAGAAGAGGTGCTGGTGAACTGGTCGGAAGGCTCCGAGGTGATCCGCATCACGTACAAGAACAACACGCCGGGTGACACGAAGAAGGTGGTCGATGCGATCCAGGCGGCGTTCATGTCCGAGGTGGTGATGAAGGACGTGCAGGAAAAGCAACTCTTCCTGCAAAAGGTTCAGGACGCCAAGCTGGACCTGCTGCGAATTCTGGAAGGGCGCCGCAACCCCAACGCGAAGCCCGGCGTGATCCCCGCGTCTGGCCAGGCGTCAGGCAACGGCGTGGTCCCGGCGGGCGGGAATCAGCAGGGCGAAACGCTGCCGCCGCTGGTGGGGCTGGGGCCGGTCGTGCCCGCGATCGCGCAAGGGCCGACCGTGGAGGACATCCTTCGCAAGATCGATCCGCGAATCCTTATTCAGGAACTCGCGGCCCTCCGTGGCGAAGTCAAGCGGTTGCCGGGGCTCATCATGGCCCAGGAACGCTCCGTTGGCTCCGTTCTCGCACGGATGGACGCGATCAGGAAGGCCCCGATCGATCCGCAGTTGCTGCAGTACATCGAGAAGGACGAGATGGTCGTCGGCCTGATGATGCGGGCCCAGGCTTCCAAGCGTCGCCATGAAATCATGGCCGGCTCGGGCCATGCGGAGGCCCCCGGTGTGCTTCGCCTCCATGCAGACTGGCAGGCGGATGAGGCCGCGGTCGAGAAGGTCAAGAAAGAGAAGGCGGCGACCCTTGATGGCGCCCGCCGCCACGAGGAACTCAAGAAGCTCGCCCTCGAAGGCGACCTCGCCCAGCGTGAACTGCAAAAGCTTCGTGATCAAAACGACATCGCCCAGAAGCATCTCGGAAAGGCTGAGCAGACGATCCGCGACATCAAGCCGCCCGAGATCGCCAGGATCGGCAACAACGAGCCGTTCGAGAAAGAGTACAACCCGCAGAACACGGTGCTCTCGACGGAAGACGGCATCCTCTCGACGCTGGTGAAGCAGTACCTGCTGACGCAGATGGAACTGCAATCGCCTCCTCGCGTGCGGCCGTTGCAGAAGGCCTCGCAGCCGATGCAGAAGGATCTGAAGAAGCAGATTCTCGCCACCATCGCCGCGGGGTTGATGGGCTTCGCACTCGTGGCGCTGGGCGTGGTCGCCTTTGAGACGATGACGAGAAAAGTGAGTTCGCTCACGGACCTCAAGAGCACGGGCCCGGCTCCGGTGGTCGGGGTGATCCCGTTCACACCCGCACAGGCGATGGGCCGCGACCCCGCGAAGCGAGCCGCCGCGAATGAAGCCATCGATCGCCTGCGGTCGTACGTCTCGCAGACCTGGCTGGCCCGCGGCGCGGCCACGGTCGCCGTCACCAGTGCGACCGGGGACGAAGGCAAGAGCTTCACCGCCTTCGGGCTCGCGAGTTCACTGGCCCAGGCCGGTTACCGCACGCTGCTCGTGGACTTCGACCTTCGCACGCCGAGCCTGCACAACTATGCCGGTGTGCCGAACCAGGCCGGCGTGTGCGAGATCCTTCGCGGCGAAGCGGAGCCCATGCCCCTCATTCAATTATTGCCGAACGGCCTGCACCTGCTGACCTCCGGCCGCTGGTCGGACGAAGCTCGCAAGTCCGCCGTCGGCGCGAAGCTCGACGCCCTGCTCGCGAAGCTGAAGGAGCCGTTCGACTGCATCGTCTGTCATGGCCACGCGCTCTTGACCGCGGCTGAATCGGTCGAGATGGCTCGCCGCTGCGAGGCGGTGCTGGTCTGTGCTCTCTACCGCGAGACGAAAGCCCCGTTGCTTCGCAAGGCCACTGATCGCGTCTCGGCGATGGAGATACCCTACAGCGGCGTGGTGTATATCGGGGCCAGTGAGTCCGAAGCGCTGTGCTAAGGCGAGCGGAAGGAAGAGATTTACCACAGAGTCGCAGAGGACACAGAGTTCCGAGTGAGAAAAGGACACGGTGCAAAACAAGGATTTCTTAGCGATCTGGCGTCATTTGATGGCGTTATCCTTGCCAAGCGCACCACCTTTTTTGTCCTCTCCCTCCGATCTCTGTGACTCTGTGTTAGATCTCTTCTGGCCTATGGCCTAACTGAAATGCGGACCTCGTAATGGGAATGAACCTGCGATTCATCCCTTCCGAATTCCGAACTCCGAATTGGGCAGCATCATGATGAAACCTCGAACTCTTGTGGTCTGTGCGATCCTGATGATCGCGGGCGCCCTGGTGAATGGTGCCGTGACTCGTCGCTGGGATTTCGCGGGGACGAACCCCGAAGTGACGAATCGGCTCCACACCCTGGCGGTGCGCTTCGACGACTGGCAGGCGAAGGAAGCCGACACGGACATGCCCAAGAGCGAGCGTGCCATTGCAACGGCTCGGCGCTATATGTCCCCGCGAACGGGGCACTCGGCAGCGGTCACGCTGTTCAGCGGGGTGCCTGGCGCCGTGGCGACGCACACGCCGGACGTCTGTTATCCGGGCAGCGGCTATCGCCTGGTCCGCGGACCTCTCAAGGAAACGACCACGCTCGCGGGTGGGGAGACGGTCGAGTTCTACATCGCGGACTTCGAGAAGAAGAAGGAAGCCCATGTTGATCGGGCCCGTGTTCGCTGGGCCTGGGCGACGAAGAACCGCTGGATCGCGCCGGACAATCCTCGCTGGCAATTCGCCCGCGACCTGACGGCGGCACCCGAGGTGTACAAGCTTTACATCGTGACCACCACCCCCGAGGGTGATGGCGACACGAAGCCGGAAGACGATGGCATCACGAACGCCTTCGTGCGATCCGCGTGGGAACAGTACACCGCCGCCCTGATTCGGTGATCTGTGGAACGCGCAACCTCTCGGATTCGCCCCTGTGACTCGTTCGCCCCGAGATTGGCGTCTTTTTTGAAGGACAGGCATGATGCCCGATTCCCCGTCTCGAAGGCCGGCCGTGCTGGCGAAGCCGAGGCCTGACTTGCGCCACCCGATCTCCTTCACCCCGCGATCCGCACTGCCGATCCCTCGGCCTTCGCGTCCCTGGCTGAGCGATATGCGTGAAGCGCTGAAGGCCGGGTTCGATCGCGTGTCGGCCCTGGTGCTCCTGATCGCGGGTCTGCCGGTGCTTGCCGGGTGCGTCCTCCTCGTGCGATTGACCTCGCGAGGCCCGGCGATCTACAGCCAGCAGCGTGTCGGCAAGGAAGGCCGGGTCTTCACGCTGCTGAAGATTCGCAGCATGTACCACGATTGCGAAAGCCTGACGGGCCCGCGCTGGTGCATGCCGGACGACCCCCGAATCACGCCGGTCGGCAAGTTGCTGCGGAAGCTGCACCTGGACGAACTGCCTCAATTGTGGAACGTCTTGAAGGGCGAGATGAGCCTGATCGGCCCGCGGCCGGAACGCCCGGAGATCTGCAAGAAGCTGCGGAAACTCGTCCCCGGTTACGATCGCCGGCACATCGTGCGCCCCGGCATCACCGGCTTCGCCCAGATCCACCTGCCGCCGGATACGTGCATCCGCAGCGTGAAGAACAAGGTCGCTTACGATCTTTACTACATCCGCCGCGGATCACTGCTCATGGAGATCGGCATCCTCGCCTGCACCGTGTTGAAGATGCTGGGCCTGAAGGCGCTTTACCACCGCCCGCCGCGCCGACCGACGGAAGAGATCTGAGAAACCAGTTCGGAATGCAGAGTTGAAGAACGCGTGTTTCAAGTCCGAATGCCGAGGTCCGAATTTCTGAAGAGTCTTCCATGCCGTCTGTCACTGTCACCGTGATCGTTCCGGTTCGCAACGAGGCTCGATCGATCGAGCCGACGCTGCGATCGTTGCTCACGCAGAACTTCCCGCGGGACCAGTTCGAGGTGATCGTTGCGGACGGCGCGTCCACGGATGAAACGGTGCCGATCGTTCGCCGATTGCAAGACGAGTTCAGCAACTTGAAGTTCGTGTACAACCCGGATCGCTTCTCGAGCGCCGGCCGGAACACGGCCCTTCGCCACGGCTCGAAGGACGTGGCCGTGATCGTCGACGGCCACTGCCAGGTGCCGGACCAGGATTATCTGCGGAACCTCGCGAGCGCCTTTGAAACCAGCGACGCCGACAGCCTCGGACGGCCGCAACCGCTGGATGCGCCCAACCCGACGCCTTTCCAGCAGGCCGTCTCCGTCGCGCGGGCCAGCCGCCTGGGCCATAACCCGGACTCGGACATCTTCTCGGCCGAGGCAAAGTTCGTGCCACCGCAGAGCACCGCGGTCGCGTATCGGCAGAAGGTCTTCCACACCATTGGCCTCTTCGACCCGCGGTTCGACGCCTGCGAAGATGTGGAGTTCAACCAGCGCGTCCACGATGCTGGGCTGTCGTGCTACTTCACGCCGACGGTGAAGATCGTCTACCACCCGCGGAAGACCTGGCCGTCTCTCTTCAAGCAACTCTCGCGTTACGGCCAGGGTCGGGCCCGCCTGGCGTTCAAGCATCCGCACTCGCTTTCGCTGCCCGCGCTCGTGCCGCCGCTGTGGGTGGTCTGGCTTATCGCCGGCGGCCTCGCGAGCTTCGCCTTCCCCGGCCTCGGCTGGGCCTGGGCCGCGAGCCTGTCGCTGTACCTCGCGGTATTGATGGCAGCAGGGTACGTCCTCGGCCAGCGCCAAACCCGCGGCGTCGCCTGGCGAATTCCCCTTGTGCTCACCGGCATCCACTTCGGCTTCGCGTGGGGATTCCTGAAAGAAGTGGCGAAGCGTAGCTCCTCCAAGTTGCAATCGAGAAGGTTCCTCAGCGGTAGCGTGCGATTCTCGTAGGACAGGCTGGAAGCCTATCCTACTGCAAATGCTGGCCTTTCTGATTTCACCAATCACTGAGAACTGATCACTCTTTACTTCACCACGACCCAGATATTATTGAACACCACCGGGTCGCCGTGGTTCTGAAGATAAAGCGAGCCGGGCTCGGGGACTTCCTTGTTGAACTTGCCGCCGGGGGTGTTGGCCTTGAGTTCAAGGCCATCATGGATGACGACGCCATTGTGCTTGATGGAGACCTTCGCGGGCTTGGTCTTTTTGCCGTCGGCGCCGAACTCGGGAGCGGTGAAGTCGATGTCGTAAGTCTGCCAGGTCATGGGCGGCAGGCACATGTTGACCTTGGGGGACGATTCCTTGTAGATGCCGCCGCACTCGTTGTCGACGCCCTTGAGGCCGAAGCTGTCGAGCACCTGAAGTTCGTAACGATCCTGGAGGTAGACGCCGCTATTGCCGCGCTGCTGGCCGGCTTCCTTGGGCATCCAGGGGGTGCGGAACTCGACGTGCATCTGGAAGCTCTGAAACTTGTCGTTGCTGCGGACGCCGGAGGCCGAGAGGAACTTGCCGTCGGAGAGTTCGACGATCACGGCCTTGTCCCACTTCGAGGCGTCGTCCGGGCCGGCATAGAGCACGGTGGCGCCGCTGGGGGCTTTGGCGCCGAGTGTCGGCGATTTACGTTCGGCCTTCTCCAGCGTGCCTTTGTAGTCGGGCGTATCCAGCGTCAGTTTGCCCTCGGCAATGGAGCCGACGACGTTGTCGTGCGCGCGAATGACGACCTTGTCGCCCTCACGGGTGCCCTTGCCGTTGTGCCTCTCCTTTTGGTCCCAACCCTCGCCGGGCAGGCCTCCCGGCAGAAGCCACCCCTCGAACTTGCCATCGCCGAGAGCGATCATCTGGATGCCGATCTTTTGCTTCCCGCTCGGAGTGGCGACTTCACCCACGTACTCGCCCTGCGTCTTGAAGTCGGCCTCGTCCTTGAGCTTGGCGGGGTCGTTGATGGCGAACTTCGGCGGCTTCGGAGCTTTCGCCTTGGCTTTCTCCTTGGCCTTGGTTTCCTGGGCGATGCCTTCAAAGCTGACAGTGGCGACCAGCCCTGCGGAGAGCAGGCCGGCGAGAACGATGCGGAACATGGAAGCCTCGGATGCGGTTGGGGGAGGGACGATTGGGCGTGTCGCTATTGTTGGCGATTCGGTGGCCTGCGGACAGAGGCCAGAAGCCACGTGTCCGTTCATCGCCTGGCCGCGTCGCGGGAAATCTGGGGCCTACTCCTGCTTCGCGGATAGCGATCTCAGGAGCTTTCGCTGAGGCGAACTCACCGGGTACTCGCCGAGATCCGCCACGTTCACCCAGCGGCCTTCGGAGTAGAAGCTCGATGCGAACCGACCGCTGCGCTTCTGGGCCTCAACGCAGACCATCTCGATCGACCAGCGTGTGACGCCATGACGGATGGTCTGGAGAACCTCGCCCACATTGATGGACAGGTTGGTGAGTTCCTTCGCGACCCGTCGTGCGCCGGCGGAGATCACTTCCCCGGGAAGGCGTTCGCCGTGGGGCACTTCCCACAGGTTCGCCCAACGGGCACTAGCGGGGCGACGGCATAGCAGTACCTTCGCGTGGTCCCAAATCACGACACCGACCTCGTGAACCTGCGTGATCCCGGCCTGTACTTTTTTCGGCGGGATCGACTCCTGCAAGCCTTCGCGCCGGGCGACGCATGCGGAACGGACGGGGCATTCGCCGCAGCCTGGGGACGTGGGCGTGCAGACGACCGCACCGAGCTCCATCAGGGCCTGGTTAAAGTCGCCGACTCGCTGGCCGGGCAGCAGGGCCTCCGCGGCGGACCACACCCAGCGTTGCCCGGCACCCTGGCGAGGGTCGCCCGTGAAGCCGAGCAGGCGAGCGAAGACGCGAAGGCTGTTCGCCTCCACGATCGGCAGCTTGCGATCGAACGCCTGCGAGAGCACGGCACCGAGGATGTATCGGCCGACGCCGGGCAGTTCCGCCCACACGTCGGGATCGTTCGGCAACCCCTCGGGATGGCTGGCGGCCAGGATCCGGGCCGCCGCGTGCAGGTGCCTGGCCCGGCGATAGTAGCCGAGGCCTTCCCATTCGCGCAGCACATCTTGCTCGTCCGCTTTGGCGAGGGCTTCCAGCGTGGGAAAACGAGTGAGGAAGCGATCGAAGTATCGCGTGACGGCCGCGACGGTGGTCTGCTGGAGCATCACCTCGCTGACCCAGATGCGATACGGATCGCGATCCGCACGCCAGAGCAACGGGCGCTGGTGAGCATCGAACCAGGTGAGGAGATTGCGGCGAAGGGTGGTGAGCATTCGCGCGGACCAGCCCGCAGGCAGCGCGAAGGGGGACTGGTGCGGCATGGGATCAGCGTGGCCGACGGAGCATCTTGCGGAGAATCTCGCTGGCCGCGCTGGAGGTTTCCTCGCGTGAGGCTGCCTTTGCGGGAACGTGCTTGGTCGACCCACTTTGCAGCGTGCTCGGGGGCGGTGCATCGCCAGGCGGCAAAATCGGGGCTTCCATCACGGTGCTGCCATCGGGCACCTTGTCGGACGAGTCGTCGTCACTCAAGCCCAGGAGCATGGCGGCGATCTCGTCATTGCTCGGCTCACCCATCGGCTTGCGGGCGGGCGGCTTGGGCGGGGCGGGCTTCGCGGCCGGCTTCGGAGCCGGGGTCATTCGGGCCGGGGTCGCGCCCACCAGGGCACTGGCCGTCGCTGTCTCCGCCACCGCTTTCACCGAGGCGAGAGCCTCTTCGGACTTCCTCCTGATCGCCTCGCTGGGGGTGCTGCCCAGGGCTTTGTGCACTGCGGTGGACTCGATGCGAATCATGAAATCCAGCGGGCCCACCTTCACGCGGTCGTTATGCGAGATCGCTTGCTCCGAGTCGCGAAGCACTTTCTCGTTCACCACCGTGCCGTTGGTGCTGCCGAAATCCTGGAGGAAGACCTGATTCTCTCGAATGCGAATGGCGCAGTGCTGCTTGCTCACAGCCTGGCTCGCAGGGCGAAGCTGGCACTGAGGGTCCCGGCCGATCAGGAAAGGATCGACCGTAATCGGGATCACCTTTCCTTCGTGGACGCCCGAAGCGACTACCAGGCTAATCTTCATGGTCATGCCCGCTCACAGGGAAGAGACTGTGCGGCTCGGTATCAACGAGTCGAGTAGTTCTCGGGAAAATGGTGCGTGCTCGGCGACGTACCACTGCCAGGCGTAAAACAGTGAGCGACTTCCAATTGCCATGACGAGAACAGAATCATTCTATGCAGGCCCCGGATCGTAGTGCGAGAACTTGACCCAAGCCTGCGGATTCTGTTCACTGGCGATCTCACACGATTGTAACAAGGGAGCCCACTGTGTGGCAACCGAGGATGATTTCGCGGCGAATCTCTTTTCTCTTTCCGTTGGCGATCGCCTTGCTGCTTGCGTCGAGCGGCTGCGCGGGACCGGAAGTCCCCGCCGCCGTGTCCCAAGCCCCGCGGCCCTTCGCGGGAGTGTCGCTTCGGGTCGCCTGTTCGGACCCATCATTCACCGCTGCGGCGAAACCGCTCGTTCAAGCGTGGGCGGGGCGAACCGGCGCCCGAGTTGAACTGGTGAACGCTTCCATAACCGATGCCACCGATGTCGGCCTGATCGGCCCCGCGGAGATCGGCACCTGGGCGGAGAAGCGTGAACTGCTGAGCGTGCCCGCTTCGCTGCTCGGCAACGTCCGCTTCCGCTGGAACGACTTTCTCGGCCCGTATCGCGATCGCCTGGCCCGCTGGGGCAACGCCGTGGTGGCAGTACCCCTCGGCGGCGGCGGCCAGCTACTCGTCTATCGGTCGGATCGGCTCTCGGACACGCGGTTCATCGAGAAGTTTCGCGAACGATTCCAGCGCCCCCCCGCCGCGCCGGCGACGTGGGACGACGTTGCCGACCTTGCCGAAGCCTTCCGCCTCCTCGACGGCCGGCCGAGCCTGCCACCCTGGCCTGGCGATTCCGCCGCGCTCGTCAACCGCTTCTTCCAGGTCGCAGCCAGCTACGATCGCAAAGCGAAACCCGACCCGACGAGCATCATGCAGGCCGCCGATCTCGCGAAGGCTCTCTCGTTCCAGTTCCAAATCGAGACCGGCCAGCCGCGTCTGCAATCTCCCGGATTTGAAGCCGCACTGGCCTGGATGGCCCGCGTGAACGCCTCGACGGCCGCGGGCTCCGCAGACCCCGTGGCCGCGATCGTGGAGGGCCGGGCCAGCCTGGCGATCCTGACCCTGGAGGAACTCGCCCGCCTGCCGCGAGACAACGCCACACGTTTCGGGATTCTCCGCCTGCCTGGTGTGCAGACCGAGACCGGTGTAAATGACGTCCCTTACTTCGCCTGGGGAACCTTCGGCGTGGTCCGGTCCCGCTGCTCGCACCCGGACGCCGCCTTCGACCTGCTGAGGGAACTGGGGAGCCCGGAACGCAGCGCGGAATTGATCGCGAGGGCCCACAGCGGCATCGGCCCTGTTCGCAATGAGCAACTCGATCGCAGTGCCTGGCTGCCATATGGCTTCGACGCGAAGCAGACTTCGGAACTCGCGACGGCCCTGCGGGGAAGCCTCGGACTGGAATCGACGAGCCCCACGTTCGTGCTTCGCGGCCCGGACCATGCCGCCCTGACGGACGCGCTCGCGAAGCCGCTGCGGGAAGCGATCGCGGGAAAGATCAAGCCCGCGGACGCACTTCAGCAAGCGGAGAGTGCCTGGAAAATGCTCGACGCTTCCCACGAGAAAGAGGCGGCTCGCTGGCGTCGAAAAGCGATGGGGCTCGAGTGACGCCGAAGCCTCCCGGAGCGAAGCCGCCAGGGGCCGCTGAGGCTTCCGCTTCTGCGGGTTCTCGCACTCGTTCGGGCTGTCGCGATTGTGCGGCCCATCCGCATTCCATGCTCCTGTTCCTCCTATAAGGATTAACGCTTTCGACTTTTCGCCCTCCCTCGGCGCATTCTGCTTGTGGAGCTACCAAAGCCGTTTAAGATGGAGGAGATGGGCGATTCCAATCGCTCGATTCACTCACGTAAGTTCAACGGCAAGCACCGAAACGGGACGGGCCTCCATCATGGCTCAGACATACACGCTTGACGAAGCGGCCAAGCGCCTCGGGATCACGCCCGACGTTCTCAAGCGCCGCCTGAAGGAAGACTGGAAGTCGCTTCGCGCCTTTCGCGATGGCTCCACTCTCCGCTTCCGCACCGGCGACGTGGACGAACTCGCACGCTCCCTCGGCGGGGTCAGCGATCCGTCGCTTCAGCTGGCCTCGCTTGACCCGGATGCGGTTTCGCTCAGTTCGAGCGACTTCAAAGTCCCGACCTCGAAAAAGGCTCCGCCTCCGGCCGAAGAGCCTCTGATTTTTGAACTGAGTTCGTCCGAGTCGATCTCGTTCGAGGATCCTGCTCCCTCAAAATCCAAGGGGGACAGCGACGTTCGCCTGGAAACTCCGCCCCCCCGGCCCTCGCGGCACGAACCCGAAGGCACCGACGAAATCGACCTCGATCTCGCCGGGCCCGGCAGCGCCATCATCCGCGAAGGCAGCGCCGCCCGGCTCCCGCCGCACAAATCGTCCACCAAGCTTTCCGCGGCGGACTCCAACAATCGCATCGACAAGCCCAACCTCGCCGAGAGTAGCGAGTTCGAGTTGAGCCTTGAAGCCGACAGCGATGATTTTGAACTCCAGATCAACGATGACTCCAGCGAAAACGACGTGCTGATCGGCAAGCTACCCGGCGGCAGCAAAAAGCCCGGCGAGAGCGGCATCAACCTCCGCGATCCGAAGGACAGCGGCATCAATCTCGAAGGTAAGGGCGCCTCGGCCAAGCCGGGAATGAAGCTCAACAAGCCCGCGAAGCCGCCGGTCCAGGAGCCTTCCGACGACGACTTTGAACTCTCGCTCGATCCGCCGTCTTCGTCGCCCTCGGGTGCCCGTTCCGGTCGGCTGCCTAAAATTTCCGCCTCGGATAGCGAGTTTGAACTCAGCCTCGACGACCCCAGCGGCGACGACAGCCTGATGGCAGCCGCGGCCAAAGACGACGAGAACAACGACATCTTCGAGACCGACTTCGAGATCCCCGCACTGGACGAAGCGGACGAATCGGCCTCGCAGGCCAAGGCGCTCGACGATTCGGACTCCGACTCGGATACGGACCAGGAAAGCTCGGACTTCGACCTGGCCCTGGACTCCAGCGATATCGAAGCGGAGGACGAGAGCGCCAGCCAGGTGGTGTTGCTGGAAGATGAAAGCGATGAAGTCGAGCCAGTTCCCACCAGTGCACGCCGCAAGCCGAAGCCGCAGAAGGCCGTGGAGGAGTCCGACGAGGACGACGACGCCCTGAGCCTTGACCCTTCGCTGTCCGAGGTCGAGGTGGAGGACGAGGACGATGAGGACGCCGCGGGGGCGCTGCAAGGCATTCGACAGCGATCCCGCTACGATGACGACGAAGATGAAGACGACGAAGAGGTGGAACGAGCCACGCCGGTCGCCGCCGCCCAGCAATGGGGAGTTCTGCCGGTCCTGGTCCTGGCCCCGGCGTTCGTCATGATGCTTCTCGGCAGCCTGATCGGGTACGAGATGCTTCACACCATGTGGGGCTACCACCAGCCTCGGCCGCCAGGTGCGCCGATCGTTCGAGGCGTCGCGGACATGTTCGACATGAACGTCAAGGAACAGTAATCAGGACTGCGAGGGAACGTTGGCCTCTCGCGTCAGTCGTCCCGGGTCGAGCCTTCGCTGCGAGACTGCTTCTTGGACGAGAGCCGTTTCTTGTCCTCCAGTCGGCGGCGCTGCGAACCCTTCGAGGGCTTCGTGGCCTTCCGCGGCAGCGGTCGATGCAACGACGCTCGCACCATATCCGCCAGCTTCTCCATGCAATCCTCGCGATTGCGTTCCTGATCCCTGAACCGCTGTGACACCACGAGGACGTCCCCTTCAAGCGTGCAGCGGCTGGGAAACTGCGACCGCAGACGCTCCTTCACAGGCTCCCCGAGGACGGCCGAGCCCGCCATGTGCCAGCGCAGGATGGCCTTTGAAGCCACCTTGTTGACGTTCTGCCCGCCCGGTCCGCCGGATCGAGCGTAGCTGAGCTCGATCTCGTCCGCCGGGATGATGAGCGTTCCGGTGATGGCGATCATGGCCTCGTCCTCCTGGGGCCCGAGCCGCGGACCGCCCTCACTTTGTGGTACAGATTCCGGGGGGATCGGTCGCGATCTCGCCTCGGCGCCGCCTGGAAATGGCCGGGATTGTTTGAACCCAGCGACCTTTCCTTGCGGTGCGGAGCCTCTCCACATGGATTTCCCCACCGGAGACACATAGAACGCGGATAGGTTCGCACACCCTTCACGAGTCTCTCGAATGTCAAACGCGGATTCCTTCGACATCGTCGTGATCGGCGCCGGTCCGGCGGGGAAAGCGGCGGCAGTCTCCGCGGCGCTCTTCGGCAAGAAAGTCGTCGTCGTGGAGAAGACGGCCGTCGTCGGCGGCGCCGCCATCAACACGGGCACGCTGCCCAGCAAGACGCTCCGCGAAACCGCCCTCGCGCTTTCGGGTTTCCGTTCCCGCAAGCTTTATGGCGTCGACCTCTCTTTGCGTCGCGAAGTCTCGGTCGGCGAACTCCTCCATCACGAACGCATGGTGAAGATCACCGAGCAGTCGCAGATGATCGAACTGCTCAACCAGTTCAAGGTGCCCGTGATCCACGGCGAAGCGTCGTTCGTGGATGCCCACACGATCAAGATCCAACTCCCCAACGGCCACGAACGCCGACTCTTCACGGAGTATGTCGTCATTGGCATCGGCTCCGCGCCGGTGCGGCCGGCGCTGTATCCGTTCGATCACGCTCGCATCCTGGATTCGGATGAGATCGTCGAGATGGCGGCCATTCCGAAGTCGCTCGCGGTCGTCGGCGCCGGAGTCATCGGCGCGGAATACGCCTGCACTTTCGCGACCCTGGGCGTGGCTGTCGACATCCTCGATGGCCGCGATGCGCTGCTGCCGTTTCTGGACATGGAAGTGTCGAAAGCCCTCGAGTTGGCGATGAAGGATCTTGGCATCCGCTTCCACTGGAAGGAGCAGGTGACCGGTTGCGAGGTGAGCGACGAAGGTGCGGTCAAGTTGACACTCTCCTCGGGGAAGACGATCGCCACGGAGGCCGTGCTCGTCGCTGCGGGTCGCCAGAGCCACACGGAAAGGCTCAACCCCGAAGCCGCGAACTTGCTGCTGGGCAAGCGAGGCCTGATTCCGGTGGACGAGACCTTCCGCACCAACGTGGAGAATATCTACGCCGTCGGCGACGTGATCGGCTTCCCCGCCCTGGCTTCCACCAGTGCCGAGCAGGGACGCGTAGCGGCGTGTCACATCTGCGGCTCGGAATACTACAAGCAGATGTCCCCCGTGCTGCCCACGGGCATCTACACGATTCCCGAGATCGGCATGGTGGGCGAAACCGAAGGCAGCCTGAAGAGCAAGAACATCGAGTACATCGTCGGCCGGGCGGACTACGCCCAGAACCCCCGCGGCAAGATCATCGGCGATACCACGGGCTTCCTGAAGCTCCTCTTCGACACCAACGAAATGAAGCTGCTGGGCGCAAGCGCCATCGGCGAGCAGGCCACGGAGTTGATCCACGTCGCCATGACGGTGATGCTGGCCGGCAGCGGTGCGGATCTCTTCCTTCGTTCGTGCTTCAACTACCCGACTCTCGGCGACCTCTACAAGCTGGCGACCCACGACGCACTGCTCAAGAAGATGGAACGCAAAGGCGTCGTGGGCATCCTGGGATTATCCGCCGACTTCTGAGCCGGGATGTTGTCTTTCAAACTGCTACTGACGGTCAGATTGTCAGCACCACTCCTTCATGGGAAGGAAAGCCGCTTGCGGCGAAGCATTGCCGAGAGCAATCACCTGATACGGTGGAGCAGGACTGCGATCTTGCGATCCTCACCAGGCGGCAGCGCTTCACCGCAAGGGGCTGAAAACCGTCGAGCACTCCGTCGTGGCGACGGCTTCTATCCGTCTTGACTCCTTTCGCAGATCAACGTATGTCCCCCAACCGTGAACCTCGGCATGTCTCGGTGCTTCCGGAGGAAACCCTCCGCTGGCTCGATCCGCAGCCGGGCGAAACCTGGATTGATGCGACGCTCGGCGGCGGCGGCCATGCCCGCCTGATCGCGGCGAAGCTCATTCCCGGCGGCCGACTCCTCGGCCTCGACCAGGATCCCGCGATGCTCGAACGGGCGGCGCCAGGCCTGGAAGGGTTGCCGATCGAACGAGTTCACGCCGTCTTCGACCAACTCGACGCCGTGCTGGAGGCGCGAGGGATTGAGGCGATCGATGGGTTGTTCGCGGACCTCGGCTTCTCCTCGGATCAACTGGAAGATCCAACACGGGGCCTGAGCTTTCGCGACGACGGCCCGCTGGACATGAGACTGAACCCGGCGACCGGGATGACGGCGGCCCGATACGTGAATGAACTCAGCGAGGCCGCCCTCGCGGATGTCATCTGGGAGTACGGCGAGGAGCGCTTCAGTCGTCGGATCGCAAAGCGAATCGTGGAGCGGCGACGCGAGAAGCCCTTCGCCACCACGGCGGATCTGGCCGAGATCGTTCGACAGAGCGTGCCTCGCACTCCGGACACGAGGCGGATTCACCCGGCGACTCGCACCTTCCAGGCCCTGCGAATCGCAGTGAACGACGAGATGGGTTCGCTGGAGCGGTTGCTGGCGCTGCTGCCTCGGTTCGTGAAGCCGGGCGGCCGGGTTGGGATCATCAGCTTTCATTCGCTGGAAGACCGGCGGGTGAAGCAGGCGTTTCGCGACCATCCCGCGTGGGAGCCGCTGACGAAGAAACCGGTGGAACCGGGAGACGACGAGGCACGCCGGAACCCGCGAGCGCGAAGCGCGAAGCTGCGAGTGGCCCGGCGAGTGTGACCGACTAGGAGGGAGTCAAGGATGACGAACGAACCGATTCCCGTGGACGACATGATCCCGCTGATGCCAACGGCGACCCCACGACCGTTGCCGTCGAAGCCCGCGGCGCCGCCGAAGCCGGAACCCATGGCGACGGCTTTGCCAAAGCCCGAGACCTCGGCGAAGCCACCCGAGCCAGCATCGAAACCGGAGCCGGCCCCGACGCGGCGCCCAGCGCCTGCGAAGCGAAAGATCGCCTCGCGCGTCGCCGATGCGACCGGGTTACGACCGACTCGCAAACAGGCCGCGATGCTTGGTGCCGCCATGCTGAGCCTGGGGGCGGGCCTCTACGCGATGAAGCTGCTGACGCCGTCTCCGTCGTCGGACGTTCCCGTCGAGACGGTCCTGGCTGAGTCGGCCGCGCCGCCTCCGCTGCTGCCGGTGCAGGAGCCGCCGGCGATGCTGCCTGCGATCCCACATGCGGCACCCCAGGCAAATCTCGATAAGGACGTGGTACAGCTGCCGCTGCCCGTTCCTATTTCAAAGGAAGCCTTCTCGCCCATGGGCTCGACCGAGCCGCTGACGCTCTCGCTTCCCACGCCAGAGGGGCCTGCGGCGATGGCTCGCATCGAGAAGATGGAGGAGCCGAAGCCCTCGCGACTTCCGGAGATGGTGATCAGCCGTGAGTCGGAGCCGCTTCCCGCACCGGCGATCCCTGACGCGACGACCTCGAAGGAGCCAGTCTCCCTGCCGGGCCTGATCGTGACGGCGGGTGGCGTGGGCGATGCACCGAAGGCGCCGAATGTCGCCCCGATCGAGCCGCCGTCACTCGCGCTGCCCTCTGCTCCGACTTCGCCTCTGAAGCTGCCAGAGCCAGGTCCGTCGCCGATGGTTCCGCTGATCGCGACCGCGCTGCCGGTGCCGGAAGTGCCCGGGATTGCACCGCCAGCAATCGCGGCCCCGCCGAGCTTTGCGCCTTCGATCGCGCCGCCTGCGATTGCATCTCCTCCAGTGGCGGCACCCTCGCTTGCACCGCCTTCGTTTGCACCGCCCTCGGTGGGAGTTCCGTCGCCCCCCGCGATGCTGGAAGTGCCTTCGACACTTCCGACGCCTGCGGCCCCTGCGATTCCAGGCATCGCACCGTTCAGCGAGCCCCCGCCCCGTCTCTCGCCGCCGCTGCCCAGCGAGAATGAGCGGCCCGTGACGGGAAGCCCGATCGAGTTCGTGGCACCGCCCGCCGCTTTCGCTCCGCCCGCGGTGTCGCCATCGACCGTTCCCGCAGCACCGCCGTCGGTGGTGCCGGAAATCGTGCCGGAAGCCGTGCGGCCCTTACCGACGACGCCCGTTCGCGAACAGCCGCCTGCTTTTGTGGAATCGGCTCCCGTCGCCCGACCGACGACGAATGAAGTGAAGCTGACGAACACTCCCGAAAGGCCGGTTCGCACCGACTACGATGTCGGCCTGCACGAGCCGCGAGCCGGGGAGACATACGAAACGATTAGCGAGGAGTGGTACAACTCGCGGAAACTCGCCGCGGCCCTGCGGGCGTATAACCGCAACAAGGCGCTACAAGGCCAGGGACCTGTGGAAGTGCCGCCCATCGATGTGCTGAGGAAGGCGTATCCGCAATTTGCGAATGGCGACGCCCGAACGTCGACCGTTCCGTCAGCCACGACCGAATGGACGACGCCCGGGCAAAATGAACCTGTTTATCGCCCGGTCGCTGGTCGTGAGTTCGTGATCCCCTCGGGCGGCATGACGATGCGAGAAGCGTCGCGTGCGTCCCTGGGCTCAGAGTCTCGCTGGGGCGAACTCTTCGAGGTGAACCCCCAGATCACGAATCCGAGTGCGGTCATCCCGGCGGGGACAAGGCTGCGATTGCCTTAGAACGCGGCGAGTTTAAAGTATCGAGGCGGAGCTTCGAGGTCGAACGTGTAAGACACACACGTTTGACCTCAAAGCTCCGCCTCACTTTGTGACCAGGTGTCCGATCACATCATGGCGAGATCACTTTGCCGATGACCGTGAGCGAGATTTTCGGCTGCTCCTGGTTGTCGGTCATCACTTCAATCGTGCGGGTGAACACGCCCAGCATCGCTGGAGTTGCGTTGAGCGTCAGCACGTGGACCGGCTTCGCTTCCTCTGTGATCGACTGAACGACCACCGACTGATCGATCCCCTTCACGCCGACAATCTTGAAGGGTGAGGCGCTCTGAATGATCACGCGATGCTCGACATGGTTGCCCAGCGGAATGTCGCCAAGTTGCACCTGCTCGGCGCTCACGGTCACGGGTTTCACGACGTTGACAGTCACTGGCAGGCGAAGGCTTGCCACCCCCGCGTTGGACGTGGTGAGGTTGAGGTCCGAGATCCAGTTGCCGACGGGGCATTCCGGATCGAGCGTCGCGGTGATGTCGTAAGTCACCTGGCTGCCCTGGCGGCCGGCGAGCTTGGCCTCGGCCTTGATGAAGCCGCCGGTGGAGGTGACTCCCGTGATCTGCCAGTTGGGATCGCTGAGGAAGCTAATCTTCGCGGTCGCCTGGCCGCCCTGGCCCTTGCGAACGTTGCCGAGGGCAATCGTATCCGGGTTGAAGATCAAATCGTCCCGCGTCACGGTCTGCACGCGGAGCACGGCTTCTTCCCAGTGCGGCATCGTCACCGGCACGTACACGATCACGGATTTTACCATGTTCGGCGTCGGAATCCGCCGGGTGTCCATGTAGGCCACGATGGCGCCGGTCTTGCCTGGTTCGAGCGAGGTTTGCAGGCTCGTCGCAGCGGTGCAGCCGCAGGAAACCCGTGGCTGGCCAATGTTGATGGTTTGATTCGTGGTGTTGGTGAAGCGGAAATAGTGGACGAGCACCGGTCCTCGCGGTGTCGTTCCGAAATCCTTCAGCTTCTCTTCAAACAGATCCGTCGCTCCCGCCCAGACCCCGCTCGTTGTTCCAAACAGAGCGGCCAGGGCAAAGAGAAATCGCGTCATCGTCACAGTTGTCTCCCCATGCCGGGCGCAGGTCGTCCCCCGAAGACCTGCGGACCGGTGACTGAACAAGTATCTGATGCAACCGCAGGAAACCATCAACGGCTGCATCAAGAAACGCCAGATTCTGCCAATCCTAATCGCTACGCTCGGCGAACAAGAACGTAACGCTATTTTCCCACTCCTGCTTATCATCGTTCGGAAACATTCAATCGTTCACGTCTCGCCAGGGTCGCCGCGATCACACGCTTTGCTCCGGCCGCTTTCAGCACCTTGGCCGCCTCGCTCAGAGTGCTCCCCGTGGTCATCACGTCATCCGTCAGGAGTACGGTCGCTCCCGCCAAGCTTGCGTGGCGGGTGGTGGCAAAAGCCCCTCGAATGTTGTCCCAACGTGCCCGGGCTGACGGTTGTTCGTGTTGCACTACCGGCCTCGTGCGACGCAGCCAATTCGTCTGGCAGGGCACACCACACTCGGTGGCGATTCCCCGGGCCATCTCCTCCGCCTGGTTGTGGCCTCGAATCATCCGATGGCGCCAGTGCAGCGGGATCGGAACCACCACGTTCCATGGATGGCGGCTCAAGTCGGCCTGTCGAGTCCTCGCAAATACCGTTCCCATCACTTCCGCAAGACCGTCACCCGTCGGCGATTTCATCTTCAGGATCGCCCCCCTCATCTCGTCCCGATAGACCCCGAGCCGTACGGCTGCATCAAAGTGAAAGACATGGAGCGAGCAGGCGGGGCAACCCTGGCCTGGCGACACGAAAGCACCTAGCGTGGCTGCACATCCGGGACAGGTCTCACTGGCATCGCTCGCGAGGGAAAGGAGGCACGTCGAGCACAGGCTGCTGTAAGGGCTGCCCTCGGGAATGCCCTGGTCGCACAGCAGGCAGTGAGCGGGGTAAAGGAGTTGCAACACCCCGCGCGATAGACTTTGAAGAGCCGAGGGCCACATTGCAGGTCCCTCACCGGACGGCATGAGCCAGCTATCACTTAGACTCTAACCTCGGAAGTACCGGCACACAACAGATTCAATCGATTTTGTGAGATTAATCGATAGTTCGGCCACGGTGACCCTGCGGGAGTGCGCCAAAAGTGATTGAACGGCCCACCCCTTCTACTTCACCGCTTGCCCATCGCTGAGGCCCGAGGCGGGCGTGGCGAAGAATTCCTGCCCCGTGACCTCTGTCCAGTCCGTGGCCCCACTCTTTTTGTATCGCCGAACTTGAGTGGACTGTGTGTCCCCTCGCCCGAGTTGGGCAGTCGCTTTGATAGCTTTGCCATTCTCGACGAGATAGACCACGAAGTCTTCACCCACCTTTGCGACCGTGGCCGCGGGCACGGCCCAGCCCGTAGGAAACTCGGCTGTCAGCTTCGCGTAGACGTACATTCCCGGACGGACGTTGCCCTTATCGTTGGGCAGGTCGATCTCGGTGCGAAGGGTGCGTGAGGCGGGCTCCAACGACCAGGACATTCGCGTGACCTTGCCGATTACTTCGCCCCCCGCACTCTGGGGAAGCGTGATCTTCACTTCCTGCCCAGGGGCCACAAGCCCCGCGTCCGCCTCGGGAACGTTGACGACGATTCGCACGGGGTCAAGCCGGGCGACGCGAAAAAGCGGAGCCTTCTCGGCGGACCCGACAAAGTCTCGTGTGTTCGCCCGGCGATGCGTGACGATGCCGTCGAAGGGTGCGGTGATGTGCGTGTAGCTTCGCAAGGCCTCGAGCCGACGGACCTCGGCCTTCGCGACTTCGAGTTTCGCCTTGACGGCGGCGATGTCCGCGACGGCCTTCGCTTCGTCCGCGCGAGCCTTCTCCACGGCCGCCTGGCTGGAGGCGATCCGCGCCGCCGCCTCCGTGCGCGACGCTTCCGCGGACTTGAACTGGTTCACCGTCTCGTCCCGCGTCTGGGCATCAATAACGCCGCTCTTCACCAGGCCGCTGATGCGAGCGAGTTCGGACTGCCAGCGTTCGTAAAGTGCGAGCGCTCGCCCCTCGCCGGCCTTGGCCTCCTCGACCGCGGCCAGTGCCGAAGTCACTCCTGCCTTCGACGCGATCAGGGCCTTCTCCGACTGCGTCACCTCGGCTTCGGCCTGTGTCACGAGGGCAGTCTTCTCCTTCGCCTCTTCCTCGAGTTCGGGGATGGAGAGTTCCACGAGCACCTGATCGCGCTTCACCCGGCTGCCGATGTCGATCTGGCGATCGTGTGGCAGGCGATCCATCTTCTCGGGATCGTCCGAGATGCTGCCCACGAAAGCAGGGAGCTTTGCGAACAAAGCCGTCTCCTCGAAGGCTTGCACACTGCCGGGCTGTTCGATGACGCGACGAATCGCCTTCTGCTCAGGCTTCACCGCCTTGACAGGCGTTGCGGCAGGAGCCACCGCAGTCGCCGGCGCAGGCGGGCGATTGCAGCCGACGTTCGGAACGATTGCGAGACAGGCGACGAGAAGGCCCGGGACGCGACGCATGGGAAACCTCATCATTTCGAACTGTGGCACCGCCACCGTCCCCGGGTTCTGAAATCATGGCTAAACAGTATGCCCTTCGACAAAATGCGGACTCGCCGGGTCGAACGGATCCAGCGACGCGGACGTCGTGCCGGATCGCCCCATCGCGAGTGCGAACACCGCGGGCAGCACGAACAGCGTGGTCAGCGTCGCCGCGGCGAGGCCGCCGATGACGGCCCGACCGAGCGGTGCGGTTTCGTCCCCGCCGGACGCGACTCCGAGTGCGAGCGGGATCATGCCCGCGATCATCGCACAACTCGTCATCAGGATGGCGCGAGCCCGCGTGCGAGCCCCTTCCACTCCCGCTTCGAGGGACGTCATGCCACTCACGCGGGCTCGCTCCGCAAACGTGACGAGCAGGATCGCATTCGCCGTCGCGACCCCGACCGCCATGATTGAGCCCATGTACGACTGGAGGTTGAACGATGTCCCCGTCAGCATCAGCATCACCACCACACCCGCGAGCACCGCAGGCACTGGCACCACGGCGACGAGCGCCAGCCGCAGCGACTGGAAGTACGCCGTGAGCAGCAGGAAGATCACAACGCCCGCGGCGATCAGGCCGCCAGCGAGGCCCGAGAACCAGCGAACAGGCGAGAGGTCCCAGGGTGGCGAGAAGGCGAGATCGCCAAAGAGTTCACGCATCGGGGCGACCTGGCCCTTCACATCCACCTGCACGCCCGCGGGGGCAGCACCCGCCGCTTCGATGGCCTTCGCCACCTGTTTCGCCACCTCGCCGAGGTCCGAACCCTGGATGTTCCCCGTGATGCTGACGACGCGCCGCATGTTATAGCGGTCGATCTCGCCGGGCATCGTTCCCTCCTTCACGTCCGCCACATCGCGAACGAGGAGCTCATCCTTGCCATCCTGCTTCACGGGAGCGAGGCCAAGATCCTTCGCCGTGTTCACCAGAGCAAAGGGCACCTCGACCTGCACCTGGTACCCAATGCCCGAGGCGGGGTCGCGCCAGTAATTGGGCACCGTGAAGCGCGTCGACGAGGTGAACGGCGTCAAGCCCTTGGCCACGTCGCTCGCGGTGACCTTGCTCGCCCCGGCTTTCTCGCGATTCACGTTCACTTCCACCGTGGGATAGTCCTGCGCCTGCCCGTAACGAAGGTCGACGAGCCCCGGAACCTTCGCCAGTTCGCGATACAGCTTCTCCGCGTGGGCTCGGTTATCCGGCATCTTCGGGCCGTTGACGATCACTTCGATCGGTGACGGGGAACCGAAGCTCATCACCTCATTCACGATGTCCGCTGGTTCGAACGACAGGCGAAGATCCGTGAGCCGCTGGTCGACGAGGTTCGCCGGCACGCCTTCTCGCTTCCACTTCTCCGCGGTCCAGGTGCGCAAGTGGTCCGGAAGTTTCTCCCGAAGGCGAGCTTTCAGATCCTCGACGCGGGTCGCGCCGGGCTTCATTTTCACGCGGATCACGGACTCTTCAGGGCCGCCCATCCAGAGATAGATCGTGTTGATGGGATAGCTCGAAGGCACCACGCCCACGTAACCCAGACTGATGCTGATGTTCTCCGCACCCACCTCCTTCTCGATGAAGCGGAGAGCCTCCTGCGTCATGGCTTCGGTCTGTTCGATGCGGGTGCCAGTGGGGGCCTTGAGGCGGAACTGGAACTGCCCCGCATCCACCTGTGGAAAGATCTCCGTGCCGACTCTCTGCCCGGCGAGGAAGATCGCGGCTCCGCACACGGCGAGGTACACCGGCACCAGCACCCAGCGGAGGGACGTCAGGGCTCGCACCCCGCGCTCGAAACGTGCGAGAAGCGGACTCGCCTTCGCGGTCTCGCCGAACTCGCGATTCTTCAACAACCAGACGCACAGCACGGGAAGGAAGGTGCTCGAAAGGATGTAGCTGCCGATCATGGCGAAGCCGACGGAGAGAGCCAGCGGCACGAAAAGGGCCCGGGCGGTCGCCTGCATGAGAAAGGACGGAATGAACACCGCGAGGATGCAGAGCATCGCCAGCAACCGAGGAATGGCCGTCTCCATGTTGCCGCGACGGACGGCGAGGGCGATGGACGAGTGCTTCTGCATCTGGGAATGAATATTCTCGACTTCAACGGTCGACTCATCGACGAGGATGCCGACCGCGAGAGCGAGCCCGCCAAGGGTCATCAGGTTGATCGTCTGCCCGGAAAGCCAGAGAGCCACGAGGGCGGCCACGAGGGCAATCGGGATATTCAGCACCACCACGATCACGCTTCGCCAGTCACGCAGGAAGAGCAACACCATGAGCCCCACCAGCCCGGCGGCGATGAGGCCTTCCGTGGCGACGCCCTGCATCGCGTTGGTGACGTAAGGCGACTGATCCATCTCGAAGCTCACCGAGATGTCGTCCGGCAGCACGGCCTGCATCTTCGAGAGGTTCGCCTTCACGTTATGGACGACATCCAGCGTGCTGGCGCTGGCTCGCTTCGTCACCAGGATGTAAACGGCCCGCTTACCATTAACAAGAGCATAGCCTGTGGGAATATCCGAGGCATCATCAATGAGTGGTGCATCCGTCACAGGATCACGACGGCAGACATCACGAACATACACGCCCGGCTTCACCTCGATGCCGCCGAGCTCGGCGGGCTGAGTCACCATCGCGTTCGTGGGGGCCAGCGGCATTCGCTCCTGGATGCGAATCTGCCCGGACGGGGCGATCGAGTTCCCCTGCGCCACGGCCTCCACCACCTGATCGGCGGAGAGCCCATAGGCCCGCAGGCGATCGGGGTCGGCGCGGACGACGACGGTCCGCTGGGCGCCGCCGAAAGGGGGCGGGGCACTCACGCCCTCGATGCTCCCGAACATGGGGCGGACCTTGAAAAGAGCCTGATCCTGAATCTGGCCGATGGTCTTGGTCTCACTCTTCAGCACGAGATAGCCGACAGGGACGCTTCCCGTATCGAAGCGCATGATGAACGGGTTGACCGTGCCCGGCGGCATGAACGCCCGGCTCCGATTGACGTACCCCACCGTCTCCGCCATCGCCTGGGCCATGTCGGTGCCGGGGTGGAAGTAGAGCTTCATCAGGGACAGGCCCTGGACGTTCTTCGATTCGACATGATGGATGTTGTTGATATAGAGGAAGTGATATTCGTAATAGTTCGCGATGAGCCCCTCCATCTGTTGAGGGTCCATGCCTCCATAGGGTTGCGCGACATAGATGACAGGGAGATTGAGGGCCGGGAAGATGTCGACTTTCATCCGGTGATAGGCGAGGACTCCACCGAAGATGACGCCAACGACGAGCACCATGATTGTGATTGGTCGACGAAGTGCAAATGCGATGGGGTTCATCGTGGATCCCGATGGCGTTGAATCGCGAGTCCGACGCGGAGATCCGTTCGCGTCGCGGCGACGCATGGATCATTCCGCCGCCGGCTGCACTGACGGAATCACTGGAGATTCTACGGACGCCGGGGGGCTCGCGTTCGGCGATACCAGGCACTGACTGGAGTAGCCAAGGGCCCGGTAAAGCTGGAACTGCGCCCGGTTGAAGTCGCCCACGGCGGCGTAGTAGTCCGAATACGCCTGAGCCAGGGCCTGGATCGACGCGAGGGCTTCCTGGGGGCGGACGATCAGTTGATTCACGTCCCCCACTCGGCGAACCTGGCCCAGGGCCAGCAGATTCTTGTCCGCGGAGTCGACGGCCTGCCGTACGCCCTGGTTGGCGAACTCGACCCGCTTCGAGGCGTGCTTCACCCGTGCAAACGCCTGGGCCGCCTCGGCGGCTACTCGGTCCTGGATGCGGAAGAGGTCCACCACCGCCAGGCGATTCTCCGCTCGCCGCTGCTCGGTGCGGGCGTGATTCCCGAAACCGAGATTGTCGAACTGCCAGAGTAGTTGGAAGTCGAGATCGCTTCGGAATCCGGTGGAATCCTGGCCGTTTCCGTTGCGAACCCCGGTGAAGACTCCCGCGGCGAGCGTGCCCGTCACCGGGGTGGACCAGCCGCGAATCAGCAGGCTGGGAATCAGGGGCCGCATCCGCTCCTGCTTGAGCATCGTCAGTGTGGCCTGCACCTGGGCCTGTCGCGAGGCAAGCTCGGGCCGATTCGTGAGGGCGAGCGGGATGAGATCGTCCACCGTGCGAGTCGAATCGACGAGATCGACACGCAACTCCGGCGGTTCGATCGGCTCGACCAGGGCTGTCGGATCGAGTCGAAGCACACGTTGCAGGTCGGCTCCGAAAATCCGCCAGCGTTCCTCGGCCAGTTCCTCCGCCTGTTGACGACGAGCGAGTTCGGCTTCCACGCGGGAGGCTTCCAGATCCGGCACGAGCGCGGGAACCAGACCGCGGGTTCGGCGGACGAGTTCCTCGCACCGCTGCCGGACCGCCGTCGCCCCGGCGAATTCACCCCGCGACTGCTGCACCGTGAAGTACGCATCGGTGACGGCGACCACCGCGTCGTTCTGGGCGGCCTGGTGGTCTGCTTCGAGCACCTTCATGTTCTGCAGGGCGACGAGGGGACCGAAGATCGCATCGTTGAAGGGGATGATCGCGGCGTTCAACATGCCGCTCCCGACGCCGAACATCGCACTGCTACGATTCACGTCGACCACCCGGCCGTCCACATCCTGAATCTTGCCGTGGTGATGGTTGTAATCCGCCCCGACGGTGATCGAGGGAATCCAGAGCACGCGAGCGAGCCGCCATTGGGCAAGGGCGACCTGCACCCTCTCCGCGGCCGCGGCGACCTCCACCGGTCGGGCGTTCGCGAGTTGCAACGCAGAGGGAAGATCGATCGGCAGCGGCTTTGAAGCGGGCGATACCGCAGGCGCGGACGGGAGGGTGAAAGCCTTATCCTTCTCGCTCACCAGGCCCGTGCGGTAGGCGAGGACCACGCCAGGGGGCGTTTCCTTTGAAGCGACGGGCTCCGTGGCGAACGACACTCCCTGGGCCAGAGCCGCGGGAATCGCAACCGGGGGCGAGGCAAAGCGATGGCTCGCGCAGCCGGGCAATAGGGCGAGCCCGAGAGCAGCGGTCCGCAAGCCAGCACGAGTGTAAAGACTGGCGGCATTCAAGCCTGCCTCCCGAGACGCGGCACCAGAGGTCGAGGAGCGCAGCCTGGTCGTATCGGAAGTATCGACAAAATGGGTGGGCGAAGATGAATCCGTAAGTCAGGAGTTGTCCACAAGCCACCACGGGACCTCGGCCGCTTCCACCTCGACGCGATGAGGGGACACGTGAGGCTCCCGAGGGTGCTTCACTTCCCGCGGATGCGGTTCCACATCTTCCCCATCGTTTCGCCCAGCCACCAGCGAGGCTGCATTTGGGCTCCGTAGGAGAGGCCGAACTTCTTCATTGCCATGTCCGTGACGCCACTGACCACTTCGCCGGGATCGTCGGAGACGATCAGTCTCGAAAGATCGACGGGCAGGATGGTTCGCTCGGCGATCATGGTGGACATGAGTTCGATCAAGGGCGTCCAGTAATCCTTGCCCATCAGGGCGACGGGGAAGTCGTGGACTTTGCCAGTCTGGATGAGCGTGAGCACTTCAAAGAGTTCGTCCAGGGTGCCGAAGCCTCCGGGCATCACGATAAAGGCGTACGAGTATTTCACGAGCATCATCTTGCGGACGAAGAAGTACTCGAAGTCGACCCATTGATCGAGGTAGGGGTTGGGACGTTGCTCCTGAGGGAGGACGATGTTGCAGCCGATGGATCGGCCGCCGACGTCCTTGGCGCCGCGGTTGGCGGCTTCCATGATGCCCGGGCCGCCCCCCGTCATGACGGTGAAGCCGGACTCCGCGAGGAATCGGCCGACGGTGCGGGCTTGTTGGTAGTAGCGGTGATTTTCATCGAACCGCGCGGAGCCGAAGACGGTGACGCAAGGCCCGATGAAGTGCAGCTTGCGGAAACCCCGGATGAGTTCCCGCCAGATGCGGAACGTCTGGCCGAACTCGAAGCGGCGCCGCTGAGGGCCCTGGAGGAACTTGGATTCCTCGTGCGGCGCGGCCGTCAGGGACTTGCGCCATTCGGTCGCTTTGGAGGGAGGCGCGGGCGGGAGGCCCACTGCGGGGGGAAGTTCGAGGGTATGGTCTGCCATGGTTCAGTCGTCGTTTCTCATGTGGGCGAAGCCGCCTTGCCTCGCCGTTGTTGTCTGCGAGGAACCTCGGGGACGAGAGGGTGGCGTCTCCTCGCTTCGCCAGGTCACCTCGCGGGGCCACCCCGGCGGGTTCGACAGGTCACCTTGCGGGCCACCCCGGCGCTTACGCTTCGGGTTCGCCAGGCACCTTGCGGCCCACCCTGGCGTCAGATCCCGGAATCCGTTGCGGAGCCGCAGCAGCATTATTCGCTTCTGAGGCCCGCGGCGTTCATCAATTTCGACGTTTCCTCGTAAGCTTCCCGCACCCACTCCACGATGCGATCCGGCTCCGGCGAGTACTCTAACTCGATGCTGATCGCTCCATCAATCCCGAGTGCGGCGATCTCCTTGAGGTAAGGCCCGAAATCGACGACGCCTCTCCCCGGCGGAAGGTCGCCATGGACCTTGCCATCGCAGTCACTGATGTGGACGTGGGTCGCCTTGCCCTTCAGGGCTCGCAATTCCTCCGCCTTCACGCCGGCCAGGTGCAGATGGCTCACGTCGATGTTGGCCTTCACCACGGGGTGATTCACCCCGTCGATGAAGGATAGCATGCTCCGCACGTCGTGGAGCAGCGAGAGCTTGAACGGCTCAAGTTCCAGGGCGATCTGCACGCCAAGCTTCGCGGCATCGTCCCCCAGCAACTTGAGATTCTTCACCGCCGTGGCCCACTGTTCCGCGGGCGGGATCACCTGGCGTTCCCAGATGTATTCGCCCAGCACCAGCAGGACGTTCTTCGCTCCGAGTTCGAACGCGAAATCGAGGTACGCCTTGCACCGGCCGAGATGGAATCGCTGCACCGACGGGTTGAAGTCGATCAGTCCCGCAGCCACGCAGGCCACGCTGATGATGGGCAGGCCGGCCTTATCGCACTCCTTGCGAATCTGCACTCTCTCGCGAATATCGATATCAAGCGGGTCCGCGAAGATGTCGATAGAATCGAACCCGATCTCCCGCGTCTGGCGGATCCCCCAACCGGTATCCCGACCGGCCTGAACCCAGGCAGAATTGATGAGGCCGAGCTTCATGATTCAGGCTCCTCGAATTTGCAAGGATCGGCAAGAGCGTCAGCCGACAGAAGTGGATATGATCGGCAGAAACGCGCCCGATAGCAACGCTTCGGCTGGCTTTGCGGAGAGCGGGTTTCGCTAATGGAGGCAGTTTAATATGGTGTAAGGGAGATGGCCCCTCCTTTGCTACGGGTGGGGTGGCCCGACCTGGATGGATTTAACGCATGGAGTTCTTCGAGCAATTCGGATACCTCGGCATCTTCCTCGCTCTGCTCGCGGCGGGGTTTGGAGCACCGATACCCGAGGAACTCCCCGTTCTCACCGCGGGCGTTCTGGTCGGCCACGAAGACACGCCGCTTCGCTGGTGGATCATGCTGCCGGTCTGCATCCTTGGCGTCGTCATTGGTGACACCGTGCTTTACGGTGCCGGGCGATTCTTCGGCAAGCGGATCGTCAACAGTCAATGGATTCAACGAAAGATCCTCTCTCTTGAACAGCAGAGCAAACTCGAGAAGGCCTTCCACGAACGAGGCATCTGGGTGCTTCTGGGCGCTCGCTTGCTTCCCGGCGTGCGCACGCCAGTGTTCATCATGGCCGGCGTCTCACGTTTGCCCTTCGCTCGCTTCATCCTCGCGGACGGGCTTTACGCCATTCCCGGGGTGAACCTGCTCTTCTGGACAGCCTATGTGCTCACGGATCAGGTGCTGGTCATCTTCAACAAGGTCAATGAATTTCGTCCGCTATTCATGGTCGTGATTCTCTCATTCGGCGCGGGCATCCTGTTCCACAAGTTTGTGATGACTCGCAAGGTTTCGACGGGCGAACCGGTGCACGTGCCGGACATCGTGAAGAAGCCCGCGGAGGCGATGGCTCACATGGTGGAGAACGCCGTGGAACGAGTGACGCATCGCCACCACGGCGAAGCGACGGGCGAGCACGCCGGGAAGCATCCCGCCGAGGCCAAGCCCGAGGCCGTCAAGACGGAAGTCCCAGGCTGAACGGATTGCTAGTAGCGACTCCCCAGCAAGTTCGGTTGTTACTTCC
>Ga0105044_10000472_pt1 | contig 49339 bp, 42 predicted proteins | sample MAT01_FD_78092 | JGI IMG/M metagenome (GOLD analysis project Ga0105044, IMG submission 78092) | Freshwater microbial communities from Lake Fryxell liftoff mats and glacier meltwater in Antarctica - MAT-01 | ecosystem: Environmental > Aquatic > Freshwater > Ice > Liftoff microbial mat | place...
GACGCCTACGCTCTGACCCTCGTCGAACGCGGGTACGTCTGAATGCACGGTGCATCATCTTCTGCACAGCCCACGCGGGCCGCTTACCGCGCATGGATGCTCGCTGCAGCGCTGATCGCGCTTCTCGCCGGATTCGCCACCGGACATCGGCGCAGCGAGCAGACACCACCGGTGGTGCTGATCTCACTCGACGGCTTTCGCTGGGATTATCTGCAGCGCCCAGCAGCGCAGCGGCTTCGCATGATGGCCGCAGGCGGTGTACGCGCCGACCGCCTCGTCCCCTCGTTCCCATCGAAGACGTTTCCGAATCACTACACGCTGGTGACGGGGCTCTACCCGGAACATCACGGCATCGCGGCCAACGTGATGCGTGACTCGGCGCTCGGTCGCTTTGCCACGGGCAACGATCCCGCCGTGCGCGATGGACGGTGGTTTGGCGGAGAGCCGATCTGGGTGACGGCGGAGCGGCAGGGGGTGCGGACGGCGACCTACTTCTGGCCTGGCTCGGAGGCGGAAATCGGCGGCATTCGTCCGTCGTGGTACTATGCATTCGATACGAGAACGACAATCGCCGCACGCGTGGAACGAGTGCTCGAGTGGCTGGCCATGCCGGAGCGCAGCGCGCCGCACTTCATCGGTGTGTACTTCAGTGATGTCGACACCGAGGGTCACAACTACGGTCCCGATTCGCCGCAGGTCGATTCCGCGATCGCGCGCGTCGACAGCGCGGTGGGCGCGATCATCGATGGAATCACACGGCTGAGCCTTGCCGCTCGCGTCAATGTGATCGTGGTATCCGATCACGGCATGGCGGAGACCAGCGCCGATCGAACGATTGCGCTCGATGAGTTCGTGTCGATGGACAGCCTCGAGATCGGCGACATGAATCCCGTCGCGACCATCATCCCGAAGGGTGGCGCCGGCGACTACGTGTTCAACGCGCTGGTGCGTGCACATCCGCATCTGCGCGTGTATCGCAAGGGTGACCTTCCCGAGCGGCTGCACTACAACGCCGGAGCGCGCGTCACACCGCTGGTGGCGATTGCCGATGAAGGGTGGTCGATCGGTACCCGGAGCGCGCTGGCACGGATGGCGCCGGGTCGGACGTACGGCCAGCACGGTTACGACAACGCGCTCCCGTCGATGGGCGGGTTGTTCATCGCCAGTGGTCCACGCTTTCGCGTGGGCGCCGAGGTGCCCGCCTTCGCAAATGTGCATCTGTATCCGTTGCTTGCTGAACTGTTGAGCCTCCGTCCGGCCGTCACCGACGGTTCACTCGACTCGGTTCGCGCGCTGCTGCGATAGCCTGCAGGGTGGTGTCGCGCGCGTTTCGCTGCGAGACTGTGCGCATGACATTCCCGACGACTTCGCCCCCGTTCATGCGCGCCGCGGTAATCACGGCGGCGGGCGGACCCGATGTACTGGCGATCCAGGAGCGTCCCATACCGGCACCAAACCGGGGCGAGCTGCTGATTCGCGTTCGAACCTCGGCGATCAATCGCGCCGATCTGCTGCAGCGCATCGGGCGCTACCCGGCGCCGGCCGGTGTGCCTGCCGACATCCCGGGCCTTGAGTTTGCTGGCGAGGTCGCAGCCTGTGGAGAGGGGGTGACCGCATGGGAGCTCGGCGCGCGCGTCTGCGGTCTGGTGGGTGGTGGAGCGCACGCGGAGTTTCTGGTCACCGATGCGCGCGCCGTTGCCCGCGTTCCAGACGGGGTGAGCTGGAGCGTGGCGGGGGCCTCGCCCGAGGCGTACATCACCGCCTTCGACGCGATGGTCACCCAGGCCGCTCTGTCGCCGGGCGAATCGGTGCTCGTCCACGCGGTAGGGAGTGGCGTTGGGCTGGCCGCAGTACAGCTCGCCACGGCGTTGGGCGCGACGGCCTACGGTACCGCCCGAGGCGCTGCGAAGCTCGAGGCGGCGCGGCTTGCCGGCATGCGCGACGGATGCCACCCAGGCGAGCCGGGCTGGGTGGCCCGCGCGGTCATGGGGTGGACGGAGGGGCGAGGAGCCGACGTCGTGGTGGATCTGGTGGGCGGTGACTACACCGCCGAGAGCATCCTGGCGATGGCATCAAGGGGACGGCTGATGCTGATCGGCGCACTGGCGGGGTCGAAGGCGACGGTGGACCTTCGCACGATTCTGGGCCGCCGTCTCACGATTCGGGGCACGGTGTTGCGGAGTCGATCGCTGGAGGAGCGGATCGCGGTCACAGCGGAATTCGAGGAGCGGGTGATGCCGCTGCTGGCCTCGGGGGCGATCGCTCCCCGGATCGACGCCACCTTTGGCCTGGCGGAGATCGGCAGTGCACATGCGCTGGTGGAGGGGAATGGCACGATCGGCAAGGTGGCACTCACGATTGCCTGAGGAATGAGGTTCCCTCCGGCTCGGAAACTCTGTAGCTTGAGAAGCTAGTCCGTATCGGCGCTCGCCGTTGCGGGACAACGGTCGCCCCGAGGTGGGGCGACCTTCATTCCCCTCCTCCTGCGTCGGCAACCCGCGGGGGGCGGTCCTGACCACAGGGAGGATTGCCACTCGTGACCGCGATTCTGCGTCCGTACGAGGCTGTCTACATCTTCGACTCCGCGCTCGAAGATGGCGTGATCGCCGAGAAGCTGGCCAAGCACCACGGCCTATTGTCGCTGGCCGAAGAGGCCACGATCGACAACTGGGGTCGTCGTCAGCTGGCCTACCAGATCAAGAAGCGTGACACCGGCTATTACGTCGTGGCGCGCTTTACCACCGAAACGGGCAAGCTGCCCGAGTTCGAGCGTTCACTGAAGCTCGATGACGGCGTGATGCGTTACCTGATCTCGTTGCACGAAAACGAGCTCGGTGCGCCGCCGCTGACGGAAGAGCAGATGGAAGCCAAGCGCCGCGCGGACGAAGCGGGCGATGACGACGACGACGAGGATTAACCCATGGCCCGCCGCAATAAGAAGCCCAGCCCGGTCAACGAGGCAGGGATCCGTTTCGTGGATTACAAGGATGAGCGTTTTCTCAGCCGCTTCATCACTGAGAACGGCAAGATTCTGCCGAGCCGGTTGAGCGGAGTGGATGCCCGTCACCAGCGTCAGCTGGCGTCGGCGATCAAGAAGGCGCGGTACCTCGCGCTGCTGCCGTACACCCGTTCCAGCAAGGCCTGATCGTTTCATGACGGACGTCGCGACGCCAGCGCCGCAACGTGGCTGGTGGCGGTTGGTACTGGCGGTTGGTGTGTTCGGTATCGCGATTGGCCTGCCGGTGGCGCAGACCCTGTTGCCGTTGCACCAGCCGCTGACAGCGATGGTGGCGATGCTCGCGGCCTGTGCCGTGGTCGGTTGGTGGCGCGGCGGGAGCCTGTCGCTCGCCATCGGATCGATGTCGGTGGCGGTGTGGCTGGTATGGCAGTCGGTCCGTGGTGGTGTGAGCAACGATGTACTCACCGCCGCGTGGTCCACTGTTGCGGCGTCCTGTTTCGGCGTCGCACTGGTGGCGTCACGGTCAAAGTGGTTTCTGGGCAAGGCTGTCGTGGCGGTGCTGGCGGCGTTGCTGCTTTCGGCGGTGCTGGTCGTTGCAACACCGTCCGGCCCGCGGGTCTTTGGCCAGACGTTGACGTCGGTACTGGCGGTACGCGGCGCCGCGGATTTGAACAACTGGCGTGTGGCACGCTCGCAGATGACCAAGGCGAGCACTGCGCGCGCCGACACTGCAACCGCGGCAGTGCTGGATCGGTTTGAGCAGCAGATTTCCGGGTTACCGCAATTGGCGCGTGTGGTCCTGCCGTCGATGCTGGCGTTACAGACGCTGGCCGCGATGGCGATCGGGTGGGCACTGTTTCACGCCGTCAGCCGAACGCGACTTGGTGAGCGACTGAGCCGCCTGAGGGAGTTTCGGTTTAACGATCACTGGATCTGGTCGGTGATCGTGGGGCTGGTGGTATCGCTGCTTCCTGCCCTGCAGGCGCTGCGGCCCCTGGGGATCAACCTGCTCGTGTTCTTTGGCGCGATCTACGCGCTCCGAGGTGCAGCAGTGTTTGCGTGGTTTCTTCGTCCGGGCCGAACCTGGCTCGGACTGCTGGTTGGAGTGGCGCTGTTGCTGCTGCTGCGGGATGGTGCGGCGATCGCGCTCGGTTTCGTGGGACTGGGTGATACTTGGGCCGACTGGCGACGCCGGACTCGGCCAGCGGTTTCCTGATTCGAGGAGGGTAACAGAATGGAAGTGATTCTTCGGCAAGCGGTGGACAGCCTCGGACACGCTGGTGACCTCGTCAAGGTCTCGTCTGGATTTGCCCGCAACTTCCTGCTGCCGCGCGGCATGGCCCTTCCGGCCACCGACGGCAACAAGAAGCGGATAGGAATGGAGAAGGCCAAGCTCGTCGCTGCCGAACAGGGGCGCGTCGAAGCTGCGATGGAACTGGCCAAGAAGTACGCCGATCTCTCGATCACCTTCGCCGCCCGTGTGGGCGAAGAAGGGAAGCTGTTTGGATCGGTGACGTCGGGCGATATCGCCGATCAGTTGAAGGCACAGGGGCTGCACGTGGAGAAGCGTCAGATCGACCTCCACGAGCCGATCAAGGCCCTTGGCGTCTACAAGGTGGCGATCAAGCTGCACGCCGATGTGAAGCCGGAAGTGAAGGTCTGGGTGATCAAGGGCTGAGTCAATCTTGGGTGGCATCGACTTTCGATGATCATCCATGGCAGCTCGCAGGCCGCGGGGCGCTTCCCAGGTGGTGTGGTCGGTATCCGGTACCTCCCGGAGTCGACCGCTGCCAGCCGGCTGGGGGGGCGCCCCGTTCTGCGTGTCTGTTGCAGACGAACCCGGAGTGACCGGCACGCCTCTGGCGGAGTTCCCCATACAGGAACGGCAGCGTGACAGGGTGTGGTTCGGGGCCCGACGGGTTAACCTATTGAGAGTCGCTCCCGCCAGCTTCAGAGGGCGGGCCTTTGTGCCATTAGGGCGAGTGTCCTCTCGCCGTTCCAGATATCGATGACCGCTACAACGCGTTCGACCCGTGCCACCAAAGCCGCCTCGGAAGCCCTCGCCAAGCGTGCGGCGCAACTGATGAGCGATTTCAAGGGCACCGACATTCAGGTGCTGTCGCTCGATGGCCTGACGGATATGACGGATTTCTTCGTGATTGCATCCGGAACCTCGGATACACACGTACGAAGCATGGCAGATCACGTGGTGCGCACGCTGCGCGAGGGTGGGGAGCGGGTCACGCACGCCGAGGGTGTTGAGCAGGGCCGGTGGGCGCTGCTGGACTACACCGATGTGGTGATCCATGTCTTCCACCCCACCCTGCGGAACTTCTACCAGCTCGAGCGGTTGTGGAGTGATGCAGAACGTATTGCGTTTGAGTGACGCAGGGCTGAGAGACCATGTCGCGAACGGTCCGGGAGGACTTGGAATGCAGATGCGGCGAATCCTGGCGGTAGCAGTCACGGCGGCCCTCACGCTCGCGACGGGTGCCGGCGCGCAGGGGTACTTCGGCAAGAACCAACCGCAATACAAGCGCTTCCAGTGGCGCGTGCTCGAGACCGAGCACTTTCGCGTGCATTATTACAAGGAAGAGAAGGCGGCGGTGGAGGACGCGGCGCGCATGGCGGAGCGATCGTACGCCCGGCTCTCACGCATCCTCGGTCACGAGTTTCGCGAACGCAAGCCGATCGTGATCTTCGCCAGCCGCACCGACTTCGCGCAGAACAACATCTTCGGCGATCTGGGCGAGACAACGGGTGGTGTGACCGACGCCCAGCGGCAGCGTAACGTGCTGCCGCTCACCGGCGACTTCCGCACGTTCGAGCATGTGCTCGCGCACGAAATGGTGCACCAGTTCCAGTACGACGTTTTTTCGCGCGGTCGCGCCGGCGCCAACCTGCAGGCGCTGCAGGCGGTGAATCCTCCGCTGTGGATGATGGAAGGGATGGCCGAGTATCTGTCGCTCGGGACCGATCACAAGTTCACCGACATGTGGATGCGGGATGCCGCCCTGAACGGCGACATTCCCAGCATCGAGCAGATGACGCTCTATCCGGACCGCTGGTTTCCGTACCGCTTCGGGGAATCCCTGATGCGCTACATCGGCGAACGATGGGGCGATCAGGTGATCGGACAGATTCTCGAAGCGTTGCCCAACGTCGGCGTCGAACGTGCCTTCAAGCGCGAGCTTGGGTTGTCGCTGGAAGAGCTGGGCGACGACTGGAAGGATGCGCTGCAGAAGCACTATCTGCCGATGGTGGTGAACCTCGATCGGCCGCGCCGGTTTGCGGACAATGTGCTGGCGCCGAAGAAGAGCGGCGGCAACATCTTCCTCGCGCCATCCCTGTCGGATGACGGCTCGAAGCTCGTGTTCCTGTCCGACGGCAACTTCCTGCGCGGCGAGATCTTCATCGATCTCTGGTTGGCCGACGCGCGCACGGGCAAGCGAATTCGTCGTCTGGTGAAGAGTACCACCAATCCAAATGCCGAAGAGCTGCGCCTGCTGTACAGCCAGAGTTCATTCTCTCCTGATGGGAAGCAGGTGGCATACGTCGGCCAGCGGAACGGCAAGGATGTGTTGTTCCTCACGGCCACGCGCGGCGGTTCCACCCGTCGGATCGACCTGCCGGTGGATGGCGTGCTCAGCCCCGTCTTCACGCCGGACGGCAGGCATATCGTGTTCAGCGCCAACACTGGCGGCATGACCGATCTGGCGATCGTGGCGGTGGACGGCACGGGCTTCCGTCGATTGACCAACGATCCGCACGGCGACTTCATGCCGAGCGTCTCGCCCGACGGTCGCACCGTCGCGTTCGCGAGCGACCGCGGCGCCGAGACGGATTTCGAGATCCTGCGATTCAGCCGGTGGAAGATCAGCCTGTACGACATGGCGACCGGCAATGTGACGGTGCTTCCGAATCAACCGGGATTGAGCATCAACCCGCAGTGGGGACCAGACGGAAAGAGCATCGCCTACATCACCGATCGAAACGGGGTGCCCAACGTCTTTCTGTACGACTTCGGGAATCGCGAGCACTACCAGCTCACGAACGTCGCTGGTGGCGTGTCGGGGATCACCGAGTTCAGCCCCGCGCTGAGCTGGGCCCGGGGCGCAGACAAACTCGCGTTCGTGCACTTTGAGAAGAAGGGGGAGTACACCGTGTGGACGGTGGACAACCCGCGTTCGCTCAAGAAGGAGCCGTATCGCGCTCCAGCGCAGGCGCCGACCAATCTGATCGCATCGGCAGGCACGAACGCAGGGAACGGTATGACCATCACCGCGTTGCCCAGCGCGCCATTACCGACGACACCGAACACCCTGCCACCCGGTACGCCGGCACCGAACCCCACCCCCAAGCCACCAGTAGTTCCCTCCCCTGCCCCAACCAGCGGAACGCCCACGCCGAACGCCGGTGTGCCGCGTCAGGGGCCCGTACCGAACTTCACCGGTCCTGGCTTCACCTATGGTCGTTCGGCGTCGGGTTCGCGATCGGTGTACCGCGCATCTGACGGGCTGCGGATCTCCGATTCGCTGCCGAACCGCGGTGAGCGCGACTCCACCGTCGTGACCGTCAACGAAATGCTCGACAGCGCAGACCTGGCACTGCCCGATCCGACACGCTTCCGTGACGCTCCGTACAAGGTGAGCTACGAGGCAGACTACGTCGCTCGACCGAGCATCGGGTACGCGCAGGACAACTTTGGTCGCGGCGTGTTCGGTGGCACGACGGTGGTGCTGAGTGATCTCATCGGCAACAACCGCCTCGCTTTCACCGCGCAGGTCAACGGCCGCGTTCAGGATGCAGTGGTGTTTGCCGGGTACACCAGCCTCGCCAACAAGCTGCAGTACAGCACCGCGATCTCTCAGTTCCCGATCTTCTTCTTCAGCGGACAGAATATCACCCCCGTGTCTCCTGGCATCTTTCAGGAGAACCAGACGCTGTCGCGCTTCATCCTGCGCGATGCCGTGTTCACGTCGCTCTTGCCAAAGAATCGGTTCAAGCGATTCGAGCTCGGACTTGGTTTGCAGAATATCGGACGCTCCGAACTCGTTGTCGCACGCCAGTTCAACAGCTTCGGGCAGAGCACGCAGTTTCAGATCGTTGGCGATCAGAGCCTCGGCTCTCTCACGTTTCTGCAACCCAAGTTCGCGTTCGTATCCGACAATACGTTGAACGGCTACACTGCGCCGATCATGGGGCGGCGGATGCGTTTTGCCTACGAGCCAACGATCGGCAGCCGCCGCTGGCAGGCCTTCACGGGTGACTATCGCCGCTACGACCCGCTGCTGTTCAACCTGCTCACGGTGGCCACACGGATCACGAGTATCTCACGCGTCGGACGGGACGAGAGCTTCTTCCCCAACTACATCGGCAATCCCAACGGCTTGATGTGGCTGCGTGGGTACGATCGCGTGAATGCGCTGGATTTCGGATGTCAGCCGAACATCGGAGCGTCCTCCGGGTGCAGCAACACCGAGCTGCTCGGCTCGCGGGCCGCCGTGGCATCGGCCGAGCTGCGATTCCCGCTGATTCGACGCTTCGAACTCGGCGTGTTGCCGGTGCAACTGCCGCCGGTGGACGGCGCCTTGTTCTACGACGCCGGAATTGCGTGGAGCGCCGGCCAGAGCGCCTCGTTGTCGCGACCGGCCAGCTACGATCCGGACAGACAGCGCTTCCTGCTCCGCAGCTACGGATACTCGATCCGCCTGAACCTGTTCAACTTTGCCCTCCTCCGCTGGGACTATGCGATTCCGCTGGATCGTCCGGAGCGAAAGGGCTTCTGGCAGTGGTCGCTGGGTACGTCGTACTAAACGATTATTCACTTTGAGAGCAAAGGGCGCCTGCAAAAGCGGGCGCCCTCTGCATTATAAGGCGTTTTCAGCCTGCGACGCGGCGGCTAGCTTTGGTGGGTGAGAACCCCACTCTTCGCCTTTGCGCTCGCCCTCGCGGCCTGCTCCGCTGCAGACGAGCAGAGCGCGACTCCGGCCAGCACGGCGTCGCTCGGTCCAGACGCGATCGTGCTCCGCGTGCCGATGCAGGGGGGCGCGGCTCGGGCGTACCGCTACCCTGCGCTCGACTCACTGCTCTGGAGCACAAAGGCGGCACTCCCCGCCCAGATCCGTCCGATGGGCTTCAGCATCGACGCCGGCGCGCTGGCGATCGCCGACAGCGCCGGTGTGCCGTGGCGCCTCACGCTTGGAAGCGGAGCAGTCGAGCGCGCACTGGCCACTCCTCTCGGCGAACTGACAAGTCTGGACGGCAGCGTCTTCTTTGGCACCAGCAACGGCGCTGTGCTCCGACTCACGCCAACGGAGGCGCTCCCGTGGCAGGTGCGTAGCGCCGCGGCGCTGCGCCAACTGCAGCCGCTGCGCGATGGTGGCGTGCTGCTCGTTGGGCAGCGGGACAACGCGACGGTGCTGACCCGCTTTCGGCCCCCGTCGACGTCGCCCGTCGACAGCGCGATCTTTCCCTCCGACACACGGCTCATTTCGGCGGCCGGCGGCGATCGCTACTACCTGAGCGACGGACCGCGACGCCTGATCAGTGTGCGCGCACGTGATCTGGAGCAGCTCGGAAACATCGCAATCGGCGACTCGATTCTGGCCACGGCGTCGTCACCCAGCGGCGATCGTGTGTACGTGCTCGGCCGCGATGGAGAGAAGACGCGCCTGCAGGTGATCAACAAGTACGGCGATGAAGTTGTCGCGAAACTCGAGATGCCGGTGAGCGCCAGTGCGCTGCGTATGGATCCGCTCGGGCGCTACGTCCTCGTGCGGCACTCGACCGCTGCCGACTCGGTGCTCGTGATCGGCATTGCGACTGACAAGGTGCTCGGGCGCTTCGTCTCGCCCTGGCGCGCCGATCTGCCGCTGGTCTTCCCGGACGGCCAGGTGGCCACACTGCGCGGCGACGATGTGGTCATTCTCTCGGCGGGCCAGTTCACGCCAACGGCCGTGATTCCCGGTGGTGCGAGAGACGTCTGGACCGTCGTGCAGTGGAACGGTTTTCGGCGGCGTGCGGGCGATTCGCCGGCACGCGCGAGTGCCTTGAGAGGAGACTCGGCAGTCAAGCAGCGGCCTGACTCGCTGGCCGTCGCCGCCCGGGCGAGGGATACGAGCGTCCGGGACTCAAACGCCCCGTCGGTGGATACGACGCCGCGACGCCTGAGCCGTGCCGACTCAGCGCGTCGGCTGGTGCGGGCCGACTCGATACGGCGGGCGCTGCAGTCCGACTCGCTCCGCAAGCCCGGGATCCGAGCAGACACTCAAAGTCGCGTGACCGCCGCAAAGTCGACTGGAAACCCGGTTGACGCCGCTGTGCCCCTTGGCGAGCGCGGCAGTTTTGTGGTGCAGTTCGCGGCGCTCAAGGCCGAAAAGCCGGCCCAACAGATGGCGTCGTCGATCAAGGCCAATGGAGCCCGGGCGCGGGTGGTTGTCACAACGACGAATGGGATCGCCCTCTATCGGGTTATTCTTGGTCCTTTCCGGTCGCATGCGGACGCCGAGCGTGCCGGGGTGGCGTCAGGCCGCGACTACTGGGTTTTCGAAGGGGGAACGAACTGATGGCGGGTGGACTGACGATGGGGCTCGATTGGGAAGCGCTGGGAGCGGATGCGGCCGCCGCCTGCACCGGTGCGCACGCCGTGTTGGTGACCGGGAGCGACCCGATCGCGACCGCGCAGGCTGCGCTGGGTATCGGGCGATCGCAGTCTCGTGGACGGCGCGTGGCAATCGGCGACCTGATCGGCGACGTTGAACCGCTCCATCGCCTGGTGGGCGGCGACGATCCGCACGGCATCGTGGACAGCTTCCTGTACGGTGTGTCGCTGAACAAGATCGCACGCCAGGTGGACGACTCCGGGATGCTGTTCGTGATGCCAAGCGGCACCGAGCCCGTCGTCAGCGCCGAGATCATGAAGAACGAACGCTGGCGCCGACTCGGAGCCGGGTTCCGGGAGGTGGGTGCGCTCCTGTTGCTGGTGGCATCGAGCGACGCCGAAGGGGTGAACGAACTCGCGTTGATGATGGACGGCGTCATTGTGGTGGGCGATGCGGCATCAGTGCTGACGGTGCCACGCAATTCGGTGCTCGCGCAGATTGATGCGCCGGCGGTGACGCCGGCGACACCGCCATCAGTGGCGTCGGAGACGGCGCCATCGGTTCCTCCGCCGACGCCAATGGACGACGTATCGCTCGTGCCGTCCGCAACAGCGTCTCCGCGACCAGACGCACTGCGCGATCGCGCAGGCTCGGGTGCAGAGCAGCAATCGCCATTGATGCTGCCGGCGCCTGAGATCATCGAGAAGCGTATCCTGACGCCGTTCCCCGATCGCGGCATCCCGCAGCGGGTGATCATCAGTGCGGCCGCAGTGGTGATCGGTGCGATCGCGCTCTGGCTTGTGTTCGGCCGCTCGAATCAGTCCTCGTCAGCGAAGACACCCGCCTCTGAGCCGACGCCCGCGACGTCGGCTGTCACTGTCCAGGATTCATCTGCAGAACCGAACGCGCCGGGTACGTCGCCGACCACCGCAGCCACCGATTCGTTGCGCGGAATTCGTGTGGTGAATCCGGAAGACTCGCTCACGACGGCGGCGTATGGCGTGGTGATTCTCGCCACCAACGATGAGGCGCAGGCACTCACTCGCTGGACAGAGCTGGGTGCAAAACTGCCCGCAGGCACGGTGACGATGGTCCGGGTACGCGGCGAACGTGGGCGATTCTTTCAGATGCAGGCTGGCGCATTTCTGAAAGCGCGGCAGGCGGACTCACTCCTCGCGGCACTGCGAGCCAACGGACGCATGAACGCCGGAGCAGGGAGCGTCGTCGCGACACCGTTTGCGCTGGTGCTGGAGAGCAAGGTGTCACGTCGCGCCGCGCAGAACGTCGCCGATGGTTACGGGCAGCGAAAGATTGCGGCATATCCGCTGCTGCAGCCCGATGGGAGCGCCACGATCTTCGTCGGCGCCTTTGAGACAGCCGATCAGGCCGTCCCGCTGATGAATGAGCTGAAAGCAAAGGGCGTGGGTTCCGCGCTCTACTACCGGACTGGGAGAAGTTTCTGACGTGCGCCTGACCAAATTGACCCTGCACGGCTTCAAGTCGTTCGCAGACCATACCGAGATGCTGTTCGAGCCGGGCGCGACGATGATCGTCGGACCGAACGGCTGCGGCAAGTCCAATGTCTCGGACGCTGTGCGCTGGGTGCTCGGCGAACAGCGTGCGCGCATGATGCGTGGCGCCAAGATGGATGAGGTGATCTTCCAGGGTTCATCGTCGCGGCGCGCGGTAAACGTGGCTGAGGTTTCGTTGCATTTTGACAACGAAAGCGGCGTGTTGCCGGTCGCCTTCAAGGAAGTTGTCATCACGCGTCGCCTCTCGCGCTCCGGTGACAGCGATTACTTCCTGAATCGGGTGCCGTGCCGTCTCCGCGATATTCACGATCTGGTGCGCGGTACGGGGCTTGGCGCCGATAGCGGTGTCGTCATCGAAGCGAAGATGATCGACGCACTGCTCAGCGATCGCCCCGACGACCGGCGCGAGCTGTTCGAGGAAGCGGCCGGTGTGGGGCTCTATCGGGATCGCCGACGCAGCACCGAACGTCGCCTCGAAGAGACGACGGTGGATCTGTCGCGTCTGGATGACCTGATCGAAGGCGTGCAGACGCAGGTGCGGTCGTTGTCCCGCCAGCGCAAAAAAGCAGAGCGCAGCGTTGAACTGACCACCCGACGTTTTTCGGTGGATGTGACGCTGGCGGCGCGCGAACTCGAGAGCTGGGCGGACGAGTTGACGCAGCTGCAGGCGCGGCTCGAGGCATTGCGCGACGCAGTGCCCGCAGCCGCAGAACACGCCGAATCGGCGGCCCGCGATCGTGAAGCAGCCCAGCGCGCCCGGGCGGCGGCGGAAGCGATGCGCGCCGAGTTGGCGCGGATGGCGCAGGCGCAGCGAGAGCAGGCGAATCAGGTGGAGCGTGAGCTGCGCGTCGCCGAAGAGCGCCAGCGCAACGCGATGTCACGCCGCGAACGCGCCGATGCCGAACTGCAGGATGGCGAAGCGCTTGGCCAGCGTGTGATCGCCGAGCGCGAAGACGCCGAAACGGAGCGGCTCCGCCTCGCGACCGAACTCGCTGCCGCCGTTGAACTCCTCACCGCGCGCGCAGCGGCGGAAGAAGAAGCGCGTCGCACGGTGTCCACGGCGCGGCAGCAGGTGGATGGCGCGGAGAAAACGTTGCGGGACGCACGCGATCAGGTGCGACGCCTGGAGCTGGACCGCGAAGGCACCGAGCGTGAGCTGGCTGAGGTGTTGGCGCGCGAGTTGGTGCTCGAATCGGAGGTTGCAACGCTTGCCGATGCACTGGCGTCGGTGGCGCGTGATGGCGCAGCAGCAGACGAAGATGTCGAGATCGCGCGCGTGGATGTTTCGCGCGCCCAGTCCGCGCTCGAAGCGGCACGGGCGGCAGCGCAGGCCGCACGGACGCTCGACGCGGAAGTGCGTCAGCGCCTCGGCGACACCGATCGTCAGCGCACATCGATGCAGGGCCGCATCCACGGCCTCGAGGCGCTGGATCGCGATCGCGTTGGCCTCGCCCCCGGTGCGGCGGCAGTGTTGCGCGAACGCGAACGCTTTGGTGCGGGCGCGGTGCTTGGCCCGCTCTCCGATTTCCTCGCCGCCGACAGCGACGCTGCCGTTCTGGTTGAGCGCTACCTCGGCGCCACCGTGCACGCCGTGGTGGTGCGCGATCGTGAAGCCGCCAGCGCCGTGGCCGCGTGGCACACCGATGCGAAGCCGGGACCGGCGCTGCTCCTCCCGTTGGATACAGTGTACGACGTACCGAGTGCCACCGATGCGTTGGACGCCCGCGTGCGTGCGACCGAACCGGCGGCGCGCTGGGTGCGGGCGCTGCTTGGTCAGGTCACACAACTCGATGGTGGCGCAGGTTTTCGTGATGGACGCGGTGCGATCTACCTCCCCGGCGGTGAATCGGCGCAGGGCCCCATTCAGCGGCGCGCCGAACTTGCGATGCTGCGTGATGATCTGGAGCAGCTGGATACCGATCGCGCCCAGATCACTTTGGAGGCACAGCGTTTGAGCGCTGTGCTGTCGACCGCGGAACAGTCGGTGACGGCGGCCGCCGATGCGGCATCCCACGCAGCCGGCGACGTGCGTCGCGCCGACGAAGCGCGGGCCGAGGTGGAGCGTCGCAGTGCACGCGCACAGCGCGAGCGGAACGAGGCGCAACTGCTGGCCGAGCGGTTGAGCGAACGACGTGCCTCGTTGCAGGCACGCGCCAGCGACGACGATGTAAAGGCCGAGGAGCTGCGCGCCGGGCTGGCGGGGTATGAGGGCGTGATCACCTCGGCGCGCCAGCGATTGCTGGGCGCCGATGAGCTGCTCGAGGAGGCACGCGAGGGACGCACCATCGCGCAGGTTGCACAGGCACAGGCGCAGGCGCGAGTGCAGGTCGCACAGGACCGGGCATCACGGCTGGTGCAGGAGCAGGCGACAGCCACCGCCCGACTCGCCACGCTACGCAATGAGTTGATGCAGCTTGCCAGGGCCGATGCTGCGCTCGCCGAACAGATCGCAACACTCACGGTGCAACTCGAAGAACGGCAGATGGCGCTCTCTGAGCTGGACACGCGGTTGATCGAAGCCGAGGAGGGGCTGCGCGCTGCCGACGCGTCGTTGCAGACCGGTGACGAGTCGCTGGAACTCGTGCGCAAACAGGCGGTCCATCTGGCCGAGGAGCTTCATCACACGGAGCTGCGGCACACGCAGCTGGAGGCGCGTCGGCAGAATATTCGCGAACGCCTCGAGACGGAGTGGCGCAAGCCGATCGCCGAACTGCTGGAAGGCTTTGAACCACTCGAACTGGATGCCGACACCCTTCGCGTCGAGAACGAGCAGTTGAAGCAGCAGCTCGAGCAGCTCGGGCCGGTGAACCCGCTGGCCGTGGAAGAGCACGATGAGGAAGCGAAACGCCTCGACTTCCTCGCGGCACAGCGAAATGACCTGGCAGAAGCCAAGCTGGCGCTGCTGCAGGCGATCAAGGAGATCGACGCCACCGCGCGCGAACTGTTCCTGGCCACGTTCGCCAAGGTGCGCGACAACTTCCGGCAGATCTTCCAGACACTCTTTGGCGGTGGTGAATGCGACCTCCGACTCGAGAATCCGGACCAGCCGCTCGACTGCGACATCGAGATCCACGCCAGTCCGCGTGGAAAGAAGACGCAGCGCATTCATCTGCTCTCGAGCGGTGAACGCGCGCTCGTCGCACTCTCGCTGCTGTTCGGCATCTTCCTCACCCGTCCCAGCCCGTTCTGCCTGCTGGACGAAGTCGATGCACCGCTCGACGACCAGAACGTGGGTCGCTACGTGAAGATGCTCAATGAGTTCAAGGAGCGCACACAGTTCATCGTGATCACGCACAACCCACGCACCACCACCGAAGCGGCGGATGCCGTGTACGGTGTGACGATGCAGGAGCCGGGCGTGAGTTCGCTCGTGAGCGTGCGACTCCGTGTGCGCAACACCGGTAGCGTCGACGGCTCGGCAAACGCCAGCGTGAATGGTGGTGTCGATCCGGAACCGTCGCAAAACGGCAACGTACTGGCGGTGCCAGAAGCAGCGTCGGAGACGATCGAAGCGGTCGCATAGCGGCGTGCGCCTCACCGTGATCGGATCGGGAACGATCTCGCTCTCACCAACACGGGGCTGCGCGTCGTATCTGCTGGAGGCTGGCCCGCTGCGCATCCTCATGGATTGCGGGCCCGGTGCGGCGCATTCCATGGCGCGGCACGACATCGACTGGTGGGGCGTGACGCACGTCGCGCTCACGCACTGGCATCTGGATCACATCGGCGACCTGCCAACACTGATCTTCGCCTGGCGTCACGCACGCCTCGAACCGCGAACGGCGCCACTGACGATCATCGGCCCGGCTGGCACCCGGGATCTGCTGACCCGCTGGTCTGGTGCGCTTGGCGACTGGCTTCAGGCCCCCGGCTTCCCGCTCCACGTCATCGAGCCGACCCTGGAATCGCCGCTCAATCTGGGTGACGGGGTCACGCTGACGAGCCGGGCAGTGCCACATACGGCCGAAAGCGTGGCATATTCCATCCAGCAGGGCGGCAAGCGCGTGGTCTATACCGGTGACACCGGTGACGATTCGTCGCTTGGCGCGTGGGCAGCAGGGTGTGATCTGCTGCTCGCGGAGTGTTCCCTGCCCGACTCGATGCCGGTGCCGATCCACCTGACCCCGTCGCAGACTGCGGCGCTGGCGACGGCGGCGAGGCCCGGAATGCTGGTGGTAAGTCACATGTATCCCCCGCTCGAGGGGATCGATCTGCGCGCCGAGCTTGGCGCGCGCTGGGCCGGACCGACCGTGATCGCTGCGGACGGACTCGTGCTCGACTGCTGAGGACGACGCGCAATGCTGGTAATGATGCAACGGAACGCCACGCCGGACGAGATTCAGGCGGTGTGCGACGCGATTCAGGTGCTGGGATTCAACCCACTGCCGATGCCAGGGGCGCTTCGGACCGCGATCGGGGTCGCGGGAGACGACGGCCAGGTCGATACCTCGCACTTCGAGGGGATGAGCGGCGTTGCGCAGGTGCTCTACGACTCCAAGCCGTACAAGCAGGTGTCACGCGAGTGGCAGCCGGAGAAGTCGCTGGTGTCCATCGGGAACGGCGTGGTCTTCGGCGGGCTCGAAGTGCCGGTGGTCGCCGGACCGTGCAGCGTCGAAGGCGAAGAGGAGATCGTCCACATCGCCAGGCTGGTGAAGGCCGCAGGGGCCGTCGCGCTGCGCGGCGGTGCCTACAAGCCACGCACATCGCCCTATGCTTTTCAGGGCCTCGGCGAAGAGGGGCTGCGTCAGCTGGCCGTCGCTCGCGCCGAGACCGGGTTGCCGATCATCACCGAAGCGATGGACGAGCATCAGGCCGATCTCGTCGCCAGATACGCCGACTGCATTCAGATCGGCGCCCGCAACATGTCGAACTTCTCGCTGCTCAAGCACGTCGGACGGCTCGGGGTCCCGGTGCTGCTCAAGCGCGGAATGTCGGCCACGATCACCGAGTGGCTGCTCGCCGCCGAGTACATCATGTCCGAGGGCAATCGGAAGATCATTCTCTGCGAACGCGGGATCCGCAGCTTCGATACCGCGACCCGGAATGTGTTCGACCTCGCCGCGATCCCAGTCGTGCAGCGCCTCTCGCATCTGCCGATCATCGCCGATCCGAGCCACGGCGTGGGTATCCGCGACGCCGTTCCGCCGCTCTCGCGCGCCTCGGTTGCGTGCGGCGCCGACGGTGTGATCGTCGAGGTCCATCAGATGCCCGACCGGGCGTGGAGCGATGGCGCACAGTCGCTGCATCCGCCGCAATTCGAGGAGATGGTTCGCAGCCTGATTCCGATCGCCGAGGCGGTTGGCCGGTCGATCACGGGTGCCGGAACGGCAGTAGCCTGAAGCGGGTACCACGGAGAATCCTTCAAGTGGCCGCTCACTTTTCGCTGTAACGCTCATGCCGAACCTCCGCGCGATTTGCATCACGGCGCTGCTCGTGGCCGGACAATTGGGTGCTCAGGGCGTCGCAGGTGCGCAGGCTTCGGCGCTGCTGGAGCGCACCGCATCGCTGTACACCGGCGCGCGCGGGCTGAAGGCGGAGTTCACACAGCGGGTCCGGAATCCGATCACTTCGTCGGAGACGCCGAGCGCGGGACAGTATCTGCAGCGCGGTCCCGGCGTGTTCGCAGTGCGCTTCTCGGAACCCGCTGGTGATCGCATCGTCAGCGATGGCCGGACGTTGTGGGTGTATGTGCCGAGCGCCACGCCGGGCCAGGTGCTCAAGATGCCGGTGGGGGCCAGCGCACCGGGCGGCGTCGATCTCGTCGGCCAATTTTTCACCGCACCGTCTCGCCGCTTCTCGACCACCGATGGCGGCGTCGTCACGCTCAATGGAACTTCGCTCCGAAAGTTGTTGCTCACGCCACGTGGCGATGCCGGTTTTTCGCGCGCGGTGTTGTGGGTGCTTCCCGCGACAGGAGTCCTGCGACAGCTCGAAGTGACTGAGCATTCTGGCGTTGTGAGAACGCTGACTTTCACGACCATAATGCGCGCCACCACGTTGCCCGCCGACGCATTCACGTTCACAGTGCCGAAGGGCATCACCGTCGTCGATCAGGCGGCGCTGATGCGCGGGATGTGATCGAAACGTCGGTGAACGTGCCGTCAGCCTCGCATTACGAAACGCTCGACGAGTGCCGGCGGAAGCGCCGGCGTCGCACCGCCCTGTGACGCGACATACGCCGCTACCTCGTTCGCGGCGGCGTTCACATCGCGCAGCGACCAGCCAGCCAGCAAGCCGAGTGTCATTGCGGCGGTAAAGGCATCGCCGGCACCGATTGTGTCCGCCACTCGCACCGGCACGCCAGCGTGCTCGGACCAGTCGTGCGCCGTCAGCAGCGCGCTGCCCTGCCCTCCTCGCGTCAGCGCCACCGCCCGTAACTGCCAACGCTCCGCGATCTGCTCCATCTGCGCGCGCACGCCGCCAGTCAGCGCAAACATCTCCGCGAGCACCGGGAGCTCGGCGTCATTCACCTTCAACACTGTTGCGAGCGCCAACGACTGCTCCAGTATCGCGCGGGAGTGGAACTGCTGGCGAAGGTTCACGTCCAGCACCCGCAGCGCGTCCGACGGTGCTGCAGCGACAATGGTATGGATCGCGTCGCGCGATGTCTCGGCGCGCTGCGCAAGCGTCCCGAAGCAGATGGCGTCGGCCAGCGCCGCCGCGTGCAGCGCGACCGGGGTGACGGCGAGGTGATCCCACGCGACATCAGGAATGATATCGAACTTCGGCTGCCCGTCGACATCGATCGCGACTGCGACAGTGCCGGTGCCATGCGCTTCGTCGATCTGAATGCCTTCGATATTCACACCGACTCGATCGAGCTGCGCCAGAAGTTCTCGGCCGAGCGCATCACTTGCGACACGCGAAATCGTCATTGCTCTGGCACCGAGTGCCGACGCGTGATACGCAAAGTTGGCCGGTGCCCCACCAATCTGCTTGCCTGCCGGAAGCAGATCCCAGAGCAGCTCGCCCACACCAACCACGCGATGCATCAGGCGAGCCCGAGCTGGGTCTGGATCTCCTCGAGCGTTGCGCCCTTCGTCTCCGGCACCATCGTGCGCACCCAGAGCAGCTGCAGGCACATCATCAGGCAGAAGAAGAGAAAGACGTAACCAGGGGCGAAGGCCGTGACCATCGTCGGAAAGAAGGTCGTGAGCAACGCCGCAAAGATCCAATGCGTGAAGCTGCCCAGTGCCTGGCCCGCCGCGCGGTGCCGATTGGGGAAGATCTCACTGATGAACACCCAGATCACCGCGCCCTGACCAATGGCGTGCGCCGCGATGAAGGCGAAGATGCACGCCGGAACGATGCTGTAGTGTTGCGTGAAGAACGCCCACGATGCGAGGCCTAGTGACGCGATGTAGCCGAACGAGCCGATATACAGCAGCGTGCGACGTCCCAGCCTGTCGATCAGATGCAGGCCAACGAACGTGAAGATGAGGTTCGTGATCCCGATCCCCACCGACTGCAGCAGCGCCGCCGTGCCTCCAAGGCCGGTCAACTCGAAGATGCGCGGCGCGAAATACAGAATCGCATTGATCCCCGACATCTGATTGAAGAACGCAATCAGAAAGGCGAGCAGAATCGGAACGCGGAGCGCAGGCGACCAGAATCCGCCGGCATCGGCGCTGCCGGAGGTCGAAACCGCGGCCGACGTGATTTCATCCGCCGTGGCCTGAATGGTCACATCGCTGGCGGTTGGCTCGATCAACCGGAGCACCGCGATCCCCTCATCGCGCCGTCGTGCGCGCGTCAGCAACCAGCGTGGGCTCTCGGGCAGCGCAAGGCAGCAGAGCGCGTAGACCAGCGACGGCACCGCCGCCACGCCGAGCATCCAGCGCCACGCCTGCTCCCCCGCACCGGCCAGCAGCGTATTGGAGAGAAATGCGACCAATATCCCAAACACGATATTGAACTGAAACATCCCAGCCAGCAGCCCACGTTTCGCCGCCGGCGCAATCTCGGAGATGTAGAGCGGCGCCGCGATGGTCGACATACCGATACCGAGTCCACCCAGCGCACGCGCGGCGATGAATGAGTAGACATCACTGGCGAGCGCCGACCAGACGGCTCCAATGAGGTACAGGATCCCGATGAACAGCAGTGTGGGGCGGCGCCCGAACCGATCGGTCGGCCATCCACCAACCAGCGATCCGACCACCGTGCCATAAAGCGCCGACGCCATCGCCACACCGTGCACCCCGGCGCTCAGCCCCCAGAGCGCCTGAATCCTCTGCTCGGCGCCGGAGATCACCACCGTATCGAAGCCGAAGAGAAATCCGGCCAGCGCCGACGTCACCGACCAGAAAAAGATGCGTGGATTCATCGATGCACGGTGTGAGCCGGAACCATACAATTTCGCACGCCATCACGGACCGACACGATCGACCGGCTCAACGGAAGCGCAGCGCCTTGAGATACGCGCAGCTCGCCGTAATCGACGCGAATGGGTCCGTCGGGTTGTCGTGCTCGACGTAATAGTGCTTGATCCCGGCCAGGGCACGCTTCTCGAACAGCGACGCCCAATCGAGAGTGCCGGCACCAACCGAACGCATCTCATTGGTCGGCAGGCCCGCTGAATCCTTGACGTGCACCATGGGGAAACGACCGGGGAAACGCGTCCAGTACGACACCGGGTCGCGCTTCGCGACGCTCATCCAGTACAGATCCATCTCGAATTGCACGCCGCTCCCCTTCGTCCGATCGAGGAGAATCTCGTATCCGTTGGTGTCGCCGAGCGGATCGAACTCGAAGTCGTGATTGTGGTAGGCCATCGTGATGCCCGCCTGCGTCGCGATCGGCTGCGCCGCGAGCAGCGCATCGGCGTGCGCCTTGTACTTGTCGGCCGAACCGCGCTCCGGGGGCGCCAGCCACGCCAGATTCACCCACTTGTGACCGATCGTCGCCGCCGTGTCGATCAGCATGGGGAACTCCGGCGCCTTCAACATCTCCAGGGAGATGTGTGCGGACGGGGATGTGAGCCCGTTCGCCTTCAACGCGTCGCGGATCTGTGCGCCGGTACGGCCGAAGTACCCGGCAAACTCCACCTCGCGAAAGCCGATCTTCGCAATCCGTGCGAGCACGGCGTCGACGCCATCGGCCTTCATCGCGTCACGCACGGTGTAGAGTTGCACCCCGATGCGTTTGATCTCAGCGACGTCCGCAGGATCTGCAGCCGCGCCGGCGCGGGCCGCGAGCGCCGATCGGGGGAGCAGTGCACCTGCCGCGGCAGAGGCGCCGAGCAGCTTCAGAAAATCGCGTCGATGTGTCATGGACGTGAACAGTGCAGCGGGTACCACCCGACGTAAAGTGCAGACTGCGAGTGGTACCGCTACTTCGCGGGCGTCAGTGTGATCTTGCGATACTCCACCGCCGTGTGATCACCCTGCAGGTAGATCGGGCCCGGCGCCCCTTCATCGCTGTCCAGCGCGCCGCCCGTGATTCCCGGAATGTTCTGCATCGAAATCACCGTCTTGCCATTGAGGACGACCGTGATCAGTCGGCCGACGAGAGTGATGTCATACGTCTGCCACGTGCCGGCTTCGCCAGCCGCGTTTTCGTTTGGCGTGAGGAAACCGTAGACGCCCCCGGTATGCGTGCTCCCCGGCTCGAGCCCCTTGCTGTCCTCGACCTGCACTTCGTGACGCCCGCGCAGGTAGATCCCGCTGTTCCCGCTCTTCGGCACGCGGAACTCCACGTGCAACTTGAAGTCCGTGAACGTGGCGTCGGTGATCAGGTTCGCACCCGAGCCGGTGTTGGTGAGAATCCCGTTGATCACCTGCCACTTCGTATTCGACCCGGACGGCTTCCACCCGCTCAGATCGCGACCGTTGAAGATCGCGATCGGCGAACCCCAGCGTGCCGGTGCGGCGCGCTCGAGCGTCGGCGCCCGCACCCCCGTGAACGTTGCGGTGCCGCCGTTTGGTTCGGTGATCGTGCCACTCAGCTTGCCGCCGGCCACCGTCCCTTCGATGACCATCTCGCCGTCTCCCTGCTCCCATTGCGGCGGGATCGTGAATCGAAACGATGTGCCGTTGACGATGACACGGGCAACGGGGCGGGCGCTGCCGCCGCCAGAGACGAACGACCCGACCAGCGTCCGGAATCCGGAGAGCTTGACCTCGAACCACGACGGGTACGTGCGCTTATCGGCGGCGATCACGGTCAGATCCCACCGCCCGATGATCTCCTCGGCAGCGACTGGCGCGTGTTCGAACGGGGCGAGCGGCGCGAGCGGCGCGCGCGGCGCGCGCGGTGACGCGGCGTGAAGCGCGGCGTACGGAAACGTCAGGGCGAGTGCCAGAGCAGCGAGCTGTCGCATGCGAGTGGTCCGGAGAAGCGTCGACGGAAAGGCGCGGTCCGCGCTGGGCCGCGCGGTCACTGTAATGTTGCGCGGTGCACGAATGGAGGGAACGGGGTGCGCGCGACGAGCACGTCGCCACACTAGCGGAGCCCGTCGGCGTCGAGCGCCGCCTCCATCGAGCGCACCTCGGCAGCGTCATCGCCGCGCTCCCGCATCAGCGCCAGCGTCGCCCGCGACAAGACCTCGTAGACGTCGTGAAACGGCCGCTGACCGTGGAGCGCCGTCGTGTGCGCCCGGACGGTCGCGCTATCGCCACGGGCAATCGGCCCGGTAAGCGCATCGAGCGCGCGAGGAGCCGCTGCCAGGTTCTCGACGCTGGCAGCCATCAGCGCGCGCACCGCCCGATGCGCCGCGACCGCGTCCACTCCGATACGCGACAACAGCCCCTCGGCCAGCGCCGCCAGGGTGACGGGAAAGTTGCTCGCGATGACCGCCGCGGCGTGGTAGGCAGCGCGATCGGCGCGCGGGATGTCGATCGTCGTCGCGCCCAGCCGCATCGCGAGTTGCGCCGCCATCCGATGGGCGATCTCATCCCCTTCAATGCCAACCACAGATCCCTGCAGCCGGAACGACGCCATCGCCGGATCGAGGAGCGGAAGCAGCGGGTGAAAGGTGCCGTAGTGCACGCCGATGGCGGTCACTCGCTCGCGCGCCGCCGGCTCAGCACTCCCGCTCACCTGCAACACGACGGCGCCTGGACGCACACCGTCTTTCTCGCGCAGTTCGTCCAACGCGACATCGAGCTGTCCATCCTGCACTGCAACCAGCACGACCGACGCGTGCTGCACCGCCTCGGCACGTGATTGGAAGGCATGCGGTCCCTGCTGCTCGACGACGCTGTGCCGATCCACCAGTGCGTTCGACGCACCCGCCGCGCGCAGTGCTGCCGCCAACGCCCGCCCCGCCCGACCAGCGCCAATGAGCACGACCGGCTCCACCGCACCGGCCGTGAACGTCACGAGCGGCCGCCGACCTTGCTCGGATGTTCCGCACTCGCGCGCGCGAGCAGCGCAGCGCGGCCCGGCGCATCACGCAGCAGCGAGAGCGCGCGCTGCATCACCGGGTCATCGGCGCTGCGACGCGCAAACTCCGCATCCCGACCAAACACATATCGCGTCGCCTCGTAGCCGATCAGGCGATCCACGACGCCAGCGTTCTCCACGAACGCGGAATCGGAGACCGTGGCGCCGCGCGTCCGGACACCGGCGAGCAACGTCGAGCGCATCGCCGACGTGACCACGAAGTCCGGGCTGGTCAGCGCGCCGCTTGACTTGAGCTGCAACGCGAGTGCGGTGAGTGCATCGCGAAACGTCGGTACCGCGCGGCCAAGTGCCGTCTGCAGCACAGCGCCCTGCTCCAGCGCCGCGCTGTCGCGCGCAATGACATCGGGTGTGATCCCGCCTCCGCCGTACACCACGCGCCCCTTGTCGGTCCGGAAAGGTGCACGCTTCGCGACCATCGAATCGACATCGCTCGTGGACGAGTCGCCGGCAGCCCCACCGCCGCGCCGCGATGGCGCCGCATCATCACTCGATCGCCGGATCGAGATGCTCCGTCCGACTGGTGTGAACCAGAGCGACGTGGTGAGCTTGAGTGCACCGGCGGTTCCGGCGTCGAAGACGCTCTGCGCACTCCCCTTTCCATACGTCGTCGTGCCTACGACGACGGCGCGATCGTGATCCTGCAGCGCGCCGGCCACGATCTCAGCGGCGCTCGCGCTACCGCGATCCACCAACACGACAATCGGCAGCGTGGGCCACCGCTGCGGCGCCTTGTCGGTGAAGGTGCGATTCGACTCCGCAGTGCGACCGCGCAACGTCACGATCTCCTGCCCCGGATCGAGGAACAGGTCGCTCACCGCCGCACCCTGTTCCACCAGGCCACCGGGATTTCCGCGCAGATCCAGTATCAGCGACTTCATCCCCAGCCGCTGGAGGGAATCCACCCCCGCGGCGACTTCATCGGCGGTCGAATCGCTGAAGACACTGACATCCAGATATCCAACGTTCGACGGCAGCAGCGACACCCGCTGCACCGCACGCACATGAATCACCTGACGCGTGAGCGTGAACGTGAGCCGTCCGTCAACGCCGAGTCGCTCGACCGTCAGCTCCACCCGCGATCCGGCGTCACCACGCAGTTTGACCAACGCTTCTTCCGTCGTGAGCCCCTTGGTGTCCATGGCGTCGATCTTCGTCACGCGGTCCCCGGTCTGCAGCCCGGCCGCCTCGGACGGTGAACCGGGGAGCGGCGCGATCACGGTAATCCAGCCATCGCGCACATCGACCCGAAGCCCAAGCCCGGCGTACTGCCCCGTCGTCTGCTCGCGAAAGCGCTTCAGGCGATCAGCCACCAGAAAGACCGAATGCGGATCGTGCAGCTCATCCACCATCCCGAGCGTCGCTCCCTTCCAGAGGGAATCCGGGGGCAGCGAATCGACGAAGCGGTTCTGCACCGCCTCCATCACCTGCGCAAAGAGCTTCCGCCCGTCGATCACCGACGGCGCCTCGGTCCGGAGCGAGCGCGTCATCAGCCAGCCGCCTGATGCCATGGCCAGTCCCAGCACTGCGGCGACCGTGAGGCTCCGCGCTTTATTCATTCAAATCCCCACAGTGGTAACGGATCGAGACGATCACACCGAACACGAGCCAGCGACGCTTCACCCAGCCTCATGCAGTAAGGACCGCAGACAGGGGAAGGTGTTCCACAATACGGTCAATCAGGCGTGAAGTGACAGCATCCACGGCCCCGTCGGCCGGCACGGCGACGATTGGCCCGCACTCCGGATGGCGCGCCTGCCACGCGGGCGTGACGACTGCGTCATAGGCGCCAGACACGCGGGCATCAAAGCTGACGCCGTACCGCTCCAGCCGATCGGCCGTACCCCGCCCCGCGCGACGCGACGCCGCCACATCGACCGAGACACTCAGGAGCAGCGTGAGATCCGGGACGAGACCGCCGGTCGCCAGCGTGTTGGCGGCGCGCACCTGCGCGTCATCCAGCCCATGTCCGGCGATCTGATAGGCATACGTCGACACAAAGAAGCGATCGGCAACGACCCACTCGCCAGCGGCCAGCGCCGGCCGCACGACCTCGGACACCACCTGCGCGCGCGCAGCCAGAAAGAGAAGCGCCTCGGTCGAGGGGCTGATACGCGACTCCGGATTCAACAGCAGCGCACGAACCGTCTGCCCCACCTCGGTCTGGCCCGGCTCGCGAATCGTGTGAACAACCAGACCGCGGTCGCGCAAGGCCCTCGCCACAAGGGGGAGCTGCGTCGTCTTGCCGACGCCATCGCCCCCTTCGAGCACGATCAGCCGCCCGCGCGCCGCATGGCCACTCATGACAGTGAGATGATCTTGCTCACGGACCCGGTGCGAATCCCTTCCGAAATCCATTCGTTCACGCGCACCATCAGCTTGTCGAAGTTGGTTTGCGCAACGATCGCACGCTGGTACGCGGGGTTCGTCTCGACGCTCCGCAACAGCGTGTCGAGCTCCTGCTCCATCTCCTGCGGCGGGTCTTCGCCGCGCTCGATGAACTGCTGCGCCTCGCTCCGGAGCTGCGACAGCCGCCGCAGCACCGACGACGCTTCGGTGTCTTCCGTCAACGTATCGTTCGAACGCTTGAGCGCCTGATATTCCGGTGACTGGCCGATCTGCCGGCCAAGGTCCTTGCCTTTCTCCTCGAGCATGTCAGTCCACAGCGAAGGGGGAATGCGGCGCCGGGCGGCCCGCGTCAGCGTCAAAGTTACTGCAGAATGGCGTGTGAGGCGCGGGAGAGCGACTCACCGAGCGCTCGCGCGGGGGCCGCCGTACGGCGGGCGACGACGAACCGGTCCCGACCAAACGCATCGGCCAGCAGCTGGCGATCGCGCCATTGTGGTTCCGCCGCGCACGCCACCGCCTCGCCCGCGCGCCGCGCATCGATCTCCATCAGCAACACCCCGCCCGCGACCAGGCGCAGTTCGGCCTGTGCCACCAACGACCGGATCACGTCCATCCCGTCGGCGCCGCCAAACAGCGCCAGTTCGGGCTCCCACTCCCGCACGGCGGAGGGGAGCGCCTCCCGCTCACTGAGCGCGATATACGGCGGGTTGGACACCACCACATGCACGACTTCGTCACCGAGTGGCTCTAAAAGATTGCCCTGCAGAAACTCCGTGCGCGCGTACTCGCGCTTGAGCACGGCGCGTGCGTTCATCTCCGCCACCTCGATCGCCTCGGCCGATAGATCGGTGCCAATGACCCGCGCCGCGTCGCTCTCCTGCGCCAGCGCCAATGCGATGGCGCCGGAGCCAGTGCCGACATCGACCACGGTGGAGCCCGGTCCCACGTATGGAAGCGCCAATGTGACCAACTCTTCCGTCTCCGGTCGCGGAATCAGCACCCGTTCATCCACCTGTAAAAAAAGATGGCGGAACGCCGCGCGACCAGTCGCGTACGCCATCGGAGCGCCCGCCAGGCGGCGCGTCACCGCGTCCCTCGCCGCATCGATCAGGAGGTCGATCAGCGTATCGTTGGCGTGTGTTGCCACCCACGACCGCGGCGCATCGTGCAGCGCCGAGAGCAGGTCGCGCGCTTCGGCCATCGGCTCGGACACGGCGCCGGTGAGCTGCTGCGCGATCTGCTCGCACAGCGCCAACACGGTGCGCGGACGCGCGGTGTCAGCCACCGAGCCGCTCCTTCACTTCCGCTTCCTGCAGCGCATCGATGAAGGCGCCGATGTTGCCGTCCATCACTCCCTGCATCCCATGTACCGACAGGCCGATTCGATGGTCGGTGATCCGGTCCTGCGGGTAGTTGTACGTCCGGATCTTCGCCGAGCGATCACCCGTGCCAACCTGCGCACTCCGCATTTTCGAGCGCTCTGCCTCCAATACGGAAAGCCGCGCATCCAACAGGCGCGACCGCAACACCTGCATCGCCTTCAGCTTGTTCTGCAGCTGCGACTTCTGGTCCTGCTGACTGACGACGATTCCGCTCGGGATGTGGGTGATACGTACCGCCGAGTCGGTGGTGTTCACGCTCTGCCCGCCGGGACCGGATGCCCGGAAGACATCGATACGCAGATCCTTGTCCTCGATCGTCACATCCACCTCCTCTGCTTCAGGCAGCACCGCCACTGTCGCCGCCGAAGTGTGAATGCGGCCCTGTGTTTCGGTGGCGGGCACCCTCTGTACGCGATGTACGCCGGACTCCCACCTCATGGTGCCGAACGCACCGCTGCCATCGATCCGCGCGATCACCTCCTTGATCCCGCCCAGCGTGCCGTCGGACATCGAAATGACTTCAATGCGCCAGCCCTGACGTGCAAAGAAGCGTTCGTACATCCGCCACAGATCGGCGGCGAAGAGCGCCGCTTCGTCGCCGCCGGTGCCGGCGCGGATCTCGATGATCGCCGGGCGATCGTCGAGCGGGTCGCGAGGGATCAGCAGCGGCTTGAGCGCGGCGTCAATCGCCTCCAGGCGCGCGTCGAGCCTGAGCACCTCCTCCCTCGCCTCGGCGGAGAAGTCGGGGTCATCGCCGTTCGCCATCTCCTTTGCATCGACCAACTCCGTATCGATCTGACGCAGCTCGGCAGCAAGACGAACCACGTCCTGAAGGCGCTGGTGCTCCTTCCCAAGGGAGGCCAGCAGCTTCGCATCCCGGACCGTGCGGGGGTCGAGCAATTCCTGCTCCACCATCGCTGCCCTGGCAACGGCGTCTTCGAGCCTATCTCGCAGACTCATCGGAGCCCAACGGGCTGCACTGGTAGTGGCATAAGTGCAAGGAAACAAACCACTTGGGCGAGTGAACTCAAGCGCGAAACAGGTGTATATTCCATCACGAAGCACCTCGACTCGCCGCCACACCTTCCTCGGCACGGGTCGTGTGGCGTTCGGTGGGCCGCAATCGTCATTGTGTGCGGTCATCCCTTTCACAGGAGTTGTTCATGCGTGTCCACTCGGCTCGTCGCACATGGTCGTCGGTCCTGTTCGGGCTGGCCCTGGCAGCGGTGCCTCTGGCCGTTCATGCACAGGGAGCAGCGCCGCTGAAGCTGAGCATCACGATTCAGCGTCAGGCCACGGGACCGGTGATCACGATCACCGGTTCGAACTTCACCGCCAACGGTCCGGTGAAGCTCACCGGTTCCCCGCCGCCGAACACCAGTCAGGCGATTGCGTTTGGGCCGATCAAGGCTGATGCGAATGGCGCCTTCAGCGTGCGCAAGGAGATGCAGTGCACCTCCAAGAGTCAGGACGATGGTTTTCTGGAAGTGACGTTCACGGCGATCGATGAGACGAGTGCGCGACGGAGCACCGCGCGCGAGAACGCCACGCCGTGGATCTGCCAGTAGCACGCGTCGACCTGTGATGTGAGAAACGCCCTCCACCGGGTGACAGGTCGGGGGCGTTTTTTGTTTGTGTGTTACGACAGTGCGTTCCGGGCGCTTGTGCGGCGCTTGTACCGATCGGCGGCGTAGACCACGGCGGCGTGCCCCGGCAGGACCAGCGCCGCGATCTCCATCGCACTCTCCGCGTGTCCGGCCAGTACAGCGGCAGCGGTACCGGTAACGGCGACGATGAGGAGCCACCGGAGCGCGCTGCGCATGAACGGCGAGACACCGGAGCGCAGCACCATCACCGCCGCCACCACACCGAGCAGCCAGATCGGGTTGAGCAGTGCGACGCTCGGGTTGTTGGCCATGAACTCGTGTCTGGTCGCGAACCAGGCGAGCAGCAGGATCACGCCGACGACAGTGGTCGCGATGCTCCACGTGAGCATCGCCGCAGCAGCACCGACACGCCCCCATCGCACAAGGCCGAGCAGCACCGCGCCGACCAGCGCGCCAATCACTGCCGCCAGTCCAACGCGCGGCGGGACGGTACTGGGTTCGGCGGTACGTTCCGCGCGAAAGAGCGTATCCGCCGGTGCCAGCAGCGGGCGGGCGGGCACGTCATCCGTCGCTGGGAGCTCGACGCGCATCAGCGACTGCGCCAGCGATCGCGGTAAAAACGCCTCGCCCCAGCCCGACAGCGGCCTGCCGGCGTCCACACCAAGCACCAGCTGGCTGCCGAAGTAGAGCGGTGCGCTGTAGGCAAGCAGTCGGCGCGTCTGCCACCGATAGCTTCCCTCGCCCGGCTGCTGCTCCATGGTGCGCCGGATGACCCCACCGGTCACTGCATCGAGGGCGTCGCGCACACGCGTGCTGCAGTTATCCCGATAGTAGTCGTAGCGATAGTACCGATTTTGCTCTAAAGCATTCTCGGCCAGCATCGCGACCAGGCGAACGCGCTGGCCCGGTGCGAGCTGCACCTCCTGCGCCACGAGTGTACGATTCAGATACCGGTACTGCGCGATCGTCTGCGCGAGCGTTGACCGTGCGAGCCAGTATTTTGTATCGCCGGTGAGAAAACGGCCGATGAAATTCGGCTGCTCGAAATCAAAGGTGCCCCAGTTGTAGACCACCGGCTCGCCGATTGCGTCGTCCCAGACCACGATCGCGTTGTGGCCAAACTTCTCGAACACTTCCTCACCCTGCCCCATGGTGAGCAGCACGACCGGCTTCCGCGACCAGTCGATACTGCCCTGCGCCGCGAGCGCTGTTGCGAGCAACAGCAGCAGCCCCCAGACGCGTACCAAGGCACGGCAGCCATCTCGCAGCCTCACAATCGGACTTCCTTCCCCTCTTCCGCGCTCCGGTAGATGGCTTCCACAAGCCGCTGCACGATGATCTGGTCGACCGGCGGTTCGTACGCCACTTCGCCGTGCAACACCGCCGCGAAATGCGCCAGCTCGGCGCGATAGCTCTGGATGAAGGCGCTGTCGCGCTGCGCGGCCCCGGTGGGCGACACATCCACGGCGCGACCGTTCAACTCCTTCACGACGCGAAGCGGTGCCAGTCGCGCGGTGCCCTTGCTGGCCAGCACCTCGAACCACCACCGATCCTCCTCGCCCACATAGCCCCACGCCGTGTCGATCGCCACGCTGAGGCCGGACGCGTACTGCACATGCACGTACATCGCATCTTCCACGGCACGAACGCCGGAACCGCGATCCATACTGGCCGTCACGCGAACCGGATCGGGGAAATCCGCCAGCCAGCAGGCGAGATCCAGCAACGGCACGCCCTGGTCGAGAAAGATCCCACCACCCGCCTCAGCGCGGCGTGAACGCCACCCCGCATCACCACGACGCGTCTTGTAGGCGCCGGCGCGGATACCGATCACGCGACCCAGTTCACCACCGCGGATAAAACTCTCGAGGTTCTGCACTTCGGTGCGGAAGCGATGATTGTGCCCCACCAGCACCTTCATCTCATACTTCTCCGCCGCCGCCAGGATGCGCTCCACTCCCTTCGTGGTCAGCGCCAGCGGGCGCTCGCACAGCACGTGGCGCTTGCTCTTGAGCGCACTCAGGACGTGTGGCTCGTGCAGGTGATTGGGCGTTGAGATGAGCACCGCGTCGAGCTCTTCGAACTCGAGCAGTTCCTCGATGTCGGTGAAGGTGTCTGGAATCTCAAAGCGATCGGCGAGCGCTCGGACCTTCGCGCCGTCATTGTCGCAGAGTGCCGCCAATTGTACCCCACGCATCTTCGAGAGCACTGGGAGGTGGGCGAGTTGGGCAATGGCGCCGGCGCCAATGACACCGATTCGGAGAGCTGGCTTGGTCATGCCGAAGAGGGAGAGCGGAAACGCTGACCGCCACCGCTGCCGGTGCGCGGGCCTGCACTGCACTGCGTCGCACACCGCGCGACGATCACAACAACGGCGACAGACGTGTACCCGGATAATACGCCGAGAGAATCGCGCGGGCATCCTGCCCCGCTCGGGCGCGACCAATGGCGCCCCACTGGGACATGCCTACACCGTGTCCATTGCCAACCCCACGCACCACCACCGTCGCACCTACAACGTCCAGCGAAAAGCTGGTACTCGGCAAAATCGCGCCGTTGGTGCGGAGCACGAAGCGAATATCGTTCCCGCGCACGATTGCGCGAGCGGTTGCCGTCTCGAACTCCAGCGACGTCACCCGACCTGAGGGGCCACGACCGACGATTCGAACCGCCCGCACCTCAGTCGTCGGCCCCTGCACGCCGGCCTCGCGCCCGTAGAGGTCGAGCAGACGATGGAGCTCCACGGTGGAGAATCGTCGCTCCCAGCCACCACTCCGGCTTGCGTCGCAGAAACAGCCGCCCGCCGGTGCGCGATCGTCCACCGGCCGCAGGAAGGGCTCTCCCCCATGTTTCCAGAATACTTCATCGGCGGCGGCGGTTGTCGCCCCCCCGTTGGAGTGGTACGGCGCGGTGACAATCCGATCCCCCCACGTGAGCACCAGGCCGCGTGTCGCACGGACTGCGTCATCGGTTTCGGAGCGTTCAACGCCCACACCGCCGTATACCTGATCGGTGACGGTGGCCGTCACATCGTACAGCGGGCGTCGCTCCCCCATCCGGGCTGCCACGTACGACCGCGCCGCGACCGCCTGCGCTTGCAGCGCCGCTCGATCTCGCGGATCGCGCGACCCGATCTCCCCCGGAAGCACACCGCGCAGATACTCCTCCAGGTCAACGCGATTGATCACCGCCACGCTGCCGTTGTCGGGGACGAAATCCACCACTCCCCGATACCGCTGCCCGCTCCAGTTCCCGCTACCCCCCGCATCCTGAACTGCGACGTCGCGCGATGGCAGGCGGCCGAGCAACACGCGCACGATCTTTTCGCCAAGTCGCAGACCGTTGCGCGCCGACTCCACGACGCTGTCCTGGCGCTCCTGAGCCCGGACCGATGGCGGCGACGTGAGCGCGGCGAGCGCGCACACGAACGCGGCCAGCCATCGGGTGCGGCTACGCTTTCGCGACGCGGATGGCATCGGTCAGACGTTCCAGCGTGTCGGAAACGACATCGTCTCCGTGGGCCGCGCTCATGAAGGCCGCTTCGAACGCCGATGGTGCGAGATACACACCGCGCTCGCGCGCCGCGTGAAAGAAGCGATTGAAGAGTGGCACATCACTCAGCTTCGCATCGGCGAAGTTCGTCACCGGGCCCGGATGAAAGAAGAAGCCCCACATCGAACCGGCTGACGAGGCGCTGAACGGCACCCCTTCACGCGCCATGATGTCACGCAGCCCCTGCACCAGCGCCGACGTGCGCGTGGTGACGATCGTCTGCAGCTCGCGCGTCATCATCGTCAGCGTGGCCAGACCACCAGCCATCGCGAGCGGATTTCCGCTCAGCGTCCCGGCCTGATACACCGAGCCACTCGGCGCCACCTGCTGCATCAGGTCACGACGACCGCCGTAGGCCGCCACCGGCAAGCCACCGCCGATCACCTTGCCGAATGCGGTCAGATCGGGCGTCACACCAAAGCGCTCCACCGCACCGCCGTAGGCGATGCGGAATCCGGTCATGACTTCATCGAACACCAGCAGTGCGCCGGTCTCGTCGGCGATCTGTCGCAGGCCCGCGAGAAAGCCGGGGAGCGGCTCGATGAAGCCGGCGTTGCCGATGATCGGCTCGATCAGAATTGCCGCCAGCGGCACCTGCGCTGCGACTGCACGCACTGCGTCCAGATCGTTGAACGGCGCGGTGTAGGTGAGCGCCGCCAGCGCCGCCGGTACTCCGGGGGAGTTCGGCAGATTGAGCGTGGCGACTCCCGATCCTGCCTTCACCAGAAAGGAATCGGCGTGACCGTGATAGCAGCCATCGAACTTCAGAATCGCATCGCGCCCCGTCGCTGCGCGCGCCACTCTCGCAATGCTCATCGCCGCTTCGGTGCCGCTGCTGGTGAAGCGCAACATCTCGATGTGCGGCATCCGCTGCACGATCAGCTCCGCCAACTGCACTTCGAGGCCGGTGGGGATACCGAAGCTCGTTCCGCGCCGCATCACATCGTCGAGCGCATCCAGCACCACCGGCGGGGCGTGCCCCAACACCAGCGGCCCCCAGCTCAAGACGTAGTCGATGTAGCGATTTCCATCCACATCCCAGATATACGGCCCTTCGCCACGCTGCACGACGAACGGTTCACCGCCAACGCCACCAAAGGCGCGCACCGGTGAGTTCACTCCGCCGGGAAAGAGCTGCCGCGCACGCGCCATGATCGCCTGCGACTCCGTTGTCATCACACCCGTCATCGTCCAAAGCTCCCGATCGAGGAAGAAGCTGCCAATGGCAGGATTCGCGCGGCGCGATCACGCACAGCGAATGCGGGCGGGAGCAGTACCAGACCGCCCGCCGTCGCTTCAAAATCGTAGTCATCCACCACATCGGTGATCGTCGCTTCCACCAGCGCCCCCATCGGCGCATCGGTGTCCAGATGCGTCACCCCATCGATGTCATCGGCCTGCCACGGCGCGCGCGCGACGGCCAGCTCGTCGTCGCTGCCCGCGCGATCGATCAGCAGCTGCACCGTTCGCCCGATGTGCCGCTCATACCGTTCGGCGGTGATGCTGGTCTGCAAACGCTGCAGCGCGTCGAGACGTTCGTGCTTCACTTCATCGGGAACGTCGTCCACCATCTCGGCCGCCGCAGTGCCGTCCTGCGCGCTGTACGTGAACGCCCCGACCCGATCGAACTGCATCTCTTCGAGAAAGTCGAGGAGAATTGCGAAGTCGTCATCCGTCTCACCGGGAAAACCGACGATGCAGGTGGTGCGAATCGTCAGATCCGGCACCGCGTCGCGGAATCGGGCGACCTTCTCGACGATGGTCTTCCGACGCTCCGGCCGTCGCATGCGCGTGAGCACCGAATCGCTCCCGTGCTGCACCGGCATGTCGAGATAGGGCAGGATGCGTGGGTTCGCCGCGACAACTTCGAGGAAGCGCGGTGTAATGCCCGCGTTGTACAGATAGAGATTGCGGAACCAGGGAATATCCGTTTCGCGAATCAGCGCTTCGAGCAGCTCGGGCAGCCCCGTTCCATCACGCCGATCCCGCCCGTAGTGCGCCAGATCCTGCGCCACCAGACTCACCTCGCGCGCGCCCTGCAACTCCAGCAGCTGCGCTTCGCGGATCACATCTGCCAGCGCAAAGCTGCGATGCCTGCCGCGCATCAGCGGAATGGCACAGAACGCGCAGCCGTGATCGCACCCTTCGCTCACCTTCAGGTAGCGCACGTGCGGCGCGTCACCGCTGAAGATCCGCTCGCCGGGGTGCAGCATCGGTGCGGCATCGATCAATCCACGCTGCTGCAGCTGCGGAATGAGCTGATCGACGTCGGTGGTGCCGAGGAAGAGATCGACTTCGGGGATCGCCTCCGCCAGTTCGTCCTTGTGGCGCTGCACCATGCATCCCAGCGCGACGACCGCCTGACAGGCACCGTCGATCTTCTGACGCGACGCTTCGAGAATCGCGTCGATCGACTCCTTCTTCGCGGCATCGATAAAACCGCAGGTGTTGACGACGATCACCTCGGCCAGTGCGAGGTCGTCGGTGTGTTCGCCACCGTAGGCGGCGAGCTGCGCGAGATAGCGTTCCGTGTCGACGGTGTTCTTGTCGCAGCCGAGCGTGATGAAGCCGATTTTCATGGAGGGAACTTACCGGACCCGGGGGCGGCGAGAAGCGAAGTCAGCGGAGATGGCAATCAGATGCCACAAGCACATATATTTACTTGCTATAGGCAAGTGTCTCACGTTTCAGCCCGACGCACCGTGGATCAGATGGCGCTCGACCAGAAGATCGAGGCGCTCCGGCGCTTCACCCGGTTCTTCGGGCAGCGCCTCGGTCCCATGGAGGCGGGCCCTGCCGGCAGTTCCTACTCCGCCACTGAAGTGCGGGTGCTGGGCGAACTGGCCCTCGCCGATCAGCGGACGGTGACCGCGCTGAGCCGGTCGCTGGGGCTGGATGCCGGGTATCTGAGCCGAGTCATTCGGCGTCTGGAGACGATTGGCGTGGTGACCAGGTCGGCCGACAGCAGCGACAGCCGCCAGCAGCCGCTTTCGCTCACCGGCGCAGGGCGGGTGGAAGTCGCGACACTGGAGACGATCACCAGGGCGCGCTACGCTGCACTGGTGCGCACCCTGCCGGCCCACGTGCACGGGCCCGTGCTGGACGCGATGGAACGCATCGAGAGCGCCTTCGGCACCGACGTTCCGGCGCGTGATGCGGCGCCGTACGTCCTTCGCCCGCATCGCGCCGGCGACATCAGCTACGTTGCACAGCGCACCATCGCGTCGATGATGGAAGAGTTTGAACTCGGCGCGACACAAGAGCAATCGCTGCTCAACATCGGTGCGCAGTTCCTCGCTTCGTTCGATGCCGCCCGTGACTGCGCGTGGATCGCGGAGCGGGAAGGAGCGATCGTGGGATCGGTGCTGGTGCAACAGCTCGACGAAGCCAGTGCGGTGTTGCGCCTGCTTCATGTGGAATCGCGCGCGCGCGGCATTGGAATCGGACGTCGCTTGATCGCCGAAGCGGTGGATTTTGCGAAGCGAGCTGGCTACGCGTGTGTGCAGATCGAGCTGCTGGACGAACTGAAGACCGCGCGCCAGCTTGTACACGCGGCTGGATTCCGGCACGCCGGTGAATACAGCGACGTGGTTGGCGGGAGCGCTGTGAGTCGGCAGGTGTGGGAGCTACCGTTGCAGACAATCAGCTGAACTCAGCGCCGCCGCCCGCCAGGTGTGACGACTGACGCTGCATTCGATCAGCTGAGCGGACCGCCAGGGCGGACGTTTACCGCGGTACCCGACTCACCGCGATCGTGCTGACGCCATTCACCGGTTGGGCCCACGCCACCAGCGCGCCACCGGACGTGACAGCCATCGATGGATACTTGCCGGCCACAGTTGAACCGACGCTGCGCAGCACGATCTGACCGTTTGGAGCTGCGATCGCCCGCGCCAGCCGGATCGTACGACCGGTCGATGACATCTCCTCCCACGCCAGCACGACATTGCCATCCGCCTCCGTCACAATCTGCACGTGCCCTGCAGGGCCGTTGGTGGGGATTTTAATGCGCGGCGTGAATGGCTGACCGTTGGACGACATCGCATAAAAGAGCGCCATGACCATGGGGTTCTTCACATCTGCCGGTGAAGGCCAGGCCACGTGTATGCGGCGTGCGCCATCCACCGCAACGGTTGGCCCGTTGTCGGGACATCCATCGAACTCCCAGTGATCCTCGCTCACGCGCATCGGCGCGCTGAAAGTCCGCCCGCCATCGCGAGATGTGGTAAAAGCGATGTCGCGCAGGTCGCCCGGAAAGACGTGACGCCACACAGCTAACACACCGCCGTCTGGAGCGGTGACCATCGATGTCTTGCAGCAAAAGCAGACACCACCGGTGATACCCTTCGCCGCCACACGCCCATCGAGTGATGCGAAGTACAGCTGCGAGAGCGCGGCGCGTTCAACCGGATCGAATATTGGAGCCGATGGTCCGCCGCCGGCGACGGCGCCGCGCGTCGGCGCACCGATGTCAAGTTTGCGATGATCGAGCCAGAGTGCGTACACGCTTCCGCCACGCCCAACAGCGATCGATTCCCAACCACGACTCCCCGCAGCAGCGCTCCCCGGCACCACCGTCGAAGCACTGAACGTGACACCACCGTCAGTCGAACGTGCCGCTAACAGCCGCGACCCCTCGGCGCGCTTCGCCGTCCAGACCACCACCAATTCCGGCTCACGACCTTTGCGTGGCACGAGCACGATGTGAGGTGGCTGTTCGCCGCCCACGCTCGCATCGAACAGAATGGCATTGACGCGCACCTGCGCAGAGAATGAAGTTCCACCGTTCCGGCTGATCGCGCTGTAGACATCGATACCGCCGCTGGCCCTCGCACCCCACACCAGCGCCACGAACTGCCCCGCTGCCGCCACACTCACGGCATCGTTCGATCGATCAGCGACACCGAGCGTGACAGGCGTCTGCGCCGACGCTGATCCCGCCAAGGCGGCGATCGCCGCAACGAGCATCGTTCCGCGCCACGCGCGAGAAAAGGACATGGTCATGAGATCACCCTACCCCGCCCCGCACCAGCCCCCACGCCGTCATCTGCTCCACGGTCACATTCCCACCGCATAAAATCGTCCCCACCCGGTCACCGTACGCGCCGTGTGCGGCCGTGAGCAGGGCCGCAATCCCCACCGCGCCGGCGGGTTCGACCACCAACCCGGTATGCGCCAGCAACCCTCGCATCGCCGCCAGAATCGCCGGCTCCTCGACCGCCACCAGATCATCAGCCAGCCCGCGCAGGTCATCGACCGCCTCGGGCACCGGCACTCGCACGGCGATGCCATCCGCAATGGTGTTCACCGGCGCCGTGACGTCCACTTGAACGCCGGTCAACGCCTTCATCATGCTCGGCGCCCCTGCGGCGACAACGCCAATGATCCTCGTGCCTGGAGCCACCGCCTTCATCCACGTCGCAACGCCGGCCAGCAGCGCACCATTTCCGAGCGGCACCAGCAGCGTGTCGACAATCACGGCATTCGCGAGTTCGACCGCGATCGTACCCGCCCCCTCGGTGATCGCCAACGCATGGCCATCTTCCACGAACTCGGCGCCGCTCTCCACGGCAAAAGCCCGCGCGGCCTCCTTGGCGGCGTCGAAGTCGTCACCCTTCTGAATGACCGTCGCACCGAGCGCTCGCATCCGCGCGATCTTCAGCGGGCTCGCGTGCACCGAGGCGAACATCGTGCATTGCACACCAGCAGCGCGCGAGGCGTACGCGAGCGCCTGCCCGAAGTTCCCCGCCGAGGCGGCGCACACGGGCCCCGACGCGGTGCGTTGACGCATGAACCAATCGCCGCCGCGACCCTTGAACGATCGCAGCGGGCCGAGCGTCTCCACCTTGCAACTCACCTGCGCACCGAGCCATGCATCGACGTCGTCGTGGCGCACGATCGGCGTCTGCAGGAAGACCGGGCTCACGCCGCGCGACGCACGTGCGATCCCCGCGACGGTGACGCGCCGTGCTTCAACCAGTGTCATCGGAAATTCCCGAACTGCAGCTCCACACCGAAATCTTCGCGCCGGAGCATCGCAATCGCATCCTGCAGGTCATCGCGCGAGGGCGACGTGATGCGCACCTGGTCACCCTGAATGGCAGCCTGCACCTTCTTGAGCCTGGCCGCCTTGATCGCGGCCGCCACCTTCTTCGCCGTGTCGCTGTCAAGGGCCATCTTGAGTCCTATGGTGCGCATCAGCGTGTCACCGCCCATCGGTTTCACGTCACCGACATCGAGGTTCTTCACCGGTACGCCACGCTTGATCAACTTGGACTGCAGCATGTCGAACAGTGCTTCCATGCGCATGTCACTGTCGGTCTTCAGCTCCACCTTGGACTCGGCGCGCTTGAAGTTGATCTCCACCAGCGCCCCCTTGAAGTCGTAGCGCTGGGCGGCCTCCTTCTGGGCCTGATTCACTGCGTTGTCGACCTCTTGCAGGTCAACGCCGGTCGTCACGTCGAACGAGTTGGTCTCAGCCATGATGCGGATCCGATGTCGTGGTCTCGCGACGGCCGAGCGGGCCGCGCCAGAGCAAAGCTACGCCATCCGCGACGAGGGCGGGTGTCGCCGGTCTTACGACGCGTAGAAGCTCTGCAGCGCCCCGTTGCTTACATGGCGAAGCCGGCTGAGCGCCTTCTCCTTGATCTGGCGTACCCGTTCGCGCGTGATGCCCATCCGGAGGCCAATCTCCTCCAGTGTCAGCGGCTCCCGCTCGTCGAGACCGAAGTACATCCGCAGAATGCGCTCCTCGCGCGCCTTCAGCCGGTGCAGCGCACCGGCCACGGTTTCGGTCATCGCCTTCTCCAGCATCTCCTCCTCCGGGGAGAGGTGCTCGGTGTCGGCGAGGTAGTCGCTGAGCCGGTTGTCTTCCCCGGGGGTGAGTGGCGAATCGAGCGACACGTGGCCCTGGGCGATCCCCATCGTGAGCGAGACTTCGTCCAGGGGGAGCGCCATGTCCTTCGCGATTTCAGCGTGCGTCGCTTCGCGGCCAAGCTCCTGAACCATGGCGCTGGCGCGCTTCCCGATGCGATGCAGCGCGCCGGCGCGATTGAGCGGAACGCGAACGATGCGCCCCTGCTCGGCCAACGCCTGCAGGATGGCCTGCCGAATCCACCACACCGCATACGAGATGAACTTGATCTCCTTCGTCTCGTCAAACTTCTGCGCCGCACGAATGAGGCCCAGATTCCCTTCGTTGATGAGATCGGAGAGCGAGACGCCCTGATTCCGATACTTCTTGGAGACCGACACGACGAACCGCAGATTCGCCCGTACCAACGCGTCGAGCGCCTCACGATCGCCGGCGCGGATGTCCCGCGCCAACTCGGCCTCCCGTTCACGCGTGATGAGCGGGTAGCGGCTGATGTCCTTCAGATACTGGTCCAATGAGCCGTCGTCTGACACGAGCTTGGACCTGCGGGACACCGGCATGTGACGAGCTCCTTCCAGCTTCGGGGAGACGCAGTGACGGTGCACTGCACCGTACTGCGCGTCGTTCACGTCCTTACGTCGTTCCGTACTGTCAGCGAACCCACTCGCCGATTCGATGCCACCGCACCCGTGAGAGCCACGAGCCGGGCGCGACCGAATCGGGAACCACGCTGTAGTACACGAGCAGGGGCTGGCCGAGCAGTAACGAGTCCGGCACGAAACCCCAGTAGCGACTGTCGGATGAGTTGTCGCGATTGTCGCCGAGGACGAAGAAATTGTGCGCCGGGACCACCACGGGCCCCCAGGTGTTCCGCGTCGGGCGCGCCCCCACCGATGCGTGCGCGGCCGGCAGCAGGGCGCGCCTCAGCCAGTCGAACTCCATGGCCATCGGCTCAGCGGCCCCCTTCAGCCGCCGGGTGAAATCCTCGTGCTGCACCACACCATTCACCTCGAGGGAGCCCTGGCGCATGGCGATCGTGTCGCCCGGCAGTCCGACCAGTCGCTTGACGAACGGCTTGGCGTGATCCAGCGGCCACTTGAAGACGATGACTTCGCCGCGCTGTGGCACATGCGTTGGAGGTAAACGCCTGGTGGTCAGCGGCACTTCGGCGCCGTACGCCAGCTTGTTGACGAAGAGGATGTCGCCGACCAGAAGCGTTCCCTCCATGCTGCTGCTCGGAATACGAAAGATGTCGATCAGAAAGGTGCGGACCACCAGAATCACCAGCACTGTGACGCTGAACGACTTCGCCCACTCCCACACCCACGCGATGCCGCGCCGATTCACCCTGCGCAGTGCGTCGCGACGCTCCAGTTCGGAGATCGCACGCTGCGGGGGTTGCGCGGAATTCGGTTCATCCATCGGGACCGGCGGGCGAATCGCCCAGCGGATGGTGGTGGTGCCGAAGCCGCACGAACCGCTCGTGCTCTGCCCCAGTTGGCACCTGACAAAAAAGCAATCGCGCAACACTCGGCACCGCAAGGCATCGCGGCGTTCTGCGACAGCGGTCCGTCAGCGATACGACGACAGTACACCCTCTTACGCAATCCTTTTGTACCCGATGGATGCAGCGCGGCGCGAATTCCTGCGCCGCCCCCTGAGACCCATCGGCCGTTCACCTGTGACGCTTCACGCCGCCCCCGCACTCACGGGCACCCGCGCTGCGTCAGTAGTTGTCGATCTGCGCGCGCTGCAGACGGCCAGAGTAATCCACGTATCCCACCTTGGTCTCGGAGTAGAAGTTGTAAACCTCCCACCCACCTTCACGATGACCGTTCCCCGTCTGCTTCACCCCGCCAAACGGCATGTGCGCTTCGGCGCCGATGGTCGGCGCGTTCACATACGTGATGCCATTGTCCAACTCGTTCAACGCCCTGAACGCGAGATTCACATCGGCGGTGTAGAGCGACGACGACAAGCCATACTTCACCCCGTTGTTCACGCGGAAGGCCTCGTCGGCGTCGGCGACCTTGATGACGCTCAGCACCGGCCCAAAGATCTCTTCCTGTTCGATCCGGTCTCCCTGTTTCACGCCGGCGAAGATCGTCGGCTGAAAGAAGAAACCGTTGTCGAGCGCACCACCGGTGGCGCGCGATCCGCCGGTCACCAGTGTGTTTCCCGCCGCGACCCCGATCTCGACGTACCGCTGGATGTTGTTGCACGACGCTTCGTGGATCACCGGACCGACGTCTGTGCCTGACTTCCGTCCATCGCCCAGGCGAAGCGCCGACGCAGCGCTGGCCAGCCGATCGAGGAAGCGATCATGGATGCCGGCCTGAAGAATGAGGCGCGACGTGGCGGTGCACCGCTGACCGGTGGTGCCAAACGCACCCCACAGCACCCCCTCCAGCGCAAGGTCGAGGTTTGCGTCGTCGAGCACGATCTGCGCATTCTTTCCGCCCATCTCCAGCGACAGGCGTTTATGCATGCGGCCGCAGGTCTCACCGATGATGGAGCCGGTGGCAGTGGACCCGGTAAACGAGATCACCGGAACGTCCGGGTGCGAGACGAGCGCCGCACCGACTTCCTCACCAAGGCCGTGTACCAGCTGCACCGCCTCGGGGTGCACTCCTGCCTCCAGCAGAATCTCCACCAGCACCGCCACTGTCTGCGGCACATCCTCGGCGGGCTTGAAGATCACCGAGTTGCCGCAGAGCAGCGCCGGAAAGCTCTTCCAGGTGGGAATCGCCAGAGGGAAGTTGAAGGGCGTGACCAACCCGCAGACGCCGATGGGGCGGCGAAAGCTCATCGCCCACTTGTTCTTCAGTTCACTGGGCACCGTATGACCAAACAACTGACGCCCCATGGTGCCGGCGTAGTATGCGGTGTCGATTCCCTCCTGCACGTCCCCACGGGTTTCGGCAAGCGGCTTCCCCATCTCGCGGGTCATCAAGTCAGCCAGTTCTTCCTTTCGCGCCGTAATCAGATCGCCCACGCGGCGCAGCACATCGCCACGGGCGGGGGCTGGCACGGCCTTCCACGCCGCGAAGCCCTTCACCGCGCTGGCGACGGCGCGATCCACATCGGCGGCGTCGGAGCGAGGGAAGCGGCCGATCAGATCGGTGGTGTCGGCCGGGTTGCGGTTCTCGAACCAGGCGCCCGACGACGGGGCGACCCACTGGCCGGCGATGTAGTTCAGGAAATCGGTCATTGGACGCTGAAGAAGAGTCGCGCCGGGCGGTGATGCGTCCGGCAGCAAGAGGAAAAGCTAATGGCCTCATGGGAGCGCCGTCTGAGGCGCACAGGTGGTCTCCGACCACTCGACGCGCACCGTCTCCCCACGGTAGCGCGCTCAGCGAACAGCGCGGTTACCCCACCGCCCTGAGGAGAGGCGCCGTGAGCCACCGGAGCTGCAGTCGCTGCGATCCGTAGGCATCGAAGTTCTCCGGGGCCAGCCACTGCTCGAAGGCGGCACGAACCGCAGGCCACTCGGTGTCGGTGATCGCGTACCAGGCGGTGTCGCGATTCCGGCCCTTGTACACGATCGCCTGCCGAAACACGCCCTCGAAGGCAAACCCGAGGCGCTGCGCCGCCGCCCGCGAAGGCGCGTTCAGCGCATCACACTTCCATTCGTAGCGACGGTACCCCAGCGCGAAGGCGTGCCGCATCATCAGGTACATCGCCTCGGTGGCGATGGGCGTGCGCTGCAGCACCGGAGAGAAATTGATGTGCCCGATTTCGATGCACCCGTGCATCGGTACGATGCGCATGTACGACGCCACCCCGACCGCGCGATGGGTGCCCTTGTCGACGACGGCGTAGCAGCGTGGATCGTCGCCCAGAAAACTCTCGCGCATGTACGCCAGATACGCGTCACGCGACTCCGGCTGTTCCGCGAACAGGTACGTCCAGTTACTCCCATCGCCCAGCGCATTCGCATCGAACAGTGCATCACCATGCTCAATCAGGTCGAACGGTTCGAGCACGCAGCGAACGCCGTCGATCGGTGTGCGATCCGGTGCACCGGGCGCACGCCAGTTGAGCACCGCATCGCCGATAGGCTGTCCGAACCGGTTGACTCGCGCCATCAGGTGGCGGCCATGCCGGCGCGAACGAGCCCGTACCGCTCGATCTTCTTGTACAGATTCGACCGCGGCATATCGAGCGCACGCGCCGTCTCACTCACATTCCAGTCATGCTCGCGCAGCTTCACCCGCAGAAATGCCTCTTCGGCCGCGAGTTTGAAGTCTTCAAAGCTCTTGCACTGCATCAGCGCGCCAAGACCGGCGGTATCGGCGCTCGGCCGGCCCACGAGGCGGTGCACATCGGCCACCGTGATGCCGTCACCACTGCCCAGAATCAGCAGCCGCTCGACGGTGTTCCGCAGTTCGCGCACGTTGCCGCTCCACTCGAGATCGGAGAGCGCCTGCACGGCATCGGGCGCAAATCGGCGCGGTGCAATTCCATCGCGTCGGGTCATCTGCTGCACAAAGAAGGCAATCAGCAGCGGGATGTCCTCGCGACGCTCGCGCAGCGGCGGCACGCTGATCGGCACCACGTTCAAACGATAGAACAGGTCCTCGCGGAAGCGGCCTTCGGCGATCTCACGCTCCAATTTCTTGTTGGTCGCCGCCAGCACACGCACATCGACCTGCACCGGCTTCGTCCCCCCGATGCGTGTCACGACCCCGTCCTGGAGCACACGCAGCACCTTCGCCTGCGCTGCCAGTGACATGTCACCGATTTCATCGAGGAATAGCGTGCCCCCATCGGCCTGTTCAAACTTGCCCGGCCGATCGGCGATCGCGCCGGTGAATGAGCCGCGCATGTGGCCAAACAGTTCGCTTTCGATCAGTTCACCGGGGATGGCGGCGCAGTTCACCTCCACAAACGGCTTCTTCGTTCGCGTGGACCCGCGATGCACGGCACGAGCGACCAGCTCCTTGCCGGTCCCGTTCTCACCGGTGATCAGCACACGCGCCGGCGTGGCCGCAACCTTGTCGATCCGCTCCAGCAGCGAGACGATCGCGTGACTCTGTCCAACGATCTCCCGACGTGCATCCAGCTGCTCGAGCAGCGTCGCGTTCTCTTCCTCGAGATCGAGGTGGCGCAAGGCGTTGCGCAGCAGCACCAGAATCCGATCGGTATCGAGCGGCTTCTCCATCACATCGTACGCACCTGCCTGCGTGGCTTCGACGGCGGTCGCGAGCGTGGCGTGCCCGCTGATCATCACGACCAGCGCCCGCGCGTCCCTGGCGCGCAGAGCGCGCAGCACATCGAGTCCATCCATCCCCGCCATCTTCACATCGCTGAAGACGAGGTGCGGGCGAAAGCGGTCGTACTCGGCGAGTCCGTCGGCGCCATTCGCCACACTGCGGACCTCGTACCCCTCGTACTCGAGCAGCTGGCTGAGCGCCGAGCGAATGGGTGCCTCATCATCGATGACAAGGAGGCGTCGGTTCACGGCGTGATCCTGTAGAGCGTCACCTTCCCTTGCGCGACGCGGATGTCCCCGATCCCGGCCGGCAGGCGAACAGGGAGCGCGCTGACATCGACGCCAGGCGCAGGTGGGGATCGCTTCAGCGCCTTGACGAGTCGCGGCACGACGGGGCTGGGCACCGTGAAGTCGCCCACCTTGATGCGCGTGAGCTTGAACTGCGCCATCCCGGCGACCCCGGTAGGTTCGAGCGTGCCGCCCAACATGAGGCGCTCCCGATCGCCGAGCATCGCCGCGAGTGGACCGAGCACCGCCCGTCCGCCGACATCACCCAATCGCACCGACGCACGCACCTGAAACTCGTTCCCCTCGGCGCGCACCTGCAGGCTCTCGGCGCTGGCGGGCAGTTGCGCCGTGAGCGAATCGAGAAACGCGCCCGCGAACTCGCTCGCCGACAGTGCGACGTAGGCGGCGCCTTTCCTGGCGCGCATCTGCGTGATCGAGCGCCGGCCTCGCTCCGCTGCGTTGTACGACAGCGCGGTCCATCCGGTGTCGGCCGCGCGCACCGGCGACGTGGAGTCACCCGGTGCCGCGGCGGAGCCACCTGCCTTCGGGGAGCCGAACGCCGCGCGCAGGCGCGGCTCCCACCGGTCGCGCGTGACGTACGCGGCGACAGCAACCGCGCCGAGGATGACCAGACTGACCATGCGTCGAAAGCAACCAAACACGTCGATCGGCTCCACGAAACGGGATAGGCACATCGTACGACGGCGCGTCGGATGGCGACGAGGTCGTACCCCGAAGATTAGTCAACGGCGCGCCGCGCTGGGTGCGCCCCGCCTTCAGATACGCCGGGCGCCGACGATACTCTCCGGGAAGCGCCACGCGGCGTTCGTCCGTCGGCGATCACGGTCGTCATGGGCCGGTGTCGCACCGCAGTGCAGGGCCATTCCCAACCGCATCTGGAGTCGACGTGTCGCGCAAGACAATCGCCGTGGTGGAGGACAACGCCGACAATCGCCTCCTCGTGCAGGCGCTGCTCGAGGATCTGTATGATATCACCGAGTACACCACCGGCATCGAGGCGCTCACCGGGCTCCGTCGATTCGTGCCGGATCTTGTGCTGCTCGACATCTCGCTGCCAGAGATGGACGGGATCGAGGTCGCGCGAGCGATCCGAAGTGACGAGCGCCTCAAACATCTGCCGATCGTCGCGCTCACGGCCCATGCAATGAGCGGGGATCGCGAGCGCTTCCTGCAGTCCGGCTTCGACAGCTACGTCGCGAAACCGATCATCGACGAAACAGAGCTCACCGACACCATCGCGCGGCTACTCGCCGAAGCTGATATCACGCGCTAGCGCCGCATCGATTCCCGCCAGCAGATCGGCCGTCACGAACGGTTTCTGCACGAAGACAGGGGCGAGCGTACCGGCGAGCGGCGCGGCCAGCGACTGCGAGGTGTAGCCACTGGCAAGGATGACCGGCACATCGCTGCCGCGGCGTCGCAACTCGGCCAGCATCTCGGTGCCGCTCATGCGCGGCATCGTCATGTCCAGCACGATCGCGACCACGTCCTGTTCGTACTCGGCGAACTTCTTCAGACCATCGTCGCCATCGTCAGCCGTCACGACCCTGTACCCGCAGCGTTCGAGCATGCGTTGCGCCACGCGTCGCACCGGCTCCTCATCATCGATTACCAGGATCGTACCAGTGCGAGGCAGCCCTGCCACCACGTGTCCCGCCTTCAAGGGCGATGCCGGCGCCTCGATGGCAGGGAACAGAATACGGAAATCGGTGCCGGACCCCAGATCGCTGCGCAGATGCAGCGCGCCACGATGGCCACGCACGATACCGATGGTGGCGGCGAGCCCCAGGCCGCGGCCCGTGAACTTGGTGGTGAAGAACGGATCGAAGATGCGTGAACGCGTTTCGGCGTTCATTCCCATCCCCGTGTCCGTGACTTCCACGAAAACGAAAGCGCCCGACATCACGCCATCCGCGCCCAGACACTCCGCGAGATACTCGGCACTTGCGATCATCGTCCCGGTGCGCAGCGTGATCTGACCGCCGCCACTGTCCACAGCGTCGGAGGCGTTGGTGAGCAGATTCATCAACACCTGTCGAACTTGCGTGGCATCGGCAGCAATGAGGGGAAGGTGGTCGGTGAGTTCGAGTGTCAGCGATGCGCGCTTGGAGATCGCCGAATGCATCAGGGTTGAGGTCTCGCGCACGACAGCCGAGAGATTGAGCGACTGCACGTTGAAGCGGCCCTTGCCGGCGTACGCCAGCAGCTGCATCGTCAACTCCGCCGCTCGACGCGCCGAAGTCTCGATGTCCTGCAGCAACTCGGCCATCGGTGTATCAGCCGCGACGTCATCGCGCGCCACGCTCGCGTTGCCGAGGATGCCGACGAGCAGGTTGTTGAAGTCATGTGCGATACCGCCAGCCAGCACGCCAAGACTCTCCAGCTTCTGGGTCTGCTGCATCTGTGCTTCGAGACGCTGCCGCTCCTCAGACGCACGTCGCTGTTCGGTGATGTCTTCGACCGTTCCAACGAACCCCGTGAGCGCGGTTCCATCGCGATGTGCCGCAGTACGCTCGCAGATCCAGCGCAACGCCCCATCGGGCCGGACGACGCGGTACTCCATGCTGAGTTCACCACCCACGCGCACGGCGCGTTCCCACGCCTCCAGCACGCGCTCGCGATCGTCGGGGTGCGCCGCATGCAGAAAGCCACGCCCCAGGAGCGATTCGGCGGGCGCGCCCCACAGGTCGCGCATCCGCGGCGTGACGAACGTGCACTCGCCGTTGGCGTCGGTGAGAAAGATACCCAGCGGCGATGCCATCGTGAGCGTGCGAAAGCGGGTTTCACTCGTGCGCAGCGCGACCTCGGCTCGCTTGCGCTCCGAAATGTCGGTATGTGTGCCGACCATGCGCACCGGGCGACCGTGCAGATCGCGCTCTACCACCGTCCCACGCGTGAGCACCCAGCGCCAATCGTTGTCGACGGTGCGCAATCGCACCTCGAGCGCGTAGGTGTCGGTGCGTCCGTCGAAATGATCGCGCAGGGCGGTTTCACAGCCGCGCAGATCCATGGGATGCAGCAGATCGAGGAAGGTGTCGATGTGCGGAGGCAGCGCGTGTTCAGCGAAGCCGAGCATCGAGTACCAACGCGGCGCGTAATAGCAATAGCCGGTGGGTACATGCCAGTCCCAGAGACCGTCCCAGACGGCGTTGAGCGCCAGCCGCAGTCGCTCTTCACGGGCGCGCAGTGCCACCTCCTGCCCCTCTCGTGACACCGACTCCTGTTCCGATGCGACCCACTGGGTCAGCGTGCCATCAGGGCCGTCCAGCGGCGAGACGGTCAGATCGAGCCAGACCGGTTCACCCTGTCGCGAATACAGCAGAATCTCATCGCGAAGGACGACGCGATCGCGGACCGCCGCGTCGATCCTCAGCGCAGCATCGCGATCGGAATCGGGCCCGCGAAGCATCGTCGGTGAACGACCGATCACTTCGCTGCGATGGAATTCCGTGCGCTGCTCGAAGGCGCCGTTCACGTACACGATCCGGGCGTCGCCAGCGTTCCCCGGCGTCGCCCGGGTCACGACCACCAGGTCGCCGACACTGTCGAGGATACGCACCAGCAGCGTATCGGAGAGCGGATCGAACTGCGACGAACTGCCCTCGCCTCCTACCGCGTCACCAGCAGCCAACCCCGTCGCTCTCAGCGCCGGCTCGCCCGTCGATACCGGACCCACGGCCGAAGCCCCAGCGCCGTGGGCGCCGCGAGAGAGGTGATGCGGGACTGCTGTCAAGTGTTCAGACATTCGGCAGTTCGGTTGGAACAGGCTTGAAATGCGACAAGGTCTGACCGTTGAGTCACCAGCCTGCGGTTCAAGATACGACGGTGCAGCATGGTTCGTGCCGAAGTGTGGCCGGTCGTCCATGTCACGTCGCGACACGGGCGCGGACCGCCGCCGCACCGAGACCTGGCGTGCTCCGCCGATAGCGCAGCGCCTCGGCAATGGCCGAGGCGGCGACCGTCTCCGCCTCTGCCAAGTCAGCGATGGTTCGAGCCACGCGGAGGGTTCGGTGCCAGGCCCGCGCCGACAGTCCCAGCTGCTCACTTGCGGTCCGCAGCAACACCAGGGCCGCCGGTTCAACCCCACCTTTCGCGGAGAGGAGCCGAGTGCCGACGGAGGAATTCAGTGCACCAAACCGTCGCAACTGTCGCGCGCGCGCCGCAGTGACCCGCGCCCGCAACACACCGCTTTCCAACGGCTGCTGGGTCTCGCCCAGCGCATCCAACGGCACCGTGCCCACCGGCACGTGCAGGTCGATCCGGTCAGCGAGCGGACCCGAGACGCGCCGACGGTACCGTGCCAGCGCACGTTCGTCGCACTGGCAGGCGACGCTCGCGTGTCCGAAATAGCCGCATGGACACGGGTTCATCGCCACCAGCAGCAAGACGTCCGACGGGAAACAGATGCTTCCCGCAATGCGAGCCACCGTGACCGTGCGATCCTCCAACGGCTGCCGCAACGACTCGAGCGCTGCGGCATTCAGTTCTGGCAGCTCGTCGATGAACAGCACACCGCCGTGAGCAAGGCTGACTTCTCCGGGACGCGGCCCCGA
>Ga0105044_10000473_pt1 | contig 49308 bp, 34 predicted proteins | sample MAT01_FD_78092 | JGI IMG/M metagenome (GOLD analysis project Ga0105044, IMG submission 78092) | Freshwater microbial communities from Lake Fryxell liftoff mats and glacier meltwater in Antarctica - MAT-01 | ecosystem: Environmental > Aquatic > Freshwater > Ice > Liftoff microbial mat | place...
CCAATCATCCGCAGCTGCCCGAAGGCGACCCGGTCGCGAAGGTCGCCGGTGGTGACCCGGTCGCGAAGGTCGCCGGCCCGATGGGCCCCGGAGGAGCGATGGGCACGTTCGAGTTCGGCCTGCGTGAAGGCACCCCCGACGCGGGCAACAAGCCCCTGCCACCGGCTGTCAAGGCCGGCGTGATGAACGATGCCGACGCGCAGAAGATCCTCGACCGGCTGCCGCGCATCGACGCTCAGGACGGTGACGTCGTCGACTTCGCGCTGCGCGAAGGCACCAAGCCCCCGCCGCTGACAGGCGGGGTGGTCACGACGCCGTTCCCGCCGCCCGTGGCGCCCGACATTCCGGTCGCGGACGTGGCTGGTAAGCCCCCGGCTGTCTTGCGTTATCAGCCCGAGGGCGACGTGCCGTTGGCGCCGCGCATCACGATCACATTCGCGACGCCGATGGTCGCCGTGACGTCACATGACACGCTCGCGAAGGAGGCGCTGCCGGCGAAGCTGACGCCGAACATCGAGGGCAACTGGCGTTGGGTCGGGACCAAGACGCTGTTCTTCGATCCGGTCGGGCGCGCACCGATGGCGACCGACTACAAGGTCGAGATCCCAGCGGGCGTGAAGGACGCGCTCGGCGCCGCGCTGGCAGAGGGCAAGACGTTTACGTTCCGCACGCCGCCGCCGTCGCTGGTCAGCACCAGTCCGGGCGGCGACTCGGTGGCGTTGGAGCCTGTCTTCTTCGTGCAGTTCGACCAGCGCATCGACGCGAAGGTCACGCTGGAGCGCGTGAAAGTCACGGCCAATGGCACGATGAAAGTGCGCGCACTGACCAAAGAAGAAGACGAGAAGGAAGCCAAGGGCTGGCGCGACAATAAGGACATCGCGGGGCGCTGGGTCGCCTTCAAGCTGACCGAGAAGCTGCCCAAGGACACGAGCGTCACGGTCACGTTCGGGGCGGGCTTCCCGTCGGCCGAAGGGCCGCGCGTCACCGACAAGGAGCTCTCGTTCAGCTTCAAGACCTATGGCCCGTTCAAGGTCAAGGAGGCGCGTTGCGGCTGGCGTGACGAGTGCTACCCCGGCATGCCGTTCCAGATCGAGTTCACGAACCCGGTCGACGAGGATGCGCTCCAGGCAAAGCAGGTCACGGTCGAGCCTGCGATAAGCGGTCTCGAGGCCGACGTCAGCTATTCGACGATCAACCTGCGCGGCATGACGAAGGGCAAGACCAGCTACGAGGTCGACCTCGACAAGGGCATCAAGGACATCTACGGCCAGACCCTTGGCGCCAGCGACACGCTGAAGTGGCGCGTCGGCCCGAGCCGCGCGCTGTTGATGGCGAACCTGCAGCCGATGACGGTGCTGGACCCCATCGCCAAGAAGCGCAAGCTGCCCGTCTACACGATGAACATGAAGGAGGTCGCGGTCGAGCTCTACAAGGTCGAGCCCAAGGACTGGCGCGCGTACCTGACCTACCTGCAGGAGCGTTGGCAGGACGACAAGCCGAAGACCCCGCCGGGCAAGAACGTGTTCTCGAAGACGATCGACACGGGCGCCCCGGACGAGGAGCTGTTCGAGCTCGGCATCGACCTCGCGCCGGGCCTCGATGGCGACTTCGGGCAGGTGATAGCGATCATCAAGCCGACCAAGTTCGAGAACAAGTGGGAGCGCGATCAGCAGACGATCATCACCTGGGTACAAGCGACGCGCATCGGCCTCGACGCGTTCTCGGACCCGGAGACGCTGACCGCGTGGGCGACCAACCTCGCCAACGGTGAGCCGCTCGATGGGGCGACCCTCACGTTGACGCCGCCCGGGCTCACGGCCACGACCGACGCGCGTGGCTTGGCCGAGCTGACGCTGCCGGACGGCGCCAAGTCGCAGATTCTGACCGTCACGAAGGGCGGCGACATGGCCTTCCTGCCCGACACCCAATACGCCTATGCCGAGTCCGGCCAGTGGGTCAAGGGCGTGCGCCAGGACGAGATCCGCTGGCTCGTGTTCGACGACCGGCACCTCTATCGTCCGGACGAGACGGTCTCGGTGAAGGGCGCGCTGCGCCTCATCACGGCGGGCGAAAAGGGCGACGTCGCGGGGCTGCCGGCGGGGCTCGTGACAACGCTCACGTGGACGGCCAAGGACTCGCAGAACAACGACATCGCGAAGGGCACCGTCAAGGTGTCGGCGCTGGGCACGTTCCGCTTGCAGCTCAAGCTGCCGAAGACGCCGAGCCTCGGCTCAGCCTACCTGCAGTTCGAGACCGGGCTCGCCAAGCCGGGCAGCAATTACTCGCACACGTTCGAGATCCAGGAGTTCCGCCGCCCCGAGTTCGAGGTCGGCTCCGAGGTCAGCGAGGGCCCGCACCTGGTCGGTGGCGCGGCGGTCGTGTCGATCACTGCCAGCTATTTCGCCGGGGGTCCGCTGGCGAACGCGGCCGTGAATTGGAACGTCAGCAGCTCGCCGACGAGCTTCACGCCGCCCAACCAGGACGACTTCATCTTCGGCTCGTGGGTACCCTGGTGGGGCTGGCGCGGGCCTCGCAACGACAACGGTGGTGGCAGCCCGGCGCAGCAGTTTGTGGGCCGCACCGACAGCTCGGGCACCCATCGCCTGGGCATTGATTTCAAGTCCGTCAACCCGCCGCGCCCGACCAGCGTCGTGGCCGAGGCGACCGTGCAGGACGTCAATCGCCAGACCTGGTCGACGGCCGCGACGGTGCTGGTGCATCCGGCGACGAACTACGTCGGGCTCAAGGCGGCGCGCTGGTTTGTCGAGGCGGGCAAGCCGATCGAAATCGAGGCGATCGTCGCCGACATCGACGGCGTGCGGCAGATCGGGGTGCCGATCAGCGTGAAGGCGGTCCGGCTCGAATGGAAGAAGCTGAAGAAGGTCGGCTGGAGCGAGGTCGAGGAAGACGCCGAGGAGTGCAAGGTCGTCTCCGCGAAGGACCCGGTGAAGTGCGTCTTCAAGCCCAAGCAGGGCGGGCGCCACAAGATCGTCGCGCGCGTCGAGGACAAGGAGAAGCGTCCAAACGAGACCGAGCTCTCGGTGTGGGTGCCCGGTGGCACGCAGCCCGCCGACCGTGACCTCAAGCAGGAGGAGGTGACGCTCATCCCGACGAAGAAGACCTACGAGCCGGGCGAGATCGCCGAGGTCCTGGTGCAGTCGCCATTCAAGCCGGTGACGGGGATCTGGCTCTTGAAGCGTGAGGGCATCGTCACGACGACGCCGATCGACTTTTCGGCGAGCGCCACGAAGGACACCGCGACGCTGAAGATCCCGATCGAGGAGTGGATGATCCCCGGCGTGCAGATTACCGTCTTCTTGAACGGTGAGGCGGACCGCGTGGGCGACGACGGCAAACCCAATCCGAAGCTGCCGCGGCGGCCCGCGTTCGCGATGGGTGGGCTGTCGATCGAGGTGCCGCCGACGTTGCGCAAGCTGACGGTGGAGGCGACGCCGATCGCGGCGAAGACCGAGCCGGGTGCCGACACCGCGGTCGACGTGCTCGTGAAGGATAGCAAGGGCGCGCCAGTGGCAGGTGCCGAGGTGGCCTTGGTGGTGGTCGACGAGTCGGTGCTGGCGCTGACCGGGCACGTGTTCCCCGACCCGCTCGGGGTCTTCTACACGGGGCGTGGCGATATGACGCGGGCCGAGCATCTACGCAGCTACGTGATGCTGGCGGCGCTCGCCGAGCTCTACGGAGCCGCGGGCAACAAGGACATGGAAGACAAGCTCAGGGCCGCGGGCGGCGAGGGTCGGATGCGGGCCGAAAAGTCGATGCTGGCGGAAGCGTCGCCGTCCCCGTCGGGGGCCGTGGCGGAGATGGACAGCTTCGCCGCTTCGCCGAAGGAGGAGCGCCCGCCGAACGAGCCGAATGCACCGGCCTCCGGGCCGATCGCAGTGCGCAAGAACTTCGACCCACTGGCGGTGTTCTCGCCCGAGTTGGTGACCGACGCGGCCGGCAAGATCCGGGTGCCGTTCAAGCTGCCCGACAATCTCACGCGCTATCGCGTGGTGGCGGTGGCGCTCGCGGGCGACAAGAAGTTCGGCAAGGGCGAGTCGGCCGTGACCGCGCGGCTGCCGCTCATGGTGCGCCTGTCGCCGCCGCGATTCCTGAACTTCGGCGACAAGTTCGAGCTGCCAGTGGTGTTGCAGAACCAGACCGACAAGCCGCTCGAAGTGCAGTTGGCGCTGCGCGCGACGAACGCGACGCTGACGGCGGGCATCGGGCGCACGGTGACGGTGCCGGCGAATGATCGGGTCGAGGTGCGGTTGCCGATGGCGGCTGCCAAGCCGGGTATGGCGCGCATGCAAGCGGGGGCGGTCTCGGGCAACTGGGCGGACGCGGCGGAGGTGAAGCTGCCGGTGTGGACGCCCGCGACGACCGAGGCGTTTGCGACCTATGGCGAGGTTGACCAGGGCGGCGTGAAGCAGCCCGTGCAGTTGCCGGGTGAGGTCGTGACGGCGTTCGGTGGGCTCGATGTGCAGACCAGCTCGACCCAGCTGCAGTCCCTGACCGATGCGGTCGTGTACCTCGTGACGTACCCGTTCGAGTGCTCGGAGCAGATAGCGTCGCGCATGATGTCGCTGGCCGCGCTGAAGGATGTGCTGACGGCGTTCAAGGCGGACGGGCTGCCGTCGGCCGAGGTGATGAAGGCGAGCATCGACAGTGACATCAAACGCCTGCGCGGCATGCAGGCCGACGATGGTGGCTTCGCATTCTGGCGGCGCGACCAGGACACCTGGCCGTTCCTCACGGTGCATGTGACGCACGCGCTATTGCGCGCGAAGGCGAAGGGGTTCGTGGTGCCCGAGGACATGATCGCGCGGGCGCTCAACTACCTCCGCGACATTCGCAGCCACATGACCCAGGAGTGGTACAGCGAGTCGACGCGGCGCTCGATCGAGAGCTTCGCGCTGTATGTGCGGGCGCGCGCGGAAGACGTCGACGGCAAGCGGGCAGCCCAGCTCCTCGATGCCGAGGGCGGGGCCGAGAAGGCCAACCTCGAGCTCGTCGGGTGGCTCTACCCGGTGTTCATGAAGGCCAAGGATGAAGGCGCGCTCGGGTCGATCCGCAAGCACCTGAACAACCGCGTGTCGGAGACGGCGGGCGCGGCGCACTTCGTGACCTCTTACGGCGATGGCGCGTATCTGCTGCTGCACTCGGATCGGCGCGTCGACGGGCTCTTGTTGGAAGGGCTCATCGACGACCAGCCGAAGTCCGACCTCATTGTGAAGGTCGTGCGTGGGCTGCTCGGGCACAAGACGGCGGGCCGCTGGGAGTCGACGCAGGAGAACGCCTGGGTGCTGCTCGGGCTCGACCATTACTTCAACGTGTTCGAGAAGATCGAGCCGAACTTCACGGCGCGCATCTGGCTTGGCCAGCTCTACGCGGGCGAGCACAAGTTCAAGGGGCGCACGACCGAGCGGCACGAGGTCAGCGTGCCGATGCAGAAGCTGGCCGACATGGGCGGCAAGGCCGACCTCGTCCTCCATAAGGAAGGGGCAGGGCGCATGTACTACCGCATCGGCATGCGCTACGCGCCCAAGTCGCTGAAGCTCGCGCCGAGCGAGCACGGCTTCCACGTCGAGCGCGAGTACGAGGCGGTCGACAACCCGAAGGACGTGACGAAGGACGCGGAAGGCCGCTGGGTCGTCAAAGCCGGCGCGCGCGTGAAGGTGAAGCTGCTGATGCACAGCGAAGATCGCCGCTATCACGTGGCGCTCGTCGACCCGATGCCGGCCGGCTTCGAGGCGCTCAACCCCGAGCTGAGGGGCACCCAGTCGGTGCCGGGCCGTGACAACGACCGCATCGGCGGCGCGTGGGACGGCGGCACGCTCGGGCGAGCGCGCTACTACTGGTGGTGGGGCCCGTGGTACGAGCACGAGAACCTGCGCGACGAGCGTGCCGAGGCGTTCACGACGCTCCTCTGGGAGGGCGTGTACAACTACACGTACTATGCGCGCGCGACGACTATCGGCGAGTTCGTGGTGCCGCCGACCAAGGCCGAGGAGATGTACGCGCCCGAGACGTTCGGACGGGGTGCCTCGGACAGGGTCATCGTCACAGAGTGATCGCCTCGGACTCGACGACGTGGTGCCCTGGGGCCGCTCCCAGGGCGGCCGCGAGCAGCGTCGCCGTCCTATACTCGATCTAACGCGACACCGAGCGCGACTACTTCGCGCGCCTCGGTCAGGTCCTACGCATCGCCCCGAACGACATCGCCTGACTCACGATGCGTGCGACGGGCCTCGAAGCATCGGCAGCCGGAGGCGATACGGCGCGCGAAGCTCACCGCACCCCGATCAGCACGCCACTCTGCACGAGCCCCTCGACCCCGAGGTGGACCTGGCGCGCGAAGACCGGGTCGCGCAGGTGCACCCCGACCTCGACGTTGTCGTCCAGCCCACTGCGATTCAGGTTTGCCGAGGTGATCAGAACATCCCGCTGGTCCCGCATCACCAGCTTCGCGTGCACCATCAGCGCCCCCACCTCGCCCTCACGCGCGGCCGGCAGGTAGACCTCCGGATAGGGCGGCCGCGGCCAGCAGCGCGTCAGCGCCGCCCACGCCTCGTCGCGCAGCTTCGACCACGGGCGCGTCTCCCGTTCCCCGTTGCGACGTTGGCCGCGCGACGCGCCTCGAGCAGCGCCTCGAGCTCCTCGCCAAGCAGCGTCTCCCGCTCGTAGTGCCCCCACGCGACCTGCACCGCCACCTGCCCGACCGTCGCCGGCACGAGCACGCTCAACCCGAGCGAGCTCGGCATCAGCGCCTTCTTCGCCGCCTGCGTGTCGGGTGCGCCGTTGTCATCGGCTGCGGCACCACTCTCGACGCCGCCGATGTCGTCGCCCGCGTCGTCGTCGCCCTTACGCGCGCCAGCGGGTGGTCCAGGTCGTGCGCCGGCGGCCCGACCAGGTCCAAGCGGAGCTCATCGACCAGCCGCCGCCGGACCTCCGCCGAGGTCATGCTATTCGCGTTTGCCATAGCCTCGACCAGCTCAGGCTTCGACCACGGTCCAGCGACCCTCCAGGCGTCAGGTGTCGTACTCGAAGCAGTCGATGAGCTGCTCGCGGCGCTCTCGGTACTCGGCGTCGCTGCCAGCCTCGAGGCCAACGATGCCTGCGTGTCCAGAGGTCTCCGGGTGGCCTGCGACCCTTGGGTCGACATCCAAATCGTAGCTGACCTCGAGTTTGTCGATCTGCTCGACCGCTTCGACTCGCGCAGAGAATGACTCGGTGTCGCGAGGGCGTTTGAGCGTGTCGGTGAGCCAGGCCTTCGGTGCGATCGCGCGATCCCAAACGCTCAACCGGGGAGGTCGACTCTGCTTGTCGGTCGCGGTCAAGCGCATGCTGACGATGGCAGCGATGAACGCGCCGCTCTCCTTCGTTACGAATCCCTTCTGGGTTTTCTCACGCGCGGCCAGCCGATAGACGAGGTGGTGGCTAGGAACTCGCGCGCCTAGCATGCCAAAGCTCGGAGAACAGGCGGATGAAGTCCGCGCTCACCTTGTCATTGCCGCCCTCGTCGGAGTTCGCAACGACGCGCCGCGAACCGAGCTTGGACACGAGGAGCCAGGCCACTCGCTCCGGGTAGAACTCGACCTCCGCGTGGAACGACTTGTCACGCCAGACCGCCAGCACGCTGCCGCTATCGGTGACGACAGAGGAGGGGGGCTCGAGATGCGGCATCGTCGCGAGGAGACGCATATACGTGAGCTTCGCCGCAACTCCGAGAGTCGCTGCCTCGTGTTCGAGCCACCGATACCAGTCCAAGCTCGAGCTCGGTGCCGGGGCCGTCATCGACAGGTCTGCGGAGCTCGTTGAGCTGCGGAGAATGTCGCTTGCGCTACTCGTCGCCGAGTCCACCGTGGCATCTGACGTCTCGTGGGAGGCGGGAGCCCAGCCGTATCGAGCGGATTCACTCACCGGTAGCGACACCGCCATCGCGGCGATCGTCGGACTGAGGAGCTTCAGCCACTTGTGCGAGTACAGCCTCACAGTATCTCCAACGTCTCTCGTACGAGCTGATGCAGCAAATCCGCCCCGAGCACGACTGACATGCTGACCACGCCATCCGCAAGGTCAGAGCCTCCGTGGCGGAGCACATCTGCGACCCGGCGAGGGGAGATGTGGAAGAACTGAATCTCAGAGTCCAAGTCGGAGATCGCCATAACGACGAGATTAGCTCGCTGGAACCAGAACTTGGCGTCCGCGAAATCAACTTCGACCTGCGGCCGGGCGCCCTCGATGGGATTCTTGAGCAGGTTGGTCGCCCAGTCCTCCGTCGTTAGGACGTCTCGCATCTTATGCTTGGAGACCTCGAACACGAAGACGGTGTCGACCTTTGCGCGCCCTGAAACCGGGTCGCTGAAGTGCAGCTGCACGAACGGACCAGTGTCCCTCACCTCAGCCCAGGTCGCCGAGAAGACTCGATCCGGGGGCTTCATCCGTGAAAGGTCCACGCGGATGGCACTCTTGCCTTCCTCGACCTGGAACGGTGAGGCTTCGGGCGCGGCCCTCGGTGCTTGTACGCCCCGCGGCCCACCGCCCCAGCTTTTGTCTTGCTTGACCTTGCTCATGCGGACACCCTTGCAGACGACCGACCAGACTATACGCGCGGATGCGATGCAACTGCCGAAATGTTCAGAGGTGCGCCCGTGCGGCCTATGCGACAGGGATCGTGGACCGTGCGCGCCTGCGAGGTCGCGCGGAGCTCCGCGATGCGATCGCGCGCTCGAGATCGGCTTGCTCGACGCGCTCGCGTCCCGACAGCACGGCGTCCTTCGAGGCATCGCGGGCGGCGCGAACGACCTGGGCCGCAGGCATGCCCTTGAGGCGATCCACCAGCGTGGCCCACTTCACCTTGCCCACGTTTATCGCTGACAGCGTGATGCGCAGCAGCGCTTCGATCTCCACAGGCCCGGGCAGCGGCACCAGGAAGACGTCGTCGAACCGTCGGAAGAGCGCCTCGTCCAGCGCATCGTCGACGTTCGTCGTCGCGACCAGCAGGCCGGGCCCCTCGTATTCTTCCATCAGTTGCAGGAGCGCGCTCACGATGCGCGAGGCCTCACCGACATCGCGCGAGCCGCGGCGCGAACGCGCGATGAAGTCGCACTCGTCGAAGAGCAGCACGCAGGGCCGTTCGGCCGCCGCGTCGAAGACGCTCTTGAGGTTCGCGGCGGACTCCCCGAAATACGACGACAGGAGCGAGTCGAACCGCACCTTCATCAGCGGCAGCCCCGTGTTCCAGGCGAGGCGCTTGGCCGCCAGCGTCTTGCCGCAGCCGGGTGGGCCGTGGAGCAGCACGGTCCTGCGCGGCGCGAGGCCATGGGCCAGAAGGCGCTCGCGCGCGGCGTACTCCTGCTCGATCCGCTGGAAGCGCTTCTCGACCTCCGGCGGTAGGACCATGTGGTGCTCGAGCACCTCGGGCGGCGTGAGCGAGGCGAGGCTCTCGCTTGTGCGCCGACTGGTCGGCAGCTCGATGACGTTTGGCACCTGCGTGAGCCGTCGGGTGCCCGAGCGCTCGCCACGCGAGCCGCGGACGAGGATGGCCGACAGCTCGTCGGCCAGCCGCGGATGTCCCCCGTCACGCTCACGCTCCAGGATGGACTGCGCCACGAGTCGGAGCTCGCTCTCCGACCCGCTGGCGATCGCCCGGAACATGCGCTTGAGGGTCTCTGAATTCATGGCCCCGCCATCCTAGCACGGGCGAGCTGATTTCAGGCGGGCGGAGTGGGCTTGGGCTCGGGGCGGGATTTACGCGCCGCGAGCAACAGGTCCCTGTTGAACTTGCCGCTGGTCGCGGCGTCGCCGTGGAAGCGCAGCTTGCCGAGGGCGTTCAGGCGGTCGATGAGCTTGAGGAGCTTGCCCTTCTGCTCTTGGAGGGCGAGCGCTTCGTCGGGCAGGTTCGCTTCGCTGAGATCTTGCGTGGCGCTGGTCTGGTCGAGCTTGAGCTTGGCGGCGCGCGCCAGCTCCGAGAGCTTCTGGTCATCGAAGTAGCCGGCGAAGAACGGGTCGAGCTTCGTCAGCGCGGGCGCTATCTGGTTCAAGTAGGCGCTGACCGTGCCGGGGCTGCGCCCGAGCTCGCCGCCGGGCACCGCGAAGACCTTCTTGTTGATGTCGCCGAGCGCGTCGGCGTGGTCCGCCAGGACCAGCGGCAGCACCAACCGCAGCTTCTGGATGAGGGTCTTGGCCGAGCTCACGGCCCCCGCCTGGTCGCGGGTGTCGCCGTGCGCGCCCGCACGCTCATCGAGCTGCTGCGCCTTGGCGGTGTCGACCGCGTCCGTCGCCACGACGAGCGCTTCGGTGTCGCTCGCCGACCACTTCTTCTCGGCCAGCGGGGCGGCGTGGAGCTTGGCGAGCGCCCCATGATAACGCGCCTGCGCCAGCACCCCCGGGAGCGGCTCACGCAAACCTTTGGCGACCAACGTCTTGTCGAAGCTCATACGCATTTCCCTCCAGGTGACCGGGTGAGATGCGAAGCTCTCAGAAGTGGGGCCGACATTCAACCCCTCGCGCCCCGCTTTTTTTACATGGGCCGCGCACCGGCCTCGGGAGCGGCCGCGCCGGGTGACGTAGCGCCCGCGCCGGGTGACGTAGCGGTCGCGCCGGGTCGTGCACCAGGTGCGCTGGATGTGGCAGCGGCGCTGACGGGTGACGTAGCGGTGGCGTCCGGGTCGGGGAGCAGCGCCGCCGGTTCGTGGAGCGGCCGTGGTACGGTCCCGCAGTGGTCGTGGCGGGGCGTGCGGTAGCGGCGAGGGGTCACGCGTCGGCTCCAGAGTGGCTCATGTGAAAGGCTGCGCACGATGGCAACGGTCGACCCCCGCGAAGTTCCCCAGGCCGATTCTTTGAGATTCGTCCGCCACGTCGTGCAATCCGTCGCGCGGAGCGGCGCCCACTCGGCGGCCGACGTTGCATCGGCGCTCCAACAGCCGGCGCGCAAGGTTCAGTACGCGGTCAGGACCGGGCTGTCCCTGGGTTGGCTCGCCATCGACGAGCACGGAGACCTGCAAGCTCGGAGATGGGCAACAAGAGCGTCTGCGCCCCGCGCAGCGGCGGTCCACTCGGCTCGTCCTCGCACGCGGGGGCGAGGGCGACGCCAGCGCACAGGACCGCGATCAGCCGGGGCCGCATCATTGGTCGACCTGCATGTCGATGGTCGTGACGGCGCCCGTGTGGCTGACGCTCCAGACCTGCTCGGCGACCGTGCCTGGCGCATCGACGCGCAACAGGCGGCCCTTCGAGAGGTCGACTGCGGGACTCATCCCTGTGTCGATGTGCACGAGCCGTCGTGGGCGAGCACCTCGCGCCCTGCGGGTGAGTACGCATCGAAGCGGTTGCGGTCGAGGTGGATACGGCCATCGAGCGCGACGGCGACACTGCCCGTGCGGCGGGCAACGGCCGCGGCTTCCGGTGAGAGGTCGACGACGACGGCGGACGGATCCAGGCCGAGGTTGACACAAAGGCGCGCGACCATCTCGGCGATGGGCCGGTGAGCCGGATCGGTCGTCTCGACGAGGCGCGATCGCCCGGGCATGAGGCCGGTTGAGGCCGCGTCCCGATCGGAGGCGAACGCCGCCTGGATTTCGGCGACGAGCACCCTGGGGTCGGAACCGTCGCCATTACAGAAGCTCGCAGCGAGCTCGGGTGACCACGCGCAAGCGGTTTCGAAGATCCACTCGCTCCGGCTCGGGTGGGTGTCGCTGAGCTCCGCGAGAAAGCAGCTCACGGGCTTCGGCTCGTGACCGAGGTCCTCGATCCCTTCCCAGATGGACTCCGCAAGGGCCTCGTCGTGCTCGGCCGCGCGTGACCGCTTTTGGCGCGAGCGCGAGTCCGGGAGACGAGTCCGGGGATCCTGGTCAATGGCTGGCGCGCAGTCCCGTGAATTCACGATGACCTCTCAGGAGGTGACGGGCGACCCCCATCTGCGACCTTGACGTCATGGCGTTGCCAATCGGTGCTTAAGTCGCCTTAGTTCTCGAACCGCCGTCGGCCAAGGCAGACTCCGAAAGCGGCCAGCACGCTTCATCAGTCTCTGATTGGGACGTCGGCGGACCCCTCTCGATCGCACCCCGGGACACCCCTTGAGCCAAGATACTAATTAGATTACAGGGCTTTATGGACAAAGATCGAGTCCAATGGCCACCTTTTTAGGGGGCATAGCCGAGGGCGCTTCACGGAAGACTCCCTCGGGCGCGAACGCATGGGGGTGCGGGCAAAGAAGACGAGCGCCGTCCGCGAAGCGCTGAATCTCCAGGACGGCTTCGAGCATGGCCTCCAGAGTTGCCTTCTTCTCTTCGGGCATGCGCGCCATTCGCACGACACGGAGCAGGTCGCCTTCTGCGTCGTAGATGCTGATTGTCCCGCAGCCAACCTCGCGATAGCCCGCCGGTCCTTTGGTGAGCTTGCCAGCCGCGGCTGGCTCCAGATCGCGCAGATCCTGCGCATCTTCGGCGGTAAAACCTTGATCGCCAAGATCAGTCAGTGCCGGTCCGATCGTACTCCGCAAGGGAGGCGACGACCTGGTCGAGCACCTCGTTGCTGTTGAACTGCTCTCCGATATCGACGGCTTCTTCCATGGCTTCAGGCGAAAGTGCGGCAAGCTGCGACTCGACGGACATAGCGACTTCCTCGGTTCGGGCGATGGGTAGGAGGCGAGCGAGGCATAAGTACATGGCCGCCTCGCGCCCCATCCAGTGACCCGGGCGCGACCCAAGGCTCTCACGGCGCCACCATCTGCAGCGCGCCGAGGCGTTCACGGCGCTCCTCTGGGGAGGGCGTTTACAACTACACGTACGATGCGCGCGCGACGACCCTCGGCGAGTTCGTGGTGCCGCCGACCAAGGCCGAGGAGATGTACGCGCCCGAGACGTTCGGACGGGGTGCCTCGGACAGGGTCATCGTCACGGAGTAATCGCCTCGGACTCGACGACGTGGTGCCCTGGGGCCGCTCCCAGGGCGGCCGCGAGCAGCGTCGCCGCGACCCGTTCGGCGCTGACGGGGCGATAGCGGCGCGGCACGACGAGGCTCACGGCGCGGGTGAAGCCGTTGGCGATCCGCTCGGCGCGGCGTGGCTTATCGCGTTCGCCCGTGAGGCCTGCGGGTCGCACGACGGTGTACGAATCGAAGCCGAGTGCGGCGATGGCGGCTTCGATCTCGCCCTTGGTGCGCAGGTAGAGAAAGTGCGAGTTCGCCTTGGCGCCGACCGAGCTGGTCAGGGCGAAGGTGGTCGCCCCGTGGGCATGGGCGCTGCGTGCGACGGCCTGCACATAGTCGAAGTCGACCTTGCGAAACGCCTCGTCCGAGCCGGCTTGCTTGCGCGTCGTGCCGAGCGTGCAGAGGACCGCGTCGACCGCCCACCACGGGGCGTCGAGCGGCAGCGCGGCGAAGTCGACGATCGGGTTGTCGAGCTTCGGGTCGGTGAATGCCAGGGCCCGGCGGGTCGGTGCGACCACGTGCGTGACCCGTGGATGGGCGAGCGCCTGGGTCAGCACGGAACGTCCCACGAGCCCGGTGGCTCCCGCGATGAGTATCGTTGTCATCACACCTCTCGTATCGCTCGATAGCACGCATTGGCTGACGACACGTCCGAACGAACGAACCACGTGGCCTCGGTTGACCCGGCAGGCGCTTGGCTGGTAGGCGTATCGTCGCGTCCCGCCAACAGGAGTCTCAATTGAGCCGTCCAAGTCACGTCCGCTTCGCTGGTCTTGCGTCCACTTCCATTGCGGCGCTGCTCATGGGCTTCGTGCTCGCACCGCTCGGCGCGTGTGGCGACGACGCGACGACTGGCGACGCGACGAGTGCCCCTGATGGCAGCGGCAACGATGCGACCGGATCTGACACCGTCGGCGGCGGCGGCGCGACCGCGTGCGAATTCGCGTTCGCACTGACCAACCCCGCCGGCAAGGACTTCGGCGAAGGCTGCACGACCGACGCCGAGTGCATGTACAACGTGTGCGTCCTGCCGGATGCGCCGGGCAACATCACCAACGCGCAATTCGGGTTCTGTTCGCGTGGCTGCGACTGTAACGACGACAGCAACTCACAGATCCCCGCCGAGCTGAAAGAGCAGTTCGACTGCCTCTACCCGTCGGGCTTCCCAAAGCGCCACCACATCGTCGTCGAGTGTGGCTCGGTCGCGGCCTGCCAGGCGCTCGACCCGGCCTGGACCTCATGCGAGACGCCGAACACGGGCGGTGCCCGCAAGGTCTGCCACGCCTTGTGACGAGAGCGGCGACAGCGACGGTCAGGGCGCGTCGCTGACGGTGATGAAGTCGGCGTCGCGGCGCTGCGTGCCATCGTCGGCTTGGTAGACCTCGAGCTCCTTGGCGTCGGCGGTCAACGCGAAGTCCGCGGGCACGACGAGCACGACGAGGTCGTCGCGTGCGTAGTCGTCGACGTCGCGCACGACCGTGTCCGCGGTCGGGGTGGCGCCCGCGACGCATACGCTCGACGGCGCGACCTGCGTCGCGTCGAAGCCATCGGGATGGCGACGGCGATCGGCGTCTCGGACGTGAGGTCCACGACGTTGTCACGCGCATCCGGCAGGAGGTCGACCACGCCGATGCGAATGACGCGGTTCGCGTTGTTCAACGCCACGTAGAGCTTGCCGTCGGCGCCGGCTGTAAGCCGATTCTACCGCGCCGTCTCCGGCCAGGACCTGCAGGTCGAGTCCTTCGGCGGCAGCGAGATCGTTGTCTTCAAGGGCGACGAGGAAGACGTGCGCGGCTGTCTCATCCGTGGGGAGCGATTCGCACCCGGCCCCGGCGGCGCGGTGATCCATCTCAACGCCGGCGCCTTCACGGGCGGGTTCGATGGTGCGCTCGAGCGCATCCCGGCCGCGGGCGGCTCGGTCGTCAGCGGTCGCACCTCGATTGGCCTGATGGGCTGGATCGCCCTCTTCAAGAACAGCGAGGGCAACGTCGTCGGGCTGCATCAGGTCGCTTGATTGGGGCTCACGCGGCGGCTGTTCAAGGCCGCTGTGCGCTGCCGCGATACAGCGCCAACAGCGACCGGCTCCGGCAGCAACGGTCGTAGGCTCAATCCCGGATAGACCAGGCGACGACCGCATGGGTCATCGCTTGGAACGGATGGCGCGATCGTCTAGGGTGGACGGGCCATGGAAGAGCCCCTCCACCCGGCCCAGATCGCCGCCTACCGCAGGATGAGCGCCGCTCAAAAGATCGAGCAAGCCCTGGGCTTGTATTGGTCAGCCCGAAAACTGAAGGTCGACGCCCTGCGGCGCGAACATCCGGAGTGGACCGATCAGGAGATCGAGGCGCGAATTCGGGAGATATTCCTGCTTGCTGTCACATGAGCTGTTTGCGCTGTTCACGCGCCCGCTGGAGGCGTTGGGGATCCCTTACTTCGTGACCGGTTCGGTGGCGAGCCTCGTCTATGGCGAGCCTCGATTGACCCACGATATCGACCTCGTGATGACCCTCCGGGACGCCGACGTGAGCGGGCTCGAAGCCGCGTTCGGCGCCGAAGAATTCTATCTGCCACCGGGCGAGGTCATGCGGGTCGAGCTGCGGCGACGCACGCATGGGCACTTCAACATCATCCACCACGCATCGGGCTTCAAAGCCGACATCTACCTGAGCGGCACGAGCCCGCTGCATGCCTGGGCCTTCGCGCGGCGACGGCGCAGCGGCAATGATCCGGCGGCGTTCTGGTTGGCGCCCCCGGAGTACGTGATCGTGCGCAAGCTCGAGTACTATCGCGAGGGCGGCTCGGAAAAGCACCTGCGAGACATCCGCTCGATGTTGGCGGCACTTGGGGATGACCAACTCGATCGGGTCGCGCTCGCGGCGTTGGTCGCGAGTCAATCGCTCGAATCCATCTGGGCCCTGGTGGCGCCGGGCTAAGTCCTCGTCTGGGCTTGCAGATCAATGGGTTGTACCGACCCAGCGATAGCCGCGGCCGCGCGTGACACCGCTCGCTCCGATGCGCGAATCGGCTTCGAGGGCGGCGCGCACCGCACCCCATTCGATGTCGGAGATCGTGGCGGTGGACACCAGGTCGGCGCGCTTGAGCGGGGCTCCGGACGCTTTGCGCAGCTCCGCGATGGCGCGTTCGAGCGGGGTTGTTGGACTTGGGGGCGCGGGTGCCGGCCTTCCCTTGGAGGGTGAAGCCTGGACTGCGGGTCCATCGATCGCGATCTTCTTGCGGACGCGAGGCGTGATCGCGGCCGGTGCTTCCAAGGGCTGAGTCACGTCGCGTGCTTCAGGCGCAGCATCGGGGGCAGAGGCTTCCAGGCCCTCCTCCGAGAGCAGCGCCATCAGCTCCGCGACCGTCACCGACATGGCCGAGCCGGTGCCTTCTAGCAGGCTCGCGACCATGGCGCGCTTGTCGCCGTGGAGGCCGAGGATCTGCTCTTCGATGGTGCCCTGCGCGACCAGCCGATAGACCGTCACCGGCTTGTCCTGGCCGATGCGATGTGCGCGACCGGTCGCCTGGTCTTCGACCGCGGGGTTCCACCACGGGTCGAGGTGGATCACCTCGCTCGCCGCGGTGAGGTTCAATCCGACGCCGCCTGCCTTGAGGGACAGCAGGAACGCGTCGACGGTGCCGCCCTGGAAGCGGTCGACCTCGGCGATGCGTCGCTCGGCCGGGGTGCTGCCGTCGAGGTAGGCGTAGGTCAGCCCAGCCGCGTCGAAGGCGGTCCGCACGAGCGCGAGCAGCTCGGTGAACTGGCTGAAGACGAGCACCTTGCGACCCTCGTCGCGAAGCTCGGTCATCAGCTCGAGGAGGCGGTCGAGCTTGGCCGAGCTCGGGCCGGCCTTGGGGTCGACCAGACGCGGGTGACACGCGAGCTGACGCAGCCGCGTCAACACCACGAGCACCCTCAGGATGTGCTTGCCGCCCGGCTTCTCGCCGAGTTGCACGGCGTCCTTGGCGAGCTCGGCCAGCGCTGACTTGCGCACCCGCTCGTAGCGTTCACGCTCGTCGGCAGGCAAGACCACGTCGACCCGGACCTCGGTTATGGCCGGCAGATCGGAGGCGACCTCGGACTTCTTGCGCCGCAAGATGAACGGCCGTACGAGGCGCGCGAGCCGTCGCACCGCATCGCCATCACCGCCTTCGATCGCACGCGCGTAGCTGTCGCGAAAGCCTTCGGCCGAACCGAGGAGGCCCGGCGCAACCGCCTGGAACAAGCTCCACAGCTCGCTCGGGCGGTTCTCGACCGGGGTGCCAGTCAATGCCAGCACGAAGTCCGCGGGCAGGTTCTTGGCGACCTGTGCTCGCCGTGTGCTCGCGTTCTTCATCGCGTGGGCTTCGTCGAGGACCACGGTTCCCCAGGTGATCGCCGCGAAGCGTTCCTCGTGGCGAACGACCAGATCCCAGCTCGTCACGATCACCGCTGCGTTGCCATCCAACGCATCGAGCGCCGTGCCACGCGCGATGGCCGCGATCGGCAGGCGCGGCGTGAAGCGCGCCGTCTCGCGCAGCCAGTTGGGCACAACCGAGGTCGGCGCTATCACCAGCGCACGCCCGAGACCGCGCCGCCGCAAGAGCAGCGCCAACGCCTGGAGCGTCTTGCCAAGACCCATCTCGTCCGCGAGACACGCGCCCCGCGCCCAATGCGCGAGCCGCGCCGCCCAGACGAGTCCGTCGTATTGATAGGGTCGCAGCTCGGCCTTGAGGCCCGCCGGCACCTCGACCTCCAAGGTCGCCGCCTCGGCCAGGCGCTTGCTCGCCAGGAGCCACTCGGGCGGACCTTCGACAGTCGCGCCAAGCGACTCCAGCTCGGCGATGAGCGGCGCTGCGAACATGCTCGCACGCAGGCCACCGTCCTTGTCCTCGCTGGCGCGCATCAGCGCTTCGAGCGGCGCCAGCTCCTTGGTGAGGGCCGCGCCGAGCTCGAGCACGCGCTCGTCGTCGAGCTGTACGAAGCGCTTCTTGTCGCGCAACGCCTGCAGCAGCTCGGCCAGCGGCAGCTCGCCACCATCGAGCTGGAAGCCACCACGCACGTCGAGCCAATCCTTCTTCAGGCCGAGCTTGAGACGCAGCTTGTCGATGCGCCGATTGCGTTGGACCTTGGGCTCCTTGGTCCGCCACTCGACCCGCAGAGGCGCTGGCACCGGGCGGGCCTCGGCGCTGCCGCTCGCGCTCGCCGTCAGCGCGCTCCATATCTGCACCGCCGCCTCGAGCCCCTCGATCCGCCAGGTGAACGGACCGTCGTCATTGACCGCGAGCCCTACGTCACGCGCGATGGCCGCGACCGACTGACACTCGCGATCGAACGCTCGCTGCACATGCCCCACACGCCCATCGCGGCGAAGTGCGATGACCTCTTCCCCGACACCCGGCGGCAGCGGTCCGAGCTCGGGCACTGGCTCGGCGCATGCCTCGACCGTCAGCACCTTGGCACCCCGCGGCCCTTCGAGCCCGAGTCGGAAGACGATGTCGGAGGCGGGCGGATGGGCCTCACCGAGCCAGCTCGCGTCCTTTTTTACGGCGACGTGCGGTGCGATCGCCAGGAGCGTCTCCGCCAGCGCAGACGCGGACTCGGTCGGTAACACCGCGTCGCCCGAGCTGCGCAGCGCGAGCCAGGCCCGGTGTGCGCCGCGCGACCAGAAGCCGATCTGGACCCGGCCTGCTGCCTCATCGACCGCCACCGTCCAGTTCCCGGGACGCGGCTGAATCTGCGGGTCGAGTGCCAGGTCGCCCAGGCGCACGACCACGCGTGGGCCGTCGGCGCCCTGGACGACCTCGACGCGCGGCTCGACGACCTCGATGCGCAGCCGCACCAGGTCGCGCTCGAAGCGCGTGTAGACGCGGTCGGATCCGACCAGCGCCGCGAGCGCCTGCGCGAGGTAGTCGCTGTGGTCGCCCGAGCGTTGCTGGAAGGCCGCCTTGACGAGCGTAAGCGCTATCGCGTCGGCGGGGTGCTCGAGATCGAGTCGGTCGACCTCGACGCGTGAGATGGCGTTGACCTTCATGCCGATGCCCGACTTCTTCGGGGTGAACCAGGCAATCGCGAGCTCGTCGCGCGACTTGAGCAGCCACCCGAGGTGGCCTTGCTCGACGGGCATGGTGGTGGCGGACGCGCGTAGGCGCTTCAGCATGCGCTCCCAGCTCGGCCCCTGGAAGTGCACGCGCAAGCTCTCGGCGCCCTCACCCGGCAGCCGCCCCGTCAGCGCGTCGAGCACGCGCTCGACCGCGGCGAGCTTCATGCGGCAGGGCTTCGCACCCTGGTCGCAGTGGGCCGTCGGCTGCTCGCCTCCGACTGCGACGGTCGCCCGTTGGCAAGGTCCGGACAGGCACGCGAATAAGCCGGAGGGGCCCGGCACCGTCGCGGCGATCTCGTCTGACAGCGCGTCCCACGAGAGCACGGTCGCGGCGCGCAAGGCATCGTCGATCGGTGTCTCGGTCTTGGCGAGTCCCTCTTGAAGGCCGAGCAGGCCCGCCGTGACAGGGCCGGGAGCGGCGGCGCGCCACGCCGCGAGTTGTTGTGCGCGGGCCGGTGCCTCGCGCGCGAGGGCCGCGCTGAGCTCCTTCGCAGTTGTCGTGCACCAGGCCCGCAGCTCAGTGCCGCGCACCCAGGGAGAGTCGAGGTGGGCACTGACTGTCTGCGGCTGGCCCCAGGCGCCGGTCAGATACGGGTTGAGGCCAGGGATTTCGAGGCCGCATTGCTGCCGCCGCGCGCTGAGCACGCGCACATCCATGGCGCCGATCGGGCCCAGCGCATCCGCGACCGGCGCTGAGTCGAATTCTTTGTCGAGTGCCCCACCTAGAGCCGCCAGCGCGGAACGCAACTGCGCCAGGCGTTGTCCTGCTACGAGATGCTTTAGCGGCCGCCATGCGGCAACCCAGGAGCCTAGCGTCGCGTTGTCGAGCTTGTTTCTGGCCTGACGCTCCGTGATGCGCTGCGTGAGCTGTTGAAGGTCGATGTAGTCATCGAACACTGTCTGCATCGCGAGGGGTTCAACCCTCCCTATCAGCGCGTAGACCTGCTCGAAGGTCAGGGTCCTGGCGCGCGGCCACCAAGGTGCATGGGTGAGGTCAGGAGGCGTTGCGAAGCGGCTCATCGTTCGCGCTTACCTGCTCGGGATCGGACCCGCAAGTGCAAGTGCGTCACTCGATGAGGTGGTCCTCGAGCGAGAAGCCGGACTTGAGGATCGTCACGGTGAGTGGACCCCCGTCGTCGTCGACGTCGAGGACCACCGTGCCGTCCACCTCGGTGGTGCCGCGCGCGAGCTCGACCTCGCCGCGCATGACGATGACCGTCGCGCCGCCGATGAGGTTCAGCGGGGCCGCGCCGTCGGAGTCGCTGACGGTGAAGGTGACCGCGCCGCCGCCCACTGGCAGGGCCGAGTGCGTGAGCACGAGCTGCTTCAGATAGATGAAGTCGTGCGCGTGCACGAGGCTGATGTCGCTTGGCAGGTCGCGCAACAGGCGACCCGTGAGGTTCGGGTCCTTCAGCTCCATGCCGTGGTCCGCGGTGAGAACAATGATCGTGTCGTCGTAGATGCCGGCTTGCTTCAGGATTTCGATCAGCATGCGCAGGCGCGCGTTGGTGCGTCCAAGGACCGTTTCGCGCAGCTCGTCGCCGTGGGGTCCAGCCTTATGGCCAGCACCATCGGTCGAGGACAGGTTGATGATGCTGTAGCGCGGGATCGGAAAACCCTTGGCCGGGTTCGCGATGAAGAGGCCGTAAGCGTTGGTGACGGTGCTATTGTCGAGCAGGCCCTCGACGTCGAGCAGGCTCGCTTCGGGGTAGGTGAAGGTCTGGCCATTGAGCTCGAGGCTGTCGACCGGTTCGGGCACCTTGTAGCCGTCGGGCAGCCGTCGTTCGAGCGTGGCCAAGGGTGCCCCGCGGGTCGACGGGTCGTTCAGGCTCGCCGTGAGGATGCCGGTCGCGTTGGTGGTCTTGTTCCAGACGCCGCCGAAGCTGCGCAACATCGCCTCGTGCAGGGTCTCGATCGGCAGGCCGGGGTGCGCGCTGCCGACGAACTTCTCGGTCGAGAACAGCTCGGCAATCGGTGCGAACTCGGTCGCCACCGGACGCTCGTAGAACGAGTTGTCGACCAGGCCGTGATGCCCACTGTAGGCGCCCGAGCCGACTACATTGTGGCTTGGGTAGGTGTTCGACGGGAAGTTCGTGATGGCGCCATGACGGAAGGTCACGCCGCGCGCCATCAGTTCGCGATAGGCGTCGAGATCACGCGCGCCGTCAAAGGCCTGGTGCAGGAGCTCCATCGAGGTCAGGCCGTCATTGATTAAGATAATGGCGTATTTCGCGGTGGTGCCGTCGAGCACCGCGCCGAGCGGACGGCCGTCCTGCCAGGCGAGGTAGACGTCGTCGGAGAGGAAGCCGTCCGGGCCGACGCCGGTCGTCTTGGCGACGCCAACCGCCTTGGCGATCGTCGGCGCGACGTCGACGATAGGGACCGCTTCGTCGCGCACGAGGAACGGGGTCGCAGCGTCGCCGCAGGGGCCGGCACACGCGCTGCTCCAGCCGTCGCCGGTCTCGTCGCCGCTCTTGATGACGCCGGCACCAGAGACGATCAGCGGTGAGCGACTTTGGAGGGCGGCGAGGTGACCGTGGTTGCCGCGGTTGCCGTAGTAGGAGACCTCTTCGAGCACGAGGTCGCCCGCGCGTGGGTCGTCGAAGATCTGGGATAGACGCTCATACCCGAACGGATACGGGTGCTTGGCGGCCGGCACGCGCACGAGCCGTTCGTCACCAGGCGCAAAGCCGAGCGATTCATAGTCCGCGTTCGGGGCAAACGGTTCGCCAGCCGCGAGGAACGATTCATAGTCCGAGAGGTCGGTCGCGATCTGGTAGCCGATCGGGTTTGCGTCGTCGTCGGGCTTCAACGGCGAGCCTTCCAGCGCATCGACCGAGTCGAGCAGGAAGACGCTGTAGGTGGTCGCCGGTACGTCATCGATGACGACGCGGTTGCGCGTGAAGTAGATGTTGCCGCGCGGCGAGTAGACGTAGATGCGGCGCTCGCCGCCCATCACGCGCAACGCTGCGACGAAGTCGAGCAGCTCGGGGGTGGCGAGGGCATTGGCGATGACCCGCTTGGCGAGCGCTTCTTCGCTGGGCTGGAGGCCCTGGTCGACGACGGTGAGGGCCGCGTCGATCGGGTCGCCGACCGCGAGGCCGGCCGGGCAGCAGGTGCCGGGGTCGCGTGCTTCGGGCTCGGCGTCGGGGGTCAGCACCCAGCCCGAGGCGATCGCTGGGCGGCCTTCGAGCGCGATGTCGACCGCGATGATTCCGTCGCCATCGGGGTCGAGGATCTCCATCGCCGTCGACGCATCGATCGGCAGCGGCAGGTCGGCGTTCTCGAGGATGTCTTCGACGCCTGCGCGCGACAGGATGCCGGAGAGCCGCGTTGGGTCGAGGCGCTGGTCGCCGTCGCCGAAGGTCGCCTCGAAGCGTACGTCTTCGACGCGGAGGCGAACGCCACGCACGATCTCGCTGATGTTCGAGAGATCGATGACGACCTCGGGGGCGGTCGCGACCACCTGGTTGCCCGTGCGGGTGCCGTCGAGCAGCACCTGGAAGGCGCCGGTCGCTGGGTCGAGCGAGCCGAGCTCGAGGCTGAACTCGTCGTCGGTCGTGCCGGCCGTGTCGTCGGGGCCGAGGGCCGTGCGTTTGGCGATGCCGCCCTTGAGCGTCACCGTGCCGGGGCCGGCGCTGGCGTCGGCAAAGAGCAGGATCGGTGGCCAGCGGTCGAGGATGCTGCTCAAAAAGGTGCGGAGCAGGGTCGGCTCGATGATGTCGACCAGATCGAGGATGTATGGAGCGCCGTCCGGGACGTCGAGCGCGGGGGTCGAGAGCGGGTCATTCGGGTCGCTCGCAGCGGCCGCTTCCCAGCCGTCCCAGTAGCCGTCGGCGTCGCTGTCGGTAAGCGTCGGGTCGGTGCCGAGCGCGGCCTCTTCGGCGTCGCTCAGGCCGTCGCCGTCCTGGTCGGGTTCGGTGACGGTCTCGCCGTCGGGGGTGTCGGTCGCGTCGGACACAGCATCGGGATCGGGGGTGTCGAGTTCGCTGGCGTCACGGGTATCGAGCCCGCTGGCATCGGGGGCGGCGTCGGTCTTCTTGTCGTCGTCGCCGCAAGCGGCGAGCGCGATGGCGGCGATGGAAATGAAGCGCAGGCATGACATCGGGACACCTCTCGTGCGAGAGGCCGTGCCTACCACATTCGGGGCGGGTGTCATGGGCTGTATTCGAATCTTGTTGGGGCTCGCGCTGCTGGGCTGCGGGGACGGGGACGGGGGCGTGGGCGTGGGCGAGGACGTGGGCGAGGACGTGGGCGAGGACGTGGGCGAGGACGTGGGCGAGGGCGTGGGCGAGGGCGTGGACGCGGAGACAGCGGACGTCAACGCAGAGGTCGAGAGCGTCGTCGATGCGTGTGTGCCGCCGACGGGCCTGGGCGCACCGATGCCGACCGACCTCACGACGCTCGCGCCGACCGAGCCGGGGACCGTGCGAGGGGTCTGGATTTCCCCGTCCGATCGGCCGTTTCCGGCGGGCTTGCACGCGCGACTCGATGCCTGGCTCGCGCTTGCAAACGACTTCTTCTCGGCCGAGACGGCGCGCTGGACGGGGAGCGCGCGCCGCTTCGTGCCCCAGCGTGGGGCCGATGGCTTGTGGGAGGTCGTCTTCCTGCAGGGCGAGCACGAGGCCGCGTTTTATCACGCGCACGCGAGCAACCCGGAGACGGGGGATGCGGGGGGTGAGGCGTTGGCCGAGATCTTTGTGCGCCTACCGGCTGCGTTCCATCGCGACGCGATCATCGTCTACTTCTATGACACCGCCGTCGTCGCCGGGACCGGGCTCGCGCACACTGGACAGGGCGGCTCCGCGGCGCCGTGGCAGGGCGACAACGCCGGCTATGCGCTGATTGGGTCGCACGTGCTCGGGGTCGACTTCGAGACGGTTCGCAGCGATGCCGCCAACCAGGCGTGCGCCTTCGCTGACACGACGCCAAGCGGGCTCGAGGATTACGATGGGCTTGGGACCTGGCGCCCGCTCGACCGCGGCGAGTGGGCATCGACGTTCGTCGGTGCATCGATCCACGAGCTCGGCCACGCGTTCGGGCTCGAGCATGTGTTCGACGACGCGGACGGCGACGGGGTCGAGAACAACCTCATGGGCAATGGCTTTCGCCGTTTCGGCGGTCGCTTCAGCGCGCGCTTGCCACAGCCCCCGACGTTGCTCGGGCCGACCAGCGCCGCGCCGCTGGTGCTGCATCCGTTCCTTCACCCGTGAGGCTCAAGCGGCTGCAACGATGGCGGCCTCGTGGCGGGCCAGCGTGCGCTTCCAGGCACGCATGTCGAAGCGCTGGCCGGCCTCCTTCCAGAGGCCGAGCACTTCGAGCCGCCCCTTGGCGACGCGACCCTCGAAGCGCCCGACGAGCTGGCCGCGATGCAGCAGCGGACACACATAGTAGCCCCATTGGCGCTGGGCGGCGGGCTTGTAGACCTCCCAGATGTACTCGAAGCCGAACGCGTGCTGGACGAGCTTCCGGTCCCACAAGAGCGAGTCGAGCGGCCCCAGGATGCGCATGCGCTCGTCGGGCTCGATCGCACTCGCGAGGATCTGGTCGATCGCACCCGCCGGTGCGAGGTAGGTCCGCCTGGCGCCTTCGAGCGCGACCTCTTCGAGCACGCCAGCCGCGATGAGCTCGGCCGGCAGCTCGCCCGTGCGCGCCTCCGACAGCATCGACCAGTGTGGACCCGCCGCGCGCGACAGGAGCCCCGCGGCGTGCGCGCGTTCGGTCAGCGCCCAGGCGAGGAACGTGTCGCGCAGCCGCTTCTTGCCGCGCAGCTTCGCGTGGTGGTCGGGAAGGGCACGGGTCGGCACGTCCCAGAGCTTGCCGCGCCGCTCGCGACCGGCCACGACCACGTCGCAGCGCGTCCATAAGACCTCGAGCGCCATCGCCGACGCGCGCGAGGTGCCACGCCAGCCGCTCCAGTCCAGCGGGTCGACGCGCCCGAAGTCGACGATCTTGTCGAGGCCCTCGGCGCTGATAGGGCCATGCTCGGCGACCCTTTCGAGGACCCTTTCGACGATGCCCTCGGGCAGCCGATCGAGGCGGGTCGTGAGGCTCCACCAGCGGGTCTCGGCGATATGCGTGCGATACCAGGGAAAGGCGCTCGCTGGGAGGAGGCAGCGCTCCTTCGCGAAGTGCTCGAACGCGTGCCCTGGCAGCAGATGCCGGTAGATGTCGCCCTTGGCGAGCCCATCGATGCGCGCCATCGCGACCAGATCGGCATTCGTTCCGACCATGTCGAGCGGGTCGAGCTGGATGCAGCGCCGCTCGTTCAAGAGCGCGCGACACGCGCCGGCCGTATCACCGGCGGCGGTCGTGAGCGGCCGCGCGAGGCCATGGTGGGCCACCATGAAGCGCGCCGCATCGGCCGCCGTGAGCACGCGCACGACCACGCGCTCAGAGCTCCGGCGGCGACACCGGCGCCGCGATGTCCTCGAGCGCCGATTCGCCGCGTAGCTGCACGGTGAACTCGGTCATGGTGTCGCTGTCCTGGGTGGAACTCTCGCTGCCCTGGGCGGGCTCGAGCGCGGTCACGGTGGCGCGGTAGAGACCGTTGGGGATGTCGAACCACTGCTGCGGCTCGGCGAATTCGAGCCGCTCCATGTAAGCCCCGGCGCGCAGCAGCGTCGCGCCGCCGAGGAACAGCCGACCATGGCGCACGAGCAAGCGGAACGTCGTCTCCGGGCCCTGGCGGTGCGCCTCGTCCGAGGTCAGGTCACCGGCCGTGAGGCGCACGCGACAACGGCGCCCGGGTGCGCTCTTGACGGCGATGACATTGCCGCGCTGGAAGTGGGCTTCGAGCGGCGGGCGCGGCGCCGTTTCGGTCGCGACGGCGGTGACGCGGCTCCCCTCGGCGTCCGGACCGTGCACGTCGGCCGGGTGGAAGATGGCCCAGCCGTCCTCGTCGACGACCACGTCAAGGCTGCGCTCGGGCATGTACGAGGTGCGGCGTGTGAGGGTCTGGGCGCGCACCGCTTCGCGCCGACGCTCGGGTGCGAGGCCGAGATGCAGCGCGTCGAGCGTCGACAGCAACACCTCGCCGATGCGGTTTGGCTGGTCGAAGAGGAGCAGGCGCTCCTCGCGCGAGAGGCGCCAGCCGAGCGTCGTCGCCCATTGCCCAAGGCTTGCGCCGGGCAGGCTCTGGAAGGCCTCGAGCCAGTGGTCCGGCCAGGCGTTGTCGAGATTGCTCAGCGCTTGGAGCAGCTCGACCAGCTCGGGCGGCGGCGGCGCCGTGTCTTCCGGGCGCGCTGCCGCCAGGGTCGCCTGCACCGTTGGCACCCGCTTGTGGGTGGGCGACGCCGGGTCGATGGCGACGCGCGCGAGGCCGCTCAGCCGATAGCGATGGCTCGCGCCGAGGCCCTCGGGATTCCAAGTATCCGGAAATGGAACACGCTCTTCGATCTTCGCGAGCACCGCGAACGTGTGCACCGGCTCGCGGGCGCCGGACTGGAATCCCACGACCACCTCGCCCCCGACGCCGGCCTCATCGAGCGCGTTGGAGGCCCCGCCGCCGAGGTTGCCGCCGCCGACGCCGGGCGTCCACAAGGCCGCGCCCGGATGGAGCGTGGCATGGCGCAAGCGGCACAGGCGGTAGGTCGCCCCGTCGACGGGGCGCTCCGGGCGCCGGGGCCAGAACGTGAGCAGTCGCTTGAGCACGTGGGGGGTCGTGGCTCCAGAGGGGGCGTGTCTCGCGGCAACGAGAGCACAGCGTCGGCACGCAATCAACGCGCGAGCGCCAAAGACCAGCATCGGAGGATGCGGTGGAAGTGTCAACCAGCGCGAACCCGCGGCAACCCGCGGCAACCCACGACGACCCGCGGCGAGCACCCCAGTGGCCGCGCCTTGATAAAGCGCAGGGCTCGCCGCTTGACTTATGGTTTCTCGACTGCCATCGAAATGGCATGAAGGCTACCATCGACAAGGCAGGCCGTGTGGTGATTCCAGCGGAGCTTCGCAGCCGCGCAGGACTGCGACCCGGCACGGAGCTCGAAGTCGTCCTGGACGACGTCTCGATTCGGCTGATCCCGTGTGTGCCAGGTCCCGTGCTGGAGCGGGTCGAGGGGCGCTGGGTCGCCTCCGCAACGGTACCGGTGGCGGAGCGGTCGGCGGTCGATGTCGCCGCCCTCATCGACGATGAGCGCAACCGGTGGCCCTGGTGAAATCGCTGAAATCGCTGAAGTCTGCGAACTCGGTCTTCTTCGATACCAGTGTGCTGGTCGCGGGAACGATCGACTTCGGACCGCCCTCGGTCGCGTCGCTCAAGGTCCTCGGGGCGTTCGCGCGCGAGGGCGTGGGGCCGCCGCTGACGGCGTGGCACTGTTGTCTCGAGTTCTACGCGGTGACGACCCGCCTGCCGCCGGAGTATCGTCTTTGTCCCGCACAGGCACTGCAAGTCCTGGAAGATGACGTGCTCAGGAAGTGGCGTGTGTCCGATCTGTCTGAGGCTCACCGCGCGAGCTTCCTCGGCACCCTCAGCGGCGAACGCGTTGTCGGGGGCCGCCTCTACGACGCCCACATTGCTGCGATCGCCCACGCCTCTGGCGCGGCGACGGTCGTGACCGAGAATCGGCGGCACTTCACGAGCCTCATGCGATACGGCATTCGCGTGCTCGATGCGGCCGAGATTGCCCGGGAGATGGGGCTCAAATGAGACGGGCTCGACGTCGCAGACGATAGGGCGGTTGAGGTGACGCACACTCCGCACTGAGGCATCATCTCGCGATGAACGATGCTGAGGACGACCTCGAACTCGCTGACGGGGAAGCTGAAGGCCTTGTCCCGTATGCTCCAGACTTCACGCCTGCAACATTGGGAAAGGGCCTCGGTGAGGACCACGTGCTGCCCTGGTTGCTAACCGCGGCTGCTGCTTCCACGCGCCCAGCATTGCTGGACCAGATAGCTGCGACCTGTCTCGCACATGTCGCCAATGCTCGGTCGCGGCGCGACATGGCGAGCCACGTTTTCCAGGGGCTACAGAACTATTTATTGGTCATCATCAACGATGACGGCAGCACCCGACTCACGAGCTTTGGCGAGCGCTTGCGTGTCGCGTCGGCCGGCGAGCGCGACGGGCTCTTCGGGCGCCACATCCTCACGATGTGCAATGGCTACCGATTGGTCGAGGCCATTCAACGGTACGAACTGCGCGGCAAGACCCCGACGCTCGAAGGGCTGACCGAAGAACTGGATCGCAGCGCGACCTCCAAAAGCCTCTCGACCATGAAGGCCTGGCTGCAGCGCGCAGGCGTCCTGAATGCGGGGCAGCGATACTCCGTGAACGAACACGGGCTCGAGTCTGCGATGGGCGTCGGAGCGAAGCGACTCCTGGGCCTGAGCCCGGCGCAGGTCGAGCTTCTGCTGGCGGCTCGCATCATGGAGTTGCAACAGGGGCCCCTCTTGGAAGCCGCAGACGTCAAGATGTTGGCCGAGCAGCGCCGACCCGACGTGCGCCTGCCTGGCAAGACGCTTGGAAAATTCGTAAAAGGCCTGGTCGAGCAGGGCCTGCTGATCGATGGCGGTCATGTTTCCAGCCGGGGCGGGCGTCGCGTGGCGTTCAGACTCGCGCCGACGGCTCACGAACTGACCGACGAGCAGGTGCGTTCGTTGGTCGCGCAAGCTCAAGCCGGAATGCTGCTCTCCGACATGCGCTCGCTGACCGATGTCATGGCTGCGCTCGCGACCGGCAATGCGGATACGCGCGGTCGTCTTGGGGAGATGCTTGCGGTGCACGCATGTCTGATGCTCGGACTGCGGGTCTTGGGGTGGCGTTCGCGCAGCCCGGTCGAGGTCGATCTCGTCGCCGATCGCGTCAGCGGGCTGACCTATCAGCGCTGGCACATCCAGGTGAAAAACGTCGACGGCGACCTGGACTCGGATCGCGTCGATCGCGAAGTCGGTGCGGCGGTCGGCACCGGCGCCACCCACATCTTGTTCGTCGTGCCCCGCGGTGGCGCGACGTCCGCCGCACGGGGAGAGATGAACGCCAAGAGCCGCCTGACAGCCCTGCATGTTTACGCGCTGACGGACCAGGCGTTCGCTTCACCCGTGCTCGTCAGCAACCTCCTGCGCGAGCTGACGGCCCAGGAGGCACACCTCACGCGACTCAAGCGCTTGGAGGCAGAGCGGCGGACAGAGCCACTCTGAGGAGTTCGCACTGAACATTTGATCGGTGCCTCCTGGCGTGTTAGAGCGTCCGTGGGCGGCGAGCGAGGATGCGACATGAAGCGACCGTTGTTGATGAGCCTGTATTCTGGGGCCGGCGGCCTTGACTACGGCTTCGAGGCTGCTGGGTTCGAGACGGGTGTGTGCGTCGAGTTCGACGCGCATTGCTGCGAGACCCTGAGGGTCAGTCGCCCTGGCTGGTCGGTGATCGAGCGCTCGATCTTCGATGTGCCGACGTCGGAAATGCTCGCCTGTTGTGATCGTTCCCCGGGAGAAGTCGATCTCCTGATCGGTGGTCCCCCCTGCCAGCCCTTCTCGAAGGCAGGCTATTGGGCGCGTGGAGACTCGATGCGGTTGAACGATCCGCGAGCAAGTACCCTCGATGCGTACCTGCGCGTGCTCGAGGAAGCCCGCCCGCGCGCATTCCTCCTGGAGAATGTCGAAGGTCTGACATTCGCCGGCAAGGACGAAGGCCTGCGGCTGTTGCTTGACGGCATCGCCGCCATCAACACGCGCACGGGCAGCGACTACAAGCCGACATTGGCGGTGCTCAACACCGCCAGTTATGGGGTGCCGCAGCTCCGAGAGCGCGTTTTCATCATCGGCTCACGCGACGGAAAGGAGTTTCGCTTCCCGGCGGCAACCCACAGGAGTGCGACGGACAAGGCTCCGACGCTGCTCGATGAACTCTGTCCAACGGAGTCCTTTCGAAACGCGTGGGACGCGATCGGCGATCTCGCGCCGCTTCCCGATGAGGATCTCGCTATTCGGGGAAAATGGGCGGATCTGCTGCCATCGATTCCGGAAGGAAACAACTACCTCTGGCACACCGAGCGCGGTGGCGGTCGGCCGCTTTTCGGCTGGCGTCGGCGCTATTGGACGTTCCTCTTGAAGCTCGCCAAAGACCGGCCTTCATGGACGATTCAGGCGCAGCCGGGGCCCGCCGTCGGGCCGTTTCATTGGGAGAATCGCCGTCTGAGTACGCGCGAGCTCTGTCGCCTGCAGACCTTTCCGGAAGATGTGCGCGTTCAGGGTCCGCGCATCGCGATTCAACGGCAGGTTGGCAATGCGGTTCCCTCGCTGATGGGCGAGGTTCTCGGTCGCGCAATCCGGACACAGTTGCTTGGCCTCGCGCCGCTGCGTCGACCGCTCGCGTTGCTGCCCAAGCAGCGGCAGCCGGTGCCGGCGCCGGAGCCCCTGGTCGATGTGCCGGCGCGCTACCATGCGATGCAGGGCGTGTACGAGGCCCATCCGGGAACCGGCAAGGGCTATCGAGCGAGCAACCGTGCAACCGAGCCGAGCCCGAACGCTTGACCGTGGTCGGCCTTACTTCGTGATCCAGTCGCGATAGGCGTCGAGGTTGCGCTCGCGCCCGAGGAACGTGCGGACCAGGTTCTCGGCCTTGTCGGTGCCACCGGGCTCTAGCACCATCGTGCGATAGTCCGCCGCGACGCCCGGGTCGAGCAGGCCCTTGGCCTTGAAGCGCCCGAACAGGTCCTTCGCGATCGCGAGCGACCACTGATAGGTGTAATAGGCCGACTTGTAGCCGATGAGGTGCGCGAAGTTCGCGTAGAGGCGGTCTTCGGGCGGACGTGGATACGGGCTCCAGGCCGCGTACTCGGCGGACGTGAAGGCCTCGAGGTCGAGGGTCGCGGCGTCTTGTGAGTGCAGGTGGAAACTGTAGGCCGCGTAGAAGAGCTGGCGCGCGAGTTCGACGCCCTTGCCGAACTCCTCAGCCTTCTTCATCGCGTCGACGAGGCGGGGTGGGATCACCTTGCCGGCCTTGTTGATGGCGAAGCGTGCGAGCACCTTCGGGTCCCAGGCCCACTCTTCCAAGAGCTGCGAGGGCGCCTCGACGAAGTCCCACTCGACGTTGATGCCCGAGGTCGACAGCCACTGGCTGTTCTGCGCCAGCAGGTGATGGATGAGGTGGCCGAACTCGTGAAAGAACGTGACCACGTCCTTGTGGTCCATGAGGCCTTCGCCGCCCTCGGCGGTCGGTGCCGGGAAGTTGCACACGAGGCTCGCCCACGGCAGGCGCGTCGTGCCCTCGGCGTTCGCGAGCCCGGTCTGGATCGGGAACATCGCCGCGTGTTTGTACTTGTCGCTGCGCGGGTGCATGTCGAGGAAGAAGCGGCCGATCACCTTGTCGTTGCGGCTCACCTCGTAGGCTTCGACGCTCGGGTCCCAGGCCGCCGCGTCGACGCGTTTGGTGAAGCTGATGCCAAAGAGCTCGCCGTAGAGTGCCAGGATCCCGTCGCGCACTTTGTCGTAGGCGAGGTACTCACGCACCGTCTTCGCGTCGAACTTGTACTTGTCCTTGCGCACCTGCTGCATCAGGTAGAAGCGGTCCTCGACCTCGACCACGGTCGCGGTCTTGTCGATCTTCTTCTTCGCGAGGAGGAGGGTCGCGAGATCCGCGTCGATGCGCGGCTGGGCCGCCTTCTTCGCGTCGTCCAGGAAGCCCGCGACCACCTCGGCCGTGCCGGCCATCTTGTCGGCCAGGTCGAGCGCCGCGAACGTCGGGAAACCGACGAGCTTGGCGAGCTCCTGACGGAGCGACAGGATCTTCTTCAAGACCTCGGCATTGACCGGATAGCCGCGCGCCGCCGAAGCGTTCGCGAGCGCCTTGCGCGCCGCGGGATCGGCCGCGTAGGTGAGGAACGGCAGCAGATCGGGATAGTCCGTCGTGACGACCACCTTGCCGTCGGCGCCGGCCTTGTGCGCCTCCTTCCAGTCGTCGGGCAGGCCGTCGAGTGCGGCCGGGTCGACAGTAATCGAGCGCGTGTCGCCGTTGACGTTCTTCTGATAGTCCTGCGACAGGCGCGTCAGCTCGTCGTTGATCTCGGAAATCCGCTGGCGCGCGGCCTCGTCCTTGTCGACACCGGCCAGGCGGAAGTCGCGCACCGACTTCTCGGTGAAGTGGCGCGACACCGGGTCGAGCCCGTCGAGCCCAACCTTTGACAGCGCATCGAAGATCGAGCGGTCGAGGCTCACCTCGGTGCGGAACTTGGCGAGGCTCGTGCGACACGCCTCGGCTGCGTCGCGCACGCCCTTGTCGGGGCTCACGTTGAACAGCAACGAGGCGTAGCCATCGATCGTGTCGAGCTCGAGTGCCAGCCGGTCGTAGGTCGCCAGCGTCTCCTCGGCCGGCACCTGCGCGCGCTGGAAGCGGTCACGCACGAGCTTGGCCCGCGCCACCGCGCGCTCGCAGGCACGGGTCAATGTCGCCGCGTCGCCCCACGCCGGCGCTTCGAGGAGCCGCTTCGACTCGACGATGCCGTCGCCCACATCGGCCACATCAGGCGAGGCGACGTTGCTGGTCGGTGTGCCCGGGGTCGGGGTCGGGGTGGCAGCGACCGGCGCGCCCGGCATGGTGCCGGCATCGTTCGCGGCCGACGGCCCGGTCGCTGCGGCGCCGGCGTCGTTGTTGGCCCCGCTCATGACGTCAGGGGTGCTGGTCGTGGGCGGCGCGTTGGGCACGGTCGGGGACGGTACCTGCTTTGGGATGCGTGGGTCGTGTGGCGAGCAGGCGAGCAAGCTGGCGGCGACCGCGAAGGCGAGCGCGAAGGCGGGCAATCTCATGGGGGCTCCTGAAGGGAAACGAGGCCGTGGGCCGGGCGAGCTATTCGGACAAGATCCAGGCGCGATAGGCGTCGAGGTTCTGCGGTCGACCGAGGAAGTCCAAGACAAGCTCGGCGGCATCCTTCGTCGCACCGGCGGCGAGCACCTTGGTCCGGTAGTCCGCGGCGACCGCGGGATCCATCGGGTCTGGCGCGAAGCGCGTGTAGAGGTCCTTCGCGATCGCGAGCGACCATTGATAGGTGTAATAGTTGGACGAGTAGTCGGTGAGGTGGCCGAAGCTCGCGAACAGCGCGTCGACCTCGGGCCGCGGATAGGGGCTGTAGCGCTTGTACATCGCGGTCGTGAAGGCCTCGAAGTCGAGCGCGGCCGGGTCCTCGACGTGGATGAACCACGAGTAGGCCGACAGGAATATCTGGCGCATGAGGTCCATGCCACGGCCGAAGCTGTCGGCCTGTTTCATCTTCGCGACGAGGTCGGTCGGGATCGGCTCGCCGGTGTCGACGTGCTTGGCGAAGCGCTGCAAGATCTCGGGCCGCCACGCCCACTCTTCGAGGAGCTGCGAGGGCGCCTCGATGAAGTCGCCTTCGTTGTCGCCCGCGAGCTTCACGGTTGGGCCGCGTGCCGACAGGTGGTGCACCAGGTGACCGAACTCGTGGAAGAACGTGATGACCTCGTCGTGGCTCAAGAGTGCCTTGTCGTCGGCGCCGCCCGCACCCGGTTCCGGGAAGTTGCACACGAGTGCTGCCCAGGGCCTCTGCGCACGCTCGCCCGAGAGCCCCGCCTGAACTGGGAACATCGCGGCATGCTTGAACTTGTCGACACGCGGATGCATGTCGAGCCAGAAGCGCCCGAGCTCTTCGTCGCCGCGCGACCCACGCGACATCGACCAGGCTTCGACCTTCGGGTCCCAACCGACCACCCCGTCGAGGTGCTTGAAGGTGACCCCGAAGAGCTCGCCGTAGAGTGCAAAGACGCCGTCCTTCACGGCGGTGTACGGGAAGTACGGGCGCACCAGCTCCGAGTCGAAGTTGGCGTCCTGCTTCTTCACGAGGCCGGCATAATAGAAGCGATCCCACACCTCGATGGCGGTCGCCTTCGTGCCATTCGGGCCCTTCAAGTCCTTCGCCTGCTTCGCGACGAGCGCGCGCGCGACGTCCTTGTCCGAGCGCGGGCGGGCCGCAGTCGCGATGTCCTCGATGAAGGCCGTGACCGTCTCGGGGGTCTTGGCCATCCCGTCCTGCACGCTGAATGCCGCCCAGTTGGCCTTGCCAAGCAGCGTCGCCGCCTCCTTGCGTAGCGTCAGGATCTGCCTCAGCGTCGCCGCGTTCTCGGGCATGCCGCGGGCGGCGCTCGCGTCCCAGAGCGCACGCCGTGTCGCGTCGTCGGCCGCGTATTCGAGGACCGGATAGAGGTCCGGATAGTCGGTCGTCACGGCGATCTTGCCGGCCGCATTCGGGGCATGGCTCGCGAGCCAGTCCTTCGGCATGTCGGCGAGCTTGGCGGGCTCGACCTCGATCGTGCGCGTGTCCTGGTTCAAGCGCTCGCTGTAGTCCTGCGACAGCTTCTTGATGTCGCCCTGGATGGCGGCCAGACGGGCGCGGGTCACCTCGTCCTGGTCGACACCGGACAAGCGGAAGTCGTCGAGCGAGCGCGTCACGTAGCGCGTCATCAGCGGGCCGGCCGCTGCGAGGGCCGCCGCGTCGAGCTTCGAGAGCTGGTCATAGACCTTCCTGTCGAGCCACACCTCGGCCTTGAAGCGCGCGATGTCCTCGTCACGCTTGGCCGCAGTCTCGCGCACAGTCGCGTCGGGGCTGACCTCGACCAGGAGCTGGAGGAGCCCGCTGGCGGTGTCGACCTCGAGGAACACGGTGTCGAAGTCGGCGAGCAACGCGTTGGTGTCGGCGTTGCCGGCCTGCACCCGGGCGAGCGCTACTTTCGCGCGCTCGATGCTGTTCAGCGCGAACTGATCGAGCCGCGGGGCATTGGCCCAGGTCGGCGTCGCCAACATCAGCTCGGCCGTGTCGGGCACGACCGGCGCTGGGGTCGCCGGCAGCGCGGCAGCGGCCGACGCAAGCAGCGCGGGCGGCGCGTTCGGTACGGACGGCGGCTTGAGCTGGCGGGGCAGGCGCGGATCCATCGGCGAGCAGGCGGAGAGCTGCAAGCCGGCAAGGCACAAGAGCGATAGGCGTGATGTACGGATCAGCGATCGTCGCATGCGCGCACGCATAACAGCCGGCTTGCGGCCGGGCAAGCGCGACCCGCGTGGCTTCAGCGCGGCTTGGTCACGATGAGCAGGCCCTTGACGCGCTTGGTCGGGTAGCCGAACAGCTTCATCGGCAACGGGCGCAACGGCTGCGACTTGAACAGCGCGCGCATGGCACCCTGACCCTCGGTGGTCGGGTTGAAGACGGCGCTGTCGAACGTGCCGTACACGGTCTGCTCCCACTTCTCCGGCTCGAGGTGCAGCGGGTTGATGCCGGTCGAGTCCGACACCATCCAGACGATGTGCGCTTTGAGCCAGTCGCGGATCGTCTTGAAGCCACCATGCCAGAGGAGGTGGCTCGCGGCCTTGGTCATCGCGGTGACTTTGCCCTTCTGGTCCAAGTGCTTGAGGATGCGCGGGTCCTTCGCGAGCGCGTCGTTCGACAGGTTCGCCTGGAAGTGGCGATAGATGCGGACCTCGGTCTCGCCCTTCTTGCGCAAGCGCAGCTCGTAGCTCGACAGGAGATCGTTGAGGCGCGCGTTCTTCTGCGGGCCCTTGGCGCCGGCGACGTCTTTATCGAAGGTGGCGAAGTCGGCGGCGCTGAGGTAGCGCACGGTGCCGTCGTCGTTGAGTTCGATTGAGCGCAGGCCCACCGGCTCGTAGCCGTGCACCGACAGGCCGACCAGCGCGAAGATGAGCTGCGAGGCGAGCGGCGTGCGCTTCAACGCGGCCAGGTCGAGCGTGCGGTTGTGGTTCCAGGTGACGAGTTCGTCGATGAAGCGACGGTGGAGCGCGAGGTGGCGCTTGAGCTCGTTGGGGGTCTCGCGGAAGAGACCGCGCGCGTCGCCGCCCGCTTCGAGCGAGATGGTCGTGATCTCTTTGAGATGCGGGAACACCGCGAGCGCTGTCATGAGGTCGCCACCGGCGAACGGGTAGACGACCGTCGTCGGGATGTCCTTGGGCACCAGCGTGTCGAAGAATGGGCGCGCCGGGGCGAGCCAATCCTTGCGGTAGCGCGCGATCGTCTTGGCCAGTGCCGCGCAGTGCTCGTCGACGACCGCCTTGTCGAAGTGCGGGTCGAGCGGCACCGACTCATCGCACGCACCGACGCGGAAGAGCGCCTTCACCTCGGCGTCGAGCTCGAGCGGGGCGTCGGCCCGCGAGCTGGCACTGCTCAGGAGGGGGACGAGCAGGAAGAGGGCGGCGGGGATTCGGGTCACAGGGGCTCCGCGACAGGTTTGGAGTCGCTGCTATAGTCGAGCAGCGCGGTCGTGCCAACGGCGAACGGCGTCGCTGTGTTCCTTGGCAAAGGGAGTCGGTGAGTTCTTGGCGGTGCGGTGGCGGACCCGGCGGAGCCCTGCTAACCTCGGCTGCGATGACCCACGACCGTCGAGTGCGCGTGGAGGCCGCGCGCGATCGCTTCAATGCCGACGCGCTAGCGAGCCCGTTGCTGTGTCTCTCGGGTGAGGCCGACGGCGTTGCCATCGACCTCGCGCGCATGGCCGATGACGCATCCGGGGCGGGCGCGCGCGGCACACGCGTGCTCAAGTCGATAACCGACGCGCTCGGCGCGCCCGAGGCATCTCCGTTCGTGTTGGCGGTCGCTGGCGACAGCTCGCCGATCGCGAACACGCTCGGGGCGCTCGCGCATGCGGTGCGGACCGATCGGATCGAGACCGGCGCCGACGATCTTGCGATCGGCTTCCCGTGGCTCGAGGGCCGCATTGCCGACGGCACGCTCGTGCGCGCGCCGCTGTTCCTGTACCCCGCCACGCTGACCGAGACGCGCGAGGGACCGTGGGCCTGGACGCTGGAAATCGGCGGCGCGCCCTGGCTCAACGAGGGGCTGGCGGCCTTGTTCCGGCGCCTCACGCGCGTGCGGCTCACGTACGAGGACTTCCTGGCGCACGACGAAGACGGCCTCTTCAAGTGCGACGACTCGACCTGGCAGGGGCTCATCAAGACGCTCCAGCGCGCGGGCGTCACGCTCGCCGACACGGCCAAGAACCTGCCTGCAGCACCGCTGCCGTTCGCGACGATCAACGACTCAGCCACGGCCAAGATCCCACCTGGCCAGTTCCGGCTGCAGCATCAGATCGTGCTGGGGCGCTTCGGGATGTTGGCGACCGGCAACGCCGCTGATTTCGAGGCGCTGCTCACGACTTCGCTCGACGGTTATAGCTTGGCGGGCGCGTCGGCCCTCTTCGATATCGACCCGGACGACCCGGGCTATATCGGGCGTGCGCCGGGGCGCCAGGCGGACGACCCGGGACCGTTCGGCGCGTTGCGGCGCTGGCAGGTGTTGCCGACCGACCCCTATCAAGAGGACGCGCTGCGCGCGATCGAGGACCTCACCAGCGACAACGACACCGGCCTGGTGGTCATCGGCCCGCCGGGAACGGGCCGCTCGCAGCTGATCGCGAACCTCGTCGCAGGCGCCATTCACAAGGGTTTGAAGGTGCTCGTCACGAGCCCGCGCCGGGCCGCGTTGGACGACGTCGCGTGGCGGCTGGCGGCGGCTGGCCTCGGTGAGCCGCTGGCGCTGGTGCACGACCCGTGGCGCGATCGCGGGCCGCTCTGCCATGGGATCGCGGAGTCGGTCGATCCGATCGTGACCGACCTGATAGCGCCGCCCGATCTCGGGCCCGACAACCACGAGCTGGCGCGGCTCGAGAAGGCGCTCGGTGCGCGCCTCGACGCGGCCGATCTGGCGTTCGATGCGCTGACCGGGCGGGACGGTGGGCACCCGGGGTTGGCCGAGCTCGACGAGGCGGCGCTGGTCGACCCGTTGGTCGGCCTGCCCGACCTGTCGGACTGCGTGGCGCAGGTGACGCGCGAGGAGCTGGCCGCGGCGCTGCCCGAGGTGAAGCGGCTGGCCGTAAATGCGGCCCCGTTCATCGTGCCGCACCCGCTGTCGGCGCGCTCGGATTGGGGTGAGATGAAGTCGCGCGACGTCGTGCGCTTCTATGAGGATATCGCTCGCGCGCGGTCGCAGATTGAACACTGGGCGCGCTTGAAGGCCGTGCTGGCGCCACCGGATCTGGAGCACCAGCGCAGGCTCCTACAAGAGCGCGTGGCGCCGCTCATGCAGCTCGCGCAGGATGACGACGCGGTGGCGCTGCGGCAGCATGCCGAGATCGTGTCGTGGCTCGAGGAGCCCGTCCCGCAGGCGGTGCACACGCGCTTTCTGGAGGAGCTGCGCGCGGCGAGCGAGACGCTCGAGTGGGTGCCGGCCGAGCTCATCCGGTTGACGCCCAAAGAGCTGGCTGAGCGGATCGCCAGCCTCGACAAGCTCGCGAAGATGGAAAAGAGCGGCGTCAGGCACTTCTCGCCGGCGTTCTGGTCCTTGAAGAGCCTGCCGCAGAAGCTCACCGCGACCCTGCCACCCGAGACGCCGAAGGAGGCGGGCCCGCTGTGTGAGCTGCATCGCGAGGCCGAGAAGTGGCAGAAGCTCCTGGCGTCGCTGCCCGACGAGGCCGCGTTCCGGCTCGACGAGATCGGCGAGGCGCGGGTCTTGAAGGCGCTCGTGCAGCGGCTCGATGCCGCGTTCGAGATCTGCGCGGCGGAGGAGAAGGTCGTCGCGGCGTTGCAGCCGCTCGGCTTTCCGGCGCGTCCCGAGTGGGCGCTGATGCTCAAGACCGAAGCGTTCCAGCGTGCGGCGAGCCCGTTCCTCATGTCGCTGGTCGATGAGCTGGCGCGGGCCGATGCGCTCGATGCGGTGTTTGCGGCGGTCCACCAGCTACGCGAGCCGCTGTCCGACGGGTTCGTGAACGAGCTTCGTGAGCTCGCGCGTGACCGCCCGGCGGCGGCCGAGGGTCGCCTTGCGGCGCTGGCGGCTACGGCGGCCGAGGGCCCGCAGGTGCTGGCGATCGACCAGGCGACGGCGCTGTTGCCAGGGTTCGTCGGGCGCTTCTTGCGGGCGTATGCGGGCCCGCCGCGCGAGGCATCGTTGGCGGCGCGGCGTGCGGTTCAAGAAGGATGGCGCACACTGCGCCTTGGCAAGTGGGGGCCCAGCGCCATCGAGGCGCCGCTGGTCGACCCGCGTGAGCTGCGCGCGTTGGGCGACGAGCTGACGCAGTTGGAGGCGGTGCGCAAGAACGTCGTGGTCGGGCGCTGGAAGGCGCGTATCCACGGGCTGACGGAGCTCGAGTCGCAGCGTCAGGATCTCGTGAAGCTCGTGAACGAGGCGGGGCGAAAGCGCCTGCGCGCGACGCTGCGGCAGATCGTGGAGCGCTATTGGAAGCGTGGGCTCGGGGTGCTGCGACCGGTGTGGTTCGCGCCGCTGGAGGCGGTAGCGTCGATCTTCCCGCGTGACCGCGATACGTTCGATCTGGTGATCATCGACGAGGCGCAGCGGGCGTCGCTCGGGGCTGCGATGCCGGCACTGTTGCGTGGTCGGCGGGTGCTGGTGCTGGGCGACCCGTGCCAGGCGCCACCGGCCATCCCGCGGCACGTCGGCAAGGACGCGCTCGAGCGCGATAGCTATCGTTCGCTGCTGCCGCTGGCGCGGGGCGTGTGGGCGCAGACGGCGCTGTGGTGGAACTGGGGGGCGCGCCGGGACGAGCTCTGGACGTTCCCGAACGCGGCCGCTTATGCGGGTGCGGTGGTGGTCGTGCCGAACGCGGAGAAGCGGCCGTGGGGCAAGAGCGAAGGCCTTCGCTGGACGAAGGTCGACGGGCGCTGGCACGAGGGCACGAACAAGCTCGAGGCCGACAAGGTGGTCGAGCTGGTCGCGGAAGCGCTGGCCGATCGGATAGGCGACGACGTTCCGACGATCGGTGTGGTCGCGTTCACGGCGGCGCAGGCGGCGTTGATCCGACGTCAGATCGATCGGCGCGCGGCGCGGGACGAGGGGTTCCGGGCGGCGCTGCGGGCGGACCGGGAGCGACCCGAGAGCGAGCAGCTGGTGGTCGGCGATCTGTTCGAGGTGCCGGTCGATGCGCGCGACGTGCTGGTGTTGTCGCTGACCTACGCGACGACCGAGACCTCGAAGCGGCTACAGACGGATTGGGGGCAGCTGGCCGAGCTCGATGGCGAGAGCTTCCTCGTGGGCGTCGTGACGCGGGCGCGGATCGGGCTGCATGTGGTGTGCAGCTTCCACGATGTGGCGCTGGACGCGGGGCGGCAGCCGGAGCTCGGGCCGAAGATCCTGGATGCGTTGCTTGGCTATATGCAGGGCGTGTCGCTTGGCGATGATCGGATAGAAGGCGCGGCGCTTGGGCGCTTGAAGGCCGCGACGGGGCTGGCGAGCCCGCTGTTGCAGCCGGGTGCGGGCGTCGGGCAGGTGGTCCGTGGTTTCCTGACCGAGCCGCTGGTGGAGCGCGGCCTGGGGGTTTCGTGGGAGCCGCTGCCGGGGCCGGTGGCGCCCGACATGACGGTCGCGCCAACGCAGAAGAGCGAGGCGCGGGTGGCGATCCAGACGACGCGCTTCCTGCAAGAGCCGGACGTGTTCGTGCGCGACGTGTGGTCGCGCAGGTTGTGGCAGCGGCAGGGATGGACGCTCGTGCGGGTGACACCGGGGGTGTGGCGGGCGAGCCCGGCGGGTGTGATCCGATCGTTGGAGAAGCTGTTCTCGCTGCCGGCCAGAGCCGACCAGAAGATTGTCGCAGCGCAGGAGGCGCGCGCGGCGCAAGTGCGGCTTCTGGCTGCGGAGGCCGCCGCGCGGCTCGAAGAGGGGCTGCGCTGGGCCGCGCAAGCCGAGGCAGAAGCGGCGCGACGCTGGGCGGAAGAGGCCGCGGCCGAAGCCGAGGCGGTCGAGGAGCCGCCTGCGCCCGTCGAGGAACCACGTGCGCCCGGCGAGGAGCCGCCTGCGCCCGTCGAGGAACCGCGTGCGCCCGGCGAGGAACCGCCTGCGCCCGGCGAGGAACCGCCTGCGCCCGGCGAGGAACCACCTGCGCCCGGCGAGCAACCACCTGCGCCCGTCGAAGAACCGCCTGCGCCCGTCGAAGAACCGCCTGCACCCGTCGAAGAACCGCCTGCGCCCGTCGAAGAACCCTTGCCCCTGTTCCCGGAAAAAGCGCTGGCCTCGGAAGAGGAAACGCCTTTTGTCGAAGCCATCGCGCCGAAGTCGCGCGCTCTCGTCCGGCCCGTCGTGCCGAAGCCAACGGTGCCGAACGCAATCCGGCCGAGAGTGCTGAGCGCGCCCACGCCCGCACCCGCTCCCACGCCCGCTCCCACGCCCACGCCCACGCCCACGCCCGCTCCCGCGCCCGCGCCCGCGCCCACGCCCGCGCCCACCCCCACCAAGCCCGCGACCCCGCGTCCCCCGACCCTCAGCGTCCCGCTCCCTCCTCCGCGCCCCGCGCCCGCGCCCCCCATCGCCGCGCCGCCGCCCAAGCCCGCGATTCCCACGCCCGCGAAACCCTCGATCCCGCTGCCGCCGCCGCGCGCTGCAACCGCGTCCGCAATGCCGGCCGCGCTCCCGCCCAAGCCCGCGATTCCGATGCCGCCCAAGTCTGGCGCCGTGCCACGTCCACCGACCCTGGCCGCGGCCGCGGCGGCGCCACCCTCCGCCAGCGCGCCTGCGTCCGAGCCGCCCCCGCCGGACGAGCCCAAAGCCTGATCCGGCGCGACACGGGTTGCCAATGCGGCGCGAGGGATCTAAAGGCGATCGCACAACGCGCCGCAGACCGAGCGGCCGACTTCAGGGGAGGTGCGCGATGGCCAAGATCAAAGTCAATAACCCCGTGGTGGAGATGGACGGCGACGAGATGACCCGGATCATCTGGCAGTTCATCAAGGAGAAGCTGATTCTCCCCTACCTCGACATCGACCTGAAGTACTTCGACCTCGGCATCGAGAACCGCGACGCGACGAACGACCAGGTCACCATCGACTCGGCGGAGGCGACGCTGCAGTACGGCGTCGCCGTCAAGTGCGCGACCATCACGCCCGACGAAGCGCGCGTGAAGGAGTTCGATCTCAAGGAGATGTGGAAGTCCCCCAACGGGACCATTCGCAACATCATCGGCGGCACCATCTTCCGTGAGCCGATCATCTGCAACAACGTGCCGCGCCTCGTGCCCGGCTGGACCAAGCCCATTGTCATCGGCCGCCACGCCTCAGGCGACCAGTATCGGGCCACCGACTTCCTCGTGCCGGGCCCGGGCACCCTCACGATGACGTTCACCCCGAAGGACGGCGGCGTGCCCATCGAGCACGAGGTCTTCGAGTTCCCGGGCAGCGGCATCGCCATGGGCATGTACAACCTCGACGCCTCGATCATCGGCTTCGCGCGGAGCTCGATGAACTACGGCCTGCAGCGCAAGTGGCCGGTCTATCTGTCGACCAAGAACACGATCCTCAAGCGCTACGATGGACGCTTCAAGGACCTCTTCCAGAAGGTCTACGAGGAGGAGTTCGCGGAGGCGTTCAAGGCCGCCGGGCTCACCTACGAGCATCGCCTGATCGACGACATGGTCGCCTCCGTGATGAAGTGGGAAGGCGGCTTTTTGTGGGCCTGCAAAAACTACGACGGGGACGTGCAGTCGGACTCGATCGCGCAGGGCTTCGGCTCACTCGGCCTGATGACCAGCGTGCTGCTCACGCCTGACGGCCAGACCGTCGAGGCCGAGGCGGCGCACGGCACGGTCACGCGCCACTATCGCGAGCACCAGAAGGGACGCCCGACGTCGACCAACCCGATCGCGTCGATCTACGCCTGGACCCAGGGCCTCAAGTACCGCGGCAGCTTCGACCACACGCCCGACGTCGTGCGCTTCGCCGACACGCTCGAGAAGGTGTGCGTCGCGACGGTCGAGAGCGGCCGCATGACGAAGGACCTGGCGATCCTCATCCGCGCCGACCACCCGTACCTCACGACCGAGGGTTTCCTCGACGCCCTCGACGCTGGCCTCAAGGCCGAGATGGCGACCTGGGCCCAGTGACCCGCTGAGCTCGTGAGCGACGACGCAACGCACCCGAGCTCCTGTTGGGCTTCGTCCCAGAGACGGAAAAGCGTCTCGTAAAAGCGTGCAGCAACCGCGGCTTCGAGCGTGATGTGCTCGGCCTCGCTCATCCGCTTGAGCAAGGCAACGATGTCTCCCTGATCGTGGATGCGCCCCGCGGCGAGCTTGAGCTCGATGAGGCCAGTAAGCCCAATCACACCCGCATCATCGCGCGCGCGGGCACGGATACCGCTTCAGATGACGTCGACCCCCATATAGCGGCGCAGCACCTCGGGCACGACGATGCGCTCGTCGGCGGTCTGATAGACCTCGAGGATCGCCATCACCGTGCGCCCGATAGCGAGCCCGCTGCCGTTCAGCGTGTGCACGAAGCGCGGCTTGGCGCCGGGCTCGGGGCGATAGCGGATGTCCGCGCGGCGGGCCTGGAAGTCGAGGAAGTTCGAGCACGAGCTGATCTCGCGCCAGCGCTTCTGGACCGGCAGCCATACCTCGAGGTCGTAGCACTTCGAGGCCCCGAATCCGAGGTCGCCGCCACACAGCTCCATCACGCGATAGGCCAGGCCCAACGCCTGCAACATCGCCTCGGCATGCGACACGAGCTCGTCGTGGATGCGTGCCGAGTCTTCGGGCGCCGTGAGATGCACCAGCTCGACCTTCTGGAACTGATGCACCCGCGTGAGGCCTCGACCCTCGCGCCCCGCCGAGCCGGCCTCGCGCCGGAAGCAAGGCGAGAAGCCGCAGAGCTTCTTCGGCAGGTCGCTCGCTTCGAGCATCTGCTCGCGGAAGATGTTCGTGATCGACACCTCCGCCGTGGGGATGAGGAACAGGTCGTCGGGGAGGATGCGATAGGCGTCCTCCTCGAACTTCGGCAGCTGGTTTGTACCGACCATGCACTCGCGCCGCACGATGAACGGGGTCAGCACCTCTTCGTAGCCGTGCTTGTCGCTGTGCGAATCGAGGAAGAACGCTTGCAGCGCCCGCTCGAGCCGCGCGCCGAGCCCACGATAGAGCGCGAAGCCATGCCCCGAGAGGCGCGCCGCCGCCTCGAAGTCGAGGATGTTGCGCTTCTCGCCGAGCGCGTCGTGCTCGAGCGCCGCGAATGCGTGCTCGACCGGCGTGCCCCAGCGACGCACCTCGATGTTGTCGGCCTCGCCTTCCCCGTCTGGCACGCTCGCTTGAGGCAGGTTCGGGATGCGCATGAGGTAGCTCTCGATCTCCTGCTCGACGACCTTGCGGCGGTCGACGAGCGCGCCCGAGAACTCCTTGAGCGTGCGATTCCAGGCCTGATAGGCGCCCTTGTCGAACGCCGTCGGCGCCGGTGCGGCGGGCATGAAGCTGGCCGCGAACTGGACCGCCCGAGAGACCGCTTCCACCCGGTATTCGGGCGTCGCGGACGGTTGGAACGACTGGCTCACGAAGTTCAGCGTCGCGCTGGCGGCCTCGCTGGTCGAGATCGCCGCCTTGAGCTCCTTGTCGAGCGCCACCAGCGGCTCGAACGAGTGGCTCTGGTCACGCTTCTTCAGCCGCCGCGTCGCCTCATCGAGGTTGTCGAGAATCCACCTGCGGTCGTGCATCGCTCACTCCTTCACCGGCGGGACGTCGACCCCAGCGGCGGCCGCGACCTCTCCGCCCTCGACTGGCGCGCCCGCCTCGCCTTCGCGCCGCGTGCGGCCACGGCCACCACGGCGGCCACGACCACGACGACGCTTCTTGTCCGGATCGTCGCCGTCAGCCTCGTCGCCTTCGAGCTCTTCGCCGTCGACCTCGGGTCCGTCGCTCGCCTCGACCCCCGCTGCCGCTGCCGCCGCCGCCTCGGCGGCCTTCGCCTCGGCCGCGCGCGCCTCGGCCTTCGCTTCGAGCTTCGCCTCGAGCGCCGCCGCGCGTGCCGCTGCCGCCGCCGCGCGTGCCTCCTTGGCAACGACCGCCGGCGTCGCTTCCGCGGCCGCCTCACCCTTTGCGGACTCCGCCTTCGCGGCTTCGGCCTTGGCCTCGGCGCGCGCATGCTTGCCCGTCTCGGCCTTCGATACCTCGGCCTTCAGCGCTTCAGGCTTGGCAGCCTCCGCCTTCACCGCTTCGACCTTCCCGGCCTCGACCTTCGGAACCTCGACCTTCACGGCCTCCGCCTTCACCGCTTCGACCTTCGGAGCCTCGACCTTTGGAGCCTCGACCTCCACGGCCTCGACCTTCGGCACTTCGACCTTCACGGCCTCGACCTTCGGCACTTCGACCTTCGGCACTTCGACCTTCACGGCCTCGACCCTCGGCACTTCGACCTTCACGGCCTCGACCTTCGGCGCTTCGACCTTTGCAGCCTCCACCTCCGGCACGCTCGGGATCGCCGGCGCGGCCGCTTCGGGGCTCGGGATCGTGAGCTGCTGCGCGTCGACCTTCGGGATCGGCGGCAGCTCGGTCACGGTCGCCGTCGCACGCGGCACCACCTTCGGCGTGCCACCCCGCAGATCGATCGCCCCGAACTTCGGCAGCTTCGGCGTCGGCACCGGCACGACCGGCGTCACCAGATCGGCAACGCTTGGCGCGCCACCTTCGGTCGCGACGCTCACCGGAAGCACCGGCGCCGTCAACGGTCCGAGCGGCTGGGCCGCCGTCGGCAACGAGATGATCTGCGCGCGCACGAACTCGCCCGAGTCGCTGTCGTCGTACTGACCCTCACGCCCACGCCGCGGCTCGCCCTGTCGCCCTTCGCCATAAGCCCCCGCCGGTCGCCCATCGCGCCGCGGCTGCCCGCCATTGCCATTGGCCGGCCCACCTTCACGCGGCGGCCGGTCCTGACGCTCGGGGCGCTCCGCTCGCTCCGGCCGCTCGGGCCGCTGCTGCGAGCCCGCCTCGGCGGTGCCACCCATCTCGCCGTCCTCGCCACCCTTGCCGCGACGGCGACGACGACGCTTCTTCTTGGCATCCGAATCCCCTCCGGCAAGCGCGCCCCCTCCATCGAGGAGCTCGCTGTCGTCCCGTTCGGTCCGCTCACCCGCCGGCCGCTCACCCGCCGGCCGCTCGCCAACAGGCCGCTCGCCCGCGGCGCGCTCAGGCCGCTCAGGCCGCTCGGACCGCTCAGGGCGCTCGGCCCGTTCACCCCGCTCGGGACGGTCCTTCTTGTCCGATCCACGATCCTTGCGCTCGCCCCGCTCGGGACGCTCACCGCGCTCCGGTCGCGCGCCCCGCTCAGGCCTGGCACTGCGCTCGGGCCGATCGCCCGCAGGCTTGTCAGCGGCCTTCTCGGCGCCGCCAGCGGTCTCGAGCTCGCTCTCGGCAGGGCGTTCCTTCTTGCGCTTGCCATCGCGTGCCTCGCGCTCGTCGCGATCACGACGGCGACGACGCTCGTCGCGATCACCTCGGTCCGGCCGATCGCCGCGCTCCGCCCGGTCCGTTCGCTCGGCGCGCGCGCCGCCGGCATCGCCAGCTTCGCCACCTTCGCCCTCGTCACCCGCGAGCTTCAGCGGCGGCAACCCACCACCGAACCACGCCCTCATGCGGCCCCAGATCGACAGCCCGCGCCAACGCGAGTCGTCCAGCGCGCGGATCCGCTCCGCCTCCGCCAGCAACAGCTCCTTTTGCGCCTTCAGCTCGGCCTCGCGCCGCAGCGACTCATCGGCGTCCTTCTGGGCCCGATCGAGCTCCTTGGCGCGCGCCATGTCGGCTTCGAGCTGCTTGTTCTGCGCATCGAGCTCGGCCCGTGCACCCGCGAATACGCTGACCTCCGCCTCTTCGCTGAAGGCCTGCTCGATCGTGACCTCTTCGCCGTCTTCGAGCTCTTTGCGCTCGACCTCGCTGCGCACGAGATCGATCTGCTGGAGCACGCGCTTGGGCCGCCGCGCCTGCGTCGTCGCCCGCGAGATCAGCTCGAAGAACGACTGCATCGGCGGGCACGCTGACTCTGCCCGTACATCGATCGACGTGCCGGTCTGCTTCTCGAGATCGAGCAGCTCGCGCCGCTTCCGATTCAGGAGGTAGTTCGCGATCTCGACCGGCATCTTCGCCTCGAGATGCTGATGGTTGCCCCTCAGCAACGTCTCCTTCATGCGCCTCAGGAGGTACAGCGCCGACGACTCGACCGAGCGGATCTGCCCCGTGCCACCGCACGACGGGCAGGCCGTGAACGAGCCGCGCATCACCGAGCCCTGCAGGCGCTGACGGCTGATCTCCATCAGCCCGAGTTCGCTTATCTTGGTGAACTTGACCTTCGCCTTGTCCGCCTTGAACGAGTCGCGGACCATGTCCTCGACCCGGCGGATGTTGTCGCGCTCGCGCATGTCGATGAAGTCGACGACGATCAAGCCGCCGCGGTCGCGGATCTTGAGCTGGCGCGCAATCTCGGCGGCCGCCTCGAGGTTCGTCTTGGTCGCGGTGTCCTCGATGTCGTCGGTGCGCACGCGCCCCGAGTTGACGTCGATCGCAACCAGCGCCTCGGTCTGGTCGATGACGATCGAGCCGCCCGAGGGCAGGTCGATGCGGCGCGCGAAGATGTCGTCGATCTGGTCTTCGATCTGGAAGCGCGAGAACAGCGGACGCGGGTCCTCGTAGAACTTGGTGCGCGCGACGAACTCGGGTGCGACGACGATGCAGAAGTTGCGCACTTCTTCGTAGGTCTCGCGGTCGTCAATCAGGATCTCATCGACCGACGAGCTGACGTAATCGCGGATCGAGCGCAGCGGCAGCGAACGCTCCTGATGCACGAGACCCGGGCCGCGCTGCTGCCGGAAGCGCTCGTGCGCCTTGGCCATCAGCTGCTCGACGTACTTCTTGTTGTCCTTGATCGTGCCCGAGTCCTGGTCGGCGGCCGCCGTACGCATGATGATGCCGTGGCCTTCGGCGACCTCGAGCTGGCTCATCTCCTTCTTCAGGCGCTTCCGGTCCTCGTCCGACACGCGGCGCGAGATGCCGGCCTTGTCGGAGTTGGCCTCGATCGCCAGCGAACGCCCGGCGACCGAGATCGCGGTCGTGAGGCCGGCGCCCTTCTGGCCGATCTCGTCCTTGACGACCTGCACCATGATCTCCTGACCCTGGTGCAGCACGTCCTGGATCGGCAGCCGCTGGTTCGCCTTACCCTTTGGGTAGAGCTCGGGGATGATTTCGCCCAACGGCAGGAAGCCCTGCTTATCGGCCCCGTAGTCGACGAAGGCGGCCTGCAAGGAGGCGTTCACGCGGTGAACGATGCCCTTGTAGATGTTGCCCTTGTTGTTGTCCGCGCGACTCGTGACGATCTCGAAATTCGAGAGGCGTCCTGACTCGACGAGGGCGACGCGGGTCTCCTCGTGAGCGACGTTGATCAGCAGTTTCTCGGCCATGTCTCTGGTCTCCTTGGAGACCTCGGACGCTCGACCTGGCTTTCTCGCGTGCGTGTGCGGTTCAGGCACCCGCGCGCGTGAGCACGTGACCGCGTGTGCCGGTTGGCACGCAGCGATCATGATCGGCAGAACCGTCGGCGGGACGCACGCACGCCTCGACCGCAAAGCGGACGGGGGCGAGACTGCACGTTGCCGGGGGCAAGACGTCCGGTGTCTCTATAATGGCCCTGGCCTCCCCATCCGAATCCGAGCGTGCATCGCCCGGTCCGGTATCGTCGTCGCTGCCGCTGTCGTCGGCGTCGTCGCTGTCGGGGGTGGTTTCGGGGCCGTCGTTCAACTCGGCGCCATCGAGCGTCTCGATGTCACCATCAACCTGGGTGTCGAGGACGGCGTCGCCGTCCAGCGCATCAGCACCATTCACATCAGCTTGCGGCAGGAGGTCGGGCGGGTCGCCCGCGCCTCCGTCGGCGACGTAGCGGCAGGGCGAGCCTGCCGTACCCGTCGGGCACGCAACATCGTCACCGCAGCCGACTGCCAGGCAGCCGAAGGCGATTCCGCCACCCGCAAGAACGACCCTTGTGAGCCATGCACCCATTCCGCGAAGGCCGCTTGGCGGCTGTCTGCGAGGGGGTACAGGGGCATCCACAGAGGGTTGCATTCGAGGGCGTCGCGACGAGGACAACGTGCTGAATCTCTGGGGTCGTGAGTCGCGCCGTGGGCGCCATGCTCGCGATCCCCGCCGGGTCCGAGCCCTCGGCGCTGCGGGTTGCAGTGCGGGACTCGATGACCCCGATGTGTTCGGGGTCGGGCGGACCTTCCGCTCGACAATCAGCTACATAGCCGTCGCTGGCTGGGCTGTCAACCGACGCTTCGTGCCGCGGGGTCGCAGCATCGGGACGGCACACCGGTAGTCGTCGCGCGCCCGACGGGTCGACTTGTGTTCGGATGAGGTGGATGGGGTTGCGCTAGATGACCCAGGCGGGGTAGACCGATCCCCTGCTCACAAGACCTCACCTTCACGACGGAGGACCGACCTTGTCACGTCGCTCACGCTCATTCGGACCCGGTAGCATCGCTCTCCTCGCGTTCGCCTCGCCCCTCTCGCCCCTCTCCCCCCTCTCGCCCCTCCCCCCCCCCTCGCC